>ERZ808262.325-NODE-325-length-26457-cov-9.782062_pt1 | contig 26457 bp, 19 predicted proteins | sample MGYA00520895_ERZ808262 | MGnify/ENA primary metagenome ERZ808262 (study PRJEB31516, sample SAMN03275588) | gut metagenome | biome: mammalia-associated habitat; material: feces | host: Papio cynocephalus | place: Kenya | collected 2012-08-02 ... | reverse complement strand
GACGAAATACATGTTTTACCGTTGTCTTTTTCGGAGTTTTATGCAAATTACAAAGACGGACTCGACTATGCCTTTGACGATTTTATGGTTTATGGCGCCCTTCCAGCGGTCGCTTTGATGAAAACCCCCGAACAGAAATCGAGTTATCTAAAAACCCAATTGCAAAACGTTTATCTTAAGGACATAGTGGAGCGGCATAATTTAAACTCTGACGAAAACATCGGCGAATTGCTGGATGTCATCGCATCGGGAATTTCTTCTTTGACCAATCCGGCGAAACTCGCAAGCACCTTCAAAAGCGTTAAGCATGCGTCGCTAAGTGCGCTTACCATCGATCACTATATTACCTATATGCAACAGGCGTTTATGATTTCCAAAGCAAACAGATACGACGTAAAGGGTAAAAAATATATAAGCACGCCATACAAAATATATTTCGAGGATGTCGGCTTGCGCAATGCGAGACTCGATTTCAGACAGATAGAAGAGACGCACCTGATGGAAAACGTAATTTACAACGAGTTACGTTATCGCGGATATAACGTTGACGTCGGCGTTGTAGGTACTCGGGAGAACATTGACGGTTCTTCGGAAAGACGGCAACTTGAAATCGATTTTGTTGCAAATCAAGGCAATAAACGTTACTACATCCAATCGGCTTACGACATCCCGAACGAAGAAAAAATGAAACAGGAAACCAAATCATTTGATAAAGTCAACGACTCCTTCAAAAAAATAATCGTTGTGGGCAAAAGCATGAAACCGCGCCGCAATGAAAAAGGCTATTTGATTATCGGAGTGAAAGAGTTTTTGCTAGATCCGAATAGTCTGGAGCTGTAACTTCCGGTTTTGTTTTTCAGCGCCATGGCAAAGGGAAGCTCGGTTTTGGGGAGTGGCATAAAGTTTGCGTGATAGACGAGCCCTTTCTCCATTGAAGTATCTTCCATATATGTCTTCCTCCTAAGACTCATGTCTCTTTTTCACTCTATGAATCCGGAAACATAGTCTTTTCCTAACTCTTAGGAATACAGAAAAAGCCTCCGGCTTCGTTATTCGAATCACCGGAGGCTTTCTTTTCCTTGGTGGGCGTAACAGGAATCGAACCTGCATGCCAATGGCACAAGATCCTAAGTCCTACATATCCTTTTCCTTAATTTAGAAGACAAAAGAGTACATGATAGGAACAGGACGGAAAATAGCGTATTTGTTTCCAGCCCAAAGTACGAAAAAGAATGCCAACACCTTGCGTACATTGGCTTTTGCGGACGGGCTGCGGACAAAAGCGGACAACCATGGCAAGCTCTGCTTTAGAGCCTCCCAGTCGATGGTGTTTCATCGGTTGGAACCGCCTTCGTTCCTGAGAGCATTATAACAAAACAAAATGCGAATACAATAGGAAAAAACAAAGATTTCATCGAACTTTTTTCGATGGTAGGAAAGGATTCTATTGTGTTCTGTTTAAGGTATGTGGACGCATTTTTTTGCGGGCTCACCCTTTACATGGATCTCTGGGACAACGAGATCATAAGCTACGGCCTCAGATGCAGGAAAGGCGACAGGAAATCAACCGGGGACTCCACATTTAAAAAAACGGTAGCGGACTTTGCGTAGATGTTATCAACCATCAATTTTTGCTTTTCCGGATTTGCTTCGATAAGTTCTCCTGCAATTGTCTCGATTTCTTTTTGGGTCAATGGTTCGGCTTCGACTACTTTTGGAATTTCTTCAACAACCTCTTCTTCAGTTTCAATAATGGCCATATGTTTTTCCTCTTTTTATTAGTAAACCACTCGACTATTCGCAATTTGTTTGGTTTCGGTATAGTCGATTGCTTCATAGAAAAAAGCGGTCGTCGCTGACCGCTTCTATATGGCTTTCAGGAGGCAGAGTATCTTGCTTACTCCCTATTAACCTCCTTATCTAAGTTTTTTGCTAATTCCGTATAGACGTAATCGTATGCTTCGTAACCAGAAGAGTCGAATTGCATCTTCCCCTTGGCTTCGCTGTTGTTCCAAACCATATAGTTGATGAACAGCTTATTGTCGAATCCAGTGTTTTCGATTTCTCTGAAATCAATTCCTTGGGACTTGATGTACATTTCCTCTTTCTGTTCGAAGTAATCTGTTCTAAAAATAATATCGTAACCACTGATATATTTCATCGGTAAGAAGTAATGCCCCAAATAGGTGTTGAGGACGATACATTTATCAAGTAGTTCAGAAATATCATCTTTCAACGGCATATTGTAGTTTTTGGCGATGATTCTGGTTACGTCGGAGCAATAAGCTTTGCTCATAGAGTAAGAGATGTTCTCTTTGTCGAAGTACTTTTCAATCATGTCGATTAACGCTGTAGACTCGACATTCTTGAGTCTGATTAGAATAGAACCTACAAAACGTGGCTTGTTCTGGATTCCTTTCAAATCTTTAAAGAAGCGAATTCCGGAAGCGGAATCCATGAAGTTGACATCCCCGTCGTCCTCTTCCACTTTCGGAGAATCTTCGCGTTTGCGATATTCGTAATGGTTCTGGACTTTGACGATATCAAAGACGATTCCGTTTGCTTTAAAGCTCGGGAACTTATCCGCCTTCTCGTCATTAGTTTGAATGTTGCAGATGGCCAAGTTGTGCTCGGCCGTAGCACCGCCTTTGCTTTGCGGTAGGATGTGATCTACGTTCCACCCTTTTGCGCTATTGCGGTCGTTATAAGCGCCCTTGGCCATTTCACGACCAGTGAAATCCTTCACGGTGGTCGCTTTGCCATAACGCTTATTCCAAAGTCGCATAGCGGTCTCTCTGTTGAGATCCATAGTTTGTTCTGAAGTCTTCATAATGCGTTTTGGGAACGCAAAAAGACTCTTCCTCCTGTCTGCAGCTTAAGAATGCATTTGACAAGCTGATAGAGCGACCTATCGCTATGAACCTCTAATGGGTAATCCTCTTAATAGCATTACAGAAGATTGGCTCGTCGGCTTCCACAAACCCGGAAGCTTGAAGATTCGTTGGCTGCATAATTAGTTTACCACATGAACCTTTTATAAAGAAGATTTCTCAAACTATTGATTCGACAATAAAGGATCGAGGTATTTTTGTTCGCCGGCAACCCTGGCCTTTATGGACTCATCTTTATCCGCAAAAAGCCTAGAAAATAGGTCTTCCCACACAAGGTAACGGACACATAGTATTTCTTTCTTCGCTCATCCCAGACAATGCCAGAAACGCCTGATTTCGATGAAAAATATACTCTCCTTGTCGGCTTAATCATGCATAGAGCCGTTCCATCCTGAAACCCAAGAGCCCACTCATTGGAACGGTCGCCTTCAACAATTGGTTTAGGCGTGCAATCGCAAGAATAAGGGTGGCGCGATAATTCATCGCCAGAAACGATGAACTCTTTTCCACAATCGCATTTGCATTAGTAATAAACGGCACCTCGTCTTTGACCGTTTCCCCTACCACAAGGGTACCTTTCTAAAACGATATCCATTCCAGCCTTATATGCGTTGAATTTTGGGTCCATACCCACACCTGCTCGGAAATAATAAAGACCTCCGAGATTTCCTTTCTAGGAATCGGAGGCCATTACATTTGAGTTGGTGCGGACGACAGAAATTGAACCTGCACGGGGTTAACCAATAGATCCTTAGAAAACTCAAAAGAAGATTATTACTGCCAATAGCAGTCTATCCAATTGATTTCTAGATTAGAATAACGTGCAAAAAACTATTTGGTCTTTATCCTTTTGAATAGCCCCATTCGATATTTTTATTAAAGGTATCATTTGAGAAATGATTAGTCTTTCCAGAAACATAGTGAACAACATTCCAGTAATCATCCCATGTTTCTGGCTTTCTTTCAGCTTCACAATAAACAGAAAGATTCAAATCTCCGTAAATAGCGCCTTCTTGGATGTTGGTGACTGAGGAAGGAATGAAGAGAGTTGCTAAAGAGTCGCAATTCTTGAATGCCTCACCATGGATGTATGTAACTGTGTCCGGAATGATCATGGAAGTAATTGAAGTGCCTTCAAAAGCACTTGTTCCGATTTCTGTAACGTTCTTTAAGCCATGAACCCCATCATCGTAAGTTGCGGGAAAAGTAGTCATGTCTTTTGTACCAGCTGACTTCGTAAGGGAATAGGAATCGGTAAGTGGTAGGTAGGTGAACTCGAATTTGTTCACGATGGTCGCATAAAAGGAAACATCCTGTGTGATTGTGTAGGGGAAAGCCAAATAATCGCTCCTCGATTGATTGGTCTTCCATCCCATGAAAATCTGATTATCTGTCAAATCAGGCGTGTAAGAGCCAACGGAAGACAGGTAATCGCATTGTTCTTTTTTAAGAAGGTTTCCATTTTCGCCCATCCAGGAAACCAGATATTGTCTTGTTTTTCTTTCATAAACGGCAGTATAAGTCGTATTTCCGGTTACAGCTTCGATTTCTCTATCCCATCCCTTGAATTGATATGTGTATTCATTGGACGGACTCTTATCTGGGACCTCAGCCAAAGAAGGCTGATTTGGGATTTGGCCATAATCGACCTGTTCGCTTTTGATGGTATAACCATTCGCAACCCACTTTATGGTATACGACCGGATTTTTTTGCTATATACGGCTGTAAATGTTACATCTTCCGTAACAGGAGATAGTTCCTTGTCCCATCCCTTAAAAACATAGTCATATTGGGCCGTGCTCTCTTTTTTAGGACTGTAATATTGATTAAACGATGGAGTTGATCCATAGTCTACATAAGAGCTTTGAAGAAGGGAACCATCTTCATCGACAAATTTAACCAAATACCGGTTATTGGTCTTGAAGAAAGTAGCAACATAAGTTTGGTTTCCAATCACGGCCGTGACTGACGGATTCCATCCGCTGAATTCATAGCTATAGGCATCATCCTTGGCTCTAGTTGGATACTGTTTGTCATATGTCGGAATCGTACCGTATTGGACATCGCTATCAACAGATAGAACGGAGCCATCATAGTTTTTCCATGTGATGGTATATGTTTCTTCATGGGAATCATATTGAGCGACATATTCTTGGTTGCCAGTCACTGGCTTAAGCGATGGAGACCATCCGGTGAAGGTATATTTGTATTTGTCTTGTTTTCTTGTGGGAGTAACTCCGCCAAAAGCAGGCATGGATCCCTTAGTCACGTTTTCATCGATTTCCAAAACAGTACCATCAAAGTCGAGCCACTTAACTGTGTATGTTTCGTTAACAGGAATTTTCAGATTTCCTTCTTTTGCCCAGCCATTAGTAGCTTTAACAAAGAAATCCCAGGTATCCAAATTTATATATGAATCCCCTGTTTTGCCTTCACTCTCAGAGGGGACTCCATGACCAGTAAGAAGAGAACAGCCATCCTTTCCATTTCTGCCGTCTTTTCCTTTGATAGACTGAAGCCACTCTTCATAGGTCATCTCGCCGCCATTTGCACAATACAAAGAGTAAATATCCTTAATGCGAGTGTCGCCAACTTCTTGGGTATCGGAGGCACTTGGATTCGAAGAAACAGAGGAATTGTCTACGTGAGTACACCCTGAAATCATAAAAGAAGAGAATATTGCTAAAGACAGAATTCTACTAACCTTATTCATTTTGAACTCTCCTTATTATTAAAATGATTATACCACTTTATGAATTGTTAAAAGTAAGCGTCAATTACGGTATTCGAATGTGATTTCAAAGCCGCTTATTTGATATCACAAATGTTTTTAGAACTTTTTGGAAAGGATAAACTCGTAGGGAAATCGTGAAAAGCGATGAAAATGGATGAAAATAACGTGTCAAGTCCTGAAATTCACTATTTTCGGAACTATAATATAAGTAGATAAAAGGGCTTTGCCCCATTTGCTTACGATCATGGAGTACGTAAGGGAACAAGACTCCTTAACAAAAGAAAGAAGGAGGATTTTCTATATGACCAAATATGAGTACAAGGTTTTAACTGAATCCGATCATCGTACCTTAGAGTACACCCTTAACAGATATGGTTCTGCCGGATGGCAGTTAGTCAACATCGTTTGGAACAATGATGAATCTCTTTTGATTGCTACGTTGATAAGAGAAAAATGATTCGCAGATCTTGAAGTAAATCTGGTGCAATATTATTCGTTTTGCTGTGATTTTTTGAAATCAGTCAATTCATCAACGCCGTCATTATATTGATGGACGATTTCCTCAATAACTGATATGAGTGTCCTTGTTTGTTCGTTTGACTCAGAAATTTCATTTTTGAAAGTTATTTTTTCTTCGAGTTCTTTTGAAATTAAGAATTTCATAAGCTTAGAAAAGTCAATTGCTTCTGCAAATGCATAGCTTTCAACTACTTCGTTGTTGTCTTTAACGAGTAAAACTTTGTTATTAGCATCTTCAATTGTTTTTAGAATCATATCTATATTCTCCTATTACGTTTCCGTATTTTAAGTTTCGATTCGAGAAGGAGGGGGCACCGCCATCAAGAATGCTTAAGATTGTTTCTTTATCATTTGGGGAATCAATATAATGATTTGCGTATCTTATTTCGTTTTCGTTGGTCGCATAGATATAGTTGAATGCATCAGCGTAAACAGCTACGGAGGGGTTGTGGGTGATGAAAATGAGCTGTTTAGTCTTTTTCTTTTCTTTAATTAATGGCACAAAATACTCGCTTATATAGTTGTTATCAACGTTATCTTCTGGTTGGTCAAACAAAAGAATTGTCGAATTAGAATCAAGCGCTAATTCTATATATGCAATACTCTTTCGGCCCAATGAGGAATCGGTAATATTTTCAATTTTTCCACTATTTTGAAAATTATTTAAGTCTCCTACTGATTTTATTGAATCTTCTGAAACCGTCGAATCTTTAACTTCAAACATGATATTTTTCTTGATGATGTTATCGTCTAAGAACTTATTATCGAATTTCTGGTATATATTAGAAACATTTGATTTAAGCGTTGTTCCTCCGTTTAAATATTCTCTTAATAATGAAATTCCACGTTCTGAATGACCCTTTTTTATTAAGGTTTCATCCAAAATTTCATTTAAGGATTCCTTGATGTCAATGGTAGACTTTGACTGGTAATAAGCAACGAATAAGAACTTATCCTTTTTGTTTACAACCATCTTCGGGAGAACAACATTAAAATGCCTGAAAAGGTATTCAATTTTCTTGAATTGTAACAGCGTTTTAAGATTATTCTTAATTATAGATATGGCATTTTGATAATCTGTTTTAGCTTGAGCATTTTGTCTTTTTTGAATACTAGATACTTTTTGAACAGCTTGTATTTTTGAATTGATTGTTCCGATTAAATTGTTATAGATAGAAATTTTCTTATCATATAATTTTTGGTTATTGGAAAATAATTTTCGGAGTCTTTCAATTCCGGCCTTACTGAAACCGATTTTTTCTACTTCTTTTTCATAGGAAAGGATTGAAGTGTTCAAATTATCGAATTTAGTATTTAAATCGGTAGCATCAATTTTTGTAACATCTTTGAATGAATAAGATTTATATTCATTGGCATTTTTAAGATAGGCCGTAATAGATTTATAATTCGTGTTATATGGCTTAAGTTCTTTGAATAATGATTTAATTGATTCAAATTGTGTGGATTGTAGCGGCTCTGTCTCCTTGAAATATTGCTTGATTTCGTTCTCTGTTTTTGAGGGATCGTTGAAAATGTTGGAAATTGTGTCCTGACGGATATACGAAAGCGAACCAAGCTGGCCGCATGATAGTTTTTGCCCATCAAATGTTTCACAGCAAATTGAATTTTCGTCGACTTTATGCGTGCTTAAATATTTTGAGAGCTCTTTATCTTCTTTATCATAGAGTTTCAAAATTATGGACATAAGTAGCGATTTTCCACTAGCTCGTTTTCCAACTATGGCATTTAATCCTACAGAAAAATCTATTGCTTGTGTGACGCCATCAAGTTCAAACACTAAACGCTTTATGAAGTTATCTGGGTTATTGTTCATGTTTTGCCCTAATTCTTGAACGTTTACTCTAGATATAGGGTCGAGAACCGCCATTTCAAGGCTTTCAAATGGGCGCTCAATACTCCCGTAGATATAATTCATGGCCTGCGGAGAATAATCTTCGGCATTGTGCCAATCGCTGAAGTGAAAATACGAAAAACAGCCAGCGTATTTTTCTATTTTGCTCGCAACTGAATAAACCAAATTGTGATCAGCATCATCGAAATCAATTGATTCCCCTTTTAGTGTTTTGGAAATTTTTCCAGTTAGTTCACTTATGCGACTTTCGTTCATGTCACAAAAAGTGTGATTAAATTCTTCGGAGAGTTTATAATAGGATAAAGCCCATTGATTAGCTGACGTCTTATTAAATTTAATTGTGCTGTCGTATGCTTTGAAAATACGTTGCATTCCGCATTGTTGAAACTTTTTAACCGAATCAATATCTTTGTGTTTTGTTAGCGCAGAAATCACCTTTGATATTCCACCGGATTTGTCTGCTTCAGGGAACATGATAAAATCCAATTTGCTTTGGTTCAAAGCATCGATAATATCACTTAATTTTGGTCTCTTTCTTTCTTTATATAACTCAGAAATTGTTTTTTCAATTGTGTCGAAATTGGAATTTAATGAAAAGTAGAAATTGGCTTGGAATTTCTTGGCGTTTTCAACGTATATATTTAGCTCGGCGCCAGGAATAAAAGAAATTTCTTTTCCCTTTATCGCCTCAGTAAGTTCTCTATAAAAATTTGAAGAAAAGTAATCATGATCGGTTACACTGAATAGATCAATTCCTGCGTTTTCTAAGATATTAACAAACTGCAGGGCGCTCATTTCTCTTACTCTTTTTGGATCGTATTTTTTTGAATAATAAGAATGTGTGTGCAAATCGATATTAATCCATTTATTCATACTTTCCCCTTTCTAAAAGCGCTATTCCTATTTGCCGAATTCTAAGAACCCTTTTGTAAAAGCGTCGGGATTAATGAATTTCTTTTCGCCAACGGAAAAACGAACAGTAAGATATTTGTCTTTCTTATCTATATTTACGATCTCACCTTCACCGAATTTGGCATGGACCACTTTTGCACCGACTACAATCTTAGAAAAGTCTATGTTCATCGCTTCTGTATAGTCGTTTACCTGTTTCAAGATAGGCTTGATAGTGGTCTTAACTTTATTATCTACAGGTTCTGATTTATCCGTGTTAGAAGGTTCAGGTGGAATTGGAGCATCGGAATTCTTCATCGTAGCCTGCTGATTGTAGAAAAGCTTCTCGTATTCCTCTCTTCTGATGACAGTGTCCCAACCTCCGATATCCTCGCTGGTATGTTTTTCGATGCCAGTATAGGAAAGAGAGGAGTCCTCGTATCTCTTGAATTTGAAAATGGCATCGTTCATCAAAGAAGCATTGAAGACACCTAAAGAACAGAGCAACTCGAAGTCTTTGACATCCAAACCTGTGACTTTCTTGAAAAGGCCAGGCTCAAGTTGGGTGATGACATCCTTGAGGCATCTTTCTCTGTAGTCGGTGAGGTACATGAAGACAGGGATTCTGGTAGCGAACTTAATGAGCTTCTCCTGGATTTCCTTTCTCTTGGATTTGTATTCTTTTTCTTCTTCAGTGAGTTCCTTCTTTTCTTTGGGAGTGAGCTTCTCATCCCCGTCCTTCTTGGCTTTCTTGACGTGTTCGGATTTGTTGATAATCGTCTCGATGTCGGAATTCAGGGAACGGAACCCTTCGATGCTCATCAAGGCATCCAACGCGTCTTTATTGTTCAAGAGTTTGTTTAGCGTATCGTTGTCAACGTTGACCAAAAGAGCGGACTCCCATCTTCTGGCAAGCAAAGTGGCGGAAGTGCCGGCCATGGCGATATCCAGTACATCCTGGGCGTTGATCTGCTTCATCGTTGAACCGTCATAGGCAAGAACCGGAAGGAAGCTGATGAATTCGGCAACCTTCTTTTCAGGGTCGGAGCCATCCGGATTGAGACGGCAGGAATAATCCGAAATCTGTCTTAGAGCGCGGTCCAAGGCGAAATCGAAGACGTAACATTCTTCCTTGAGTATGGTTTCCGTGCCATCCGGGTTCTTCAGTGTCCAAGGGGATTGGACTCTGAAAGCGGACTGGAAATATGTTTCCGGAGATTTCAGATTTCTCAGCATGAAGATTCCGGTCCAAGGACGGATAGTAACGCCTGTCGTCAACTTACCGCATGATAAAGTGATAGTTTTTGTTTCAAGCGGCGACTTGCCATCTTTCTCCATTGAATTGATGACGGGCTTTACCGCATCTAAACCAATACCAGCTTTTGTTCCGGCACAAAGGTTGATGGTGTAATCGTGATAGAAGGCGTTCTGACGTTCTTTCAACAGGTTATACATAGCCTCGCACGAAGCAACGTTAGGCAGAAACCAAAGTGTATGAGACAGGACGTTCAAAAGACGGGTATCCGAGAACGGCATCGGAGGACGTTTGTCCTGCCCTAATTTAAGGTCATCGATGCTCGCGGAGAGATATTGCCCTCTGATTAAATCAAGCCATTTCTGGACTTCGTTCTTGTATTTGAATGTGGCATTTGCCCCTTTTCCTTCCGCGGAGAAGAAGACATTGAGGTCGAATTCGTTGAATTCTCCGTCCATGGCAACTTGCTTGATGCTGTCCGGAATCTGATAGGTCATCAGAACCATTCTTGGCAAGGACAAATAGGGGTTGTCAGACCCCTTCCAATTCTCCTTTGCTCTTTGCTCATCAGAATAGGTCCAGTTGTAAATCTGTTCTTCGATGAACTCACCGCTGTTGATGGCTCTAAATGGTGTTCCTGAAAGGAATAGGTAATAGTTTGTAGTGATAGGAAGGAATGTTTCGTTATAGGCGTTTCCGGCTTCGTCGTTCTGGTATTTCTCGACATCGAAGTCGGCATCGGCTTCCTCATCGGGATTCTCAAAAAGCTTCTTTGCGTTCTCACGCCAAGCGCCGAAATGATATTCGTCGAAGATGACGATGTCCCAGTTTTCGGCATGAATGAATTCGTTCTTCGCTTTGATTCCGCCGTTCTCATTCGTTCCAAGAAGGTTCTGGAAAGAACCGAAGACGACGATTGGTTTGCTTTTGTCACAGGCTTCAAATTCTTTGTCCAAACTGGTGCTCGAATCTTTGGCGTCGTTATCGGAAACAAACTGCCATCCTTCGAAATCAATATGTGTGAGCAGATCCTCTTTCCAAGCAGATTCGACTGCTGGTTTGAAAGTAAGGATAAGGATTCTCTTCAGACCCATTCTCTTGGCAAGCTCATAGGAGGCAAAAGTCTTTCCAAAACGCATCTTGCAGTTCCAAAGGAACTTCGGTGCCTTATTCGGCTCTTCCTCTTTGGCTTTCTTGAAGTATTCTTCCGTGTATTGGACGGCTCTGACCTGTTCTGGTCTCATCTTGAACGTAGCTGTTCTTCCACGTGTTGTGATGATGCCATCTCTGACTTCCAGGATGGCTTTCTTTACATCATCAAGAGTGCATTTGAACCATTCGTTTTTATCTTTGCCATCATAAAGCTGTTTTATCCTTTCTCTTTTAAGAACGGCATGGATGTCATGATCCATAAAGCATGTTCCATCGGAACGCATGGCAGACGTGACAAAAATAGTTTTGTGTTTCAACCCGCTAGTGTGCAGCTGCTCGTTGATTCTGTCTTCGTAATCTCCTCGATCTGTATATCCGATTTTCAGATAACCATTATGGGAGGGAACATCAGGAAGAGTGTAGACATAAATGGTAGGTTTGACCTCCGGTCTTTGCTTGAAAAATTCAGTTGCCATCGGTTAGTCCTCCATTGCTTCGACATTGTTTTCGATAAAGTCTATTTCTTTTTGATCTAAACCATATTTTTCGTAAAGTTCTTTATCTGTCCAAGGCTTGGAGAAGTCTTGAAGTGGAACGTACTGATAAACTTCTTTGGTGCAATGTTGCGTGTTCTTTTTCACACCAACGAGGGCTCTGAAAAATTTTGTCTTCCAATACGACAAACAATTTTCTGTTTGCTCTTTAGTTTTGAAAGGACCAAATTGTAAGAAAGTTTCTGTACATAAATCACCAGGTAATCCTAAAATCTCATCTGCTGTTTTCTCACCGAAAGTTCCGGCACCATAACTTTCAGAAACGAATAATTTGTATGATTCTAACCCATTCTTTTTTGTTAGTGGATAATTGTGCGGTATATATCTTTTAACTCTCTTTAAAGACTCCAATCCATAGATTGTGTAGCCGCCAGTAATTGCCTTTTCGCTAAGGGCAGGATATCCATATTTTCTTGGATCTTTAAAGAAATCGCCAGGCAAAGCATAAGGTTTACGTGCTGAAACGATAGTAGCAAAAGATTCTTCATGCCTCTTTTGAACTTTATCGAATATTGAAACAAGTTCATTGTTTCTAATGAAAACTTCGCAACCAGGTTCTAATAGATGTCTATCAGATTCGATCTTTCCTTGGTTTCCGTTGTCATTGATGATATGAACCATAGGGCTGGTTTTATCTCTATCCCAAAGGAAATAGTTAACACCACCTTTGATTTCAACGCCGGTAAAGCAAAGAGAAGCATCCTTGAAATCATGAATGATGGACAATCTATTATCGTGGAGCATTTCATTTCTGAAATCGTCCAATCCTTTTCCACCTGTCATCCATCTAGAAGGAACAATCATGGAGAGATATCTTGGCTTTAGCTTTATGGCCTGTTGGATGAACTTCTGATAAATCGGGCTGGCACTGGCTTGTGCCCCTCCGTCATTAAGCTGATAGGGTGGATTACTGATAACGACATCGAACTTCATCTTGAATACCTCCTCCACATTCATTCCGTGAATGAATTCATATGCGTGCGTTTCTAAATCTTCTCTTTTCTTACCACCGAGCTCTTGTTCGCTTGCTCCGCAGTAAATACATCTTCCGTTCTTGAAGGTGTGGTTGCAGTTCTTGAATCGAATATTTCCATCCGCATTTTCAAAATGGGTGATGGAGAATTCGCTGTTTGCGTATTTGGAACAATAGACGCCACGTCTTGAAAGAAGACTCGTAAGTTCTGTGATGGCGATTCCGTATAACTGTTTATGGAAGATATGATCGACTCTTTCCTGAAGATCAGGAATCTGATTCTCTAGTCCCTTGATCAATCTTTTTGCGATTTCTCTTAGGAAGACACCAGTCTTGCATGCTGGATCAAGGAACGTCGTATCCGGATTCTCGAACAGCTCCTGTGGAAGCATATCGAGCATCTGATTGACGACATCTGGGGAGGTGAAGACTTCATCGTTTGAAAGATTGGCCAAGCAGCTCAATACGTCAGGGTTATAAACCTTGCTGAATAAATCATCACTCATAATCTTTTAACCTCTTGTAGTTCATTACACTCCGATGGACGAACTTTCCTTCTCCGTTGTTGTTATTGTCGAAGAGGGATTCTTGTCCATCCTGGTCCTTCTTAGGATTTTCGTTCTGCTTTAGAATCTCGTCGAATGTATACTCGCTTCTGGATAGCTGAGGGCCCGTAACGAATCCCCATTCACTGAAGAGAATCGGATTCTCCGTATCGTTTCCATTCTCGTCGACCTCATGCAATGTCAAAGCATTCCCGCAGACGATGTTCTTGGAAAGAATGAAGCGGATGGAATCCCGCATATCCTCGCTGCATTCCTTTTTGCAGACCGTTTTGTATTGCTTATCCCAAATTTTGAAAAGACGTTCCCGACACGAAATCACGTTGTCCATCATGATGTCCACGCCATAAAGGCTAGATACCGCAAGCAAAGAGTTCTTTTCAAAATCCATTACGCTTCTGCGGTATTTTTTCTTCACGACGGCTAGTTTTCTGTCGAGAATCTCGGCAAGAAAATTCCCGTCACCACAGGCGGGCTCCAGGAATCTGGAATCGATTCTCTGCGTTTCATCGTTCACAAGGTCACACATCGCCTTGACTTCACGCTCATTGGTGAAAACTTCGCCATGGTCGACGACACGCTTTCTGGATTTGATCTGCTTGTTCGTTTTCTTTTTCGTTTCCTTGGGCATCACTCGTCCACCTCAATTTTGTATTTTTTGAAATAAGGAGCGAGTTTCCGTTTTGCTTTGATGGTCGGCTTGTGAGAGCCTCTCTCCCATCGGTTCACAGTCTGGAAGGAAACGCCCAAAAGATTGGCTAGCTCCGTCTGCGACAATATCAAAGTGGTTCTCAGCTTCTTGACAGCTTCTGCATAGGTCATAGGTTCGCTCCTGTTCTGTTTCAAAAGTATACCATTTTCATCTCATTCTGTCGATGAATGGGACAATAAAAATACTGCTTCCGTCTCAGTTCTTGACCAACTGTTTAAGATATTCGCGAAGGTCGTCGTCCTCTGCATAGATGAATGTTCCTTTAACGCCACGAGTAAGCAGGACTTTATAGGTGTTTCGAATCAGTCTTTCGGCTAAGGCATCATCGGCCGTTCTGATTCCGCTTGCGGAATCGCTATGGGCGTTCATTTCCTTATGGAATTCGATCCTTCCCGTTTCCTTGTTGTAGGTGAGGTCCTTTCCGATGATGACGCCGGCGTATTCGACTTCCAGGCCTTGGATGGTGTGAATGCAGAAGACGTTCATCTTCTGAGTTTCATCGAGAACAGCGGCTCTATCCGCTTTCTTGATGTTCCATCTGAGATTAACACCATCGTCATACTCAAAATCATATTTATCAGGTTCATACTGGCTTACCCATTCGTGTGTATAACCTGCCATCAATCTCATTTGATGCCCAGAATCCCATAAGGTCTGCCATTCTTTCATCATGTCTTTCATGGAATCCATGATTTTCAGTTTGTACTTCATTCCTTTGAGAGAGACAGGGTCATTGTTATAGCCAAGGAAGTGGTTTACAAAGGAAATGTATTGCTCTCCTCCGACGCATCTAAACTGGGAAGAGAGAATCATTCTGTCATCTTCGATGACCTTTGACCCGTATTTTTCCGCATATTCCTTTATCTGCTTGATGGACAGGTCATCGGAAGTTGTGACGACCTGATCCTCGTCAATCAGAAACACGTTGACTCTGGATGCGTTGAAGAGCTTGTCGATGACATCGACGTTTCTCTGCACACCCCATCCGAACTTCCATTTCAGCATTCGGTGAGCTTCATCCACGATGATGCAATCGAAATCAAAGGCAGCCGATTTTGCACAAGCGGCAGGTGTCTTGAATAACTCTTTGATTGCCTTCTTCGTGAAGTCTTTGGTCAGGATATCGCTAAAATAGGTTCGGGGAGTGAAGTTTGCCGTCACATAGCAGGCGTTTCTTCTTGAGGAGCCATCCTTTGGGTTCATCAGTTGTCCAAGTGCGTTGATGGCGACGATGGATTTTCCTGAACCCGGTCCGCCTTTTACGATGAGTGTTCTTCTTTCCCCTTTTTCTAAAGCTTCTTGCACTTCGCTTACGATCTTCGAAACAGAATAGGACTGTTCGGCATCATAAGAGAAGAAGGGGTCTCCGTTGATGGCATCGGCCACCATCTTGGAAAAGCCTTCGCTTGGTCTGATCTGGGAGCTGTCAATCTCATAAAGAGTGTTGTGACTATAGGGTTTCTTTATATATTTGGCGATGAATTCGCTGAGTTTCTTCTGGTCGTCTTTGAGGAAGGCAGGAGCCTCATGGACAAGCGGATATTCCTTTTCGTTCTTTAAAAGGACTTCGTATCCTTCCGGCATGTTGTGAAGATAAGAGCAGGCGTTCACACCGACCTTGTTGCTGTAGATGTATTCGTTGAAATCCTTCATGATGTTTGCATAGTTCAATGCCTGATAGGATGGATGCCAATAGTCATCGACGCCATGTCCGCCATCGGTGACCACATAGTCCTTCAAGGATGATCTTCTTACGGAACTCCATTGCTTGAGTTCGATGAGGATGACATTCTCCTTGTCATTCTCGTCTTTCCCGAAAATGAGGAAGTCGACTCTCTGCTTTGTGTCGACAAGCTTGTATTCGACGCCGACACCCGCTTCCTTCGGGATGGAATTATCCTTCAAAGCTTCGGCGACCTTTGGGAGGGAATGAATCCAGGAATTGTATTCGCTTTGTGAGCCTCCACCGATATGGTTTTCCTTGAATTCGCTTAGAAGAATGCTTCCGATTGCAGGATTAAGCCCTCTGCAATTGTTTATGAAATTTCCGACAGTATCGCTATATAAGATCATCGGTCCACCCTCTCATTTCCTGACTTATAGTTTATAACAAAGATATGTCAGCCCGGTAATTTAATAGAGAAAAAACGATTGAAATACCTTATGGTCGAAACTCATCGTTTCTTTAAAAGTGTAAAGCAATGTACAAAATCAAGATTCTATTTCGTGTATTTGACGATGAAAAAGCCAAAATAATCAAGAATATAAGCGCTTTCAACAAATCTTATGTTTCAATATTAGGGAGCCTAGGGAAGTTCTAGGTTGTTGTCCTGGCAACGTGATTAGCAACTCACGACCCGATCAACGCAATAACGGCCTGGTTGCTGGGCTGTCTGCCTGATTAGGAGAACGGATTCTGATACAGACAGGCAACGACGACCTACTCTTTTCACTTGTCTGTTCTCCTGAAAGGAGGACAGCAGATGGCTGTCAAGATAATTACGATGGAGATTGTCTCCAAGAAGTCCGGAAAGGCCATAGAGGTCTCTTTCCCCATGGACGAAGGCCTGTTCAAGGCCTCGTTCTCGCTTCCGAAGAAGAAGCGTATCAAGTTTCTCACCCAGGCTTACCATGATTACAAGCATGAGGAGAAGAGGAGACGCAGAATCCTTTCTCTCGAATCCATGCTGGAAGACTGTACGGAGTCCGAAGATGGTCTCATCGACGATAACCTTAATCCAGAGGAACAGTGTCTCAAGAACGAGAGAGATGCTCTTCTTTACGATGCCATATCCACGCTCAACGATAGACAGAGAAAAGTCATTGTTGAGCTTTTTTACAATGGGAAGACCCAAAGAGAATTGGCGGAGGAAATGGGTATGACTGAGTCCGCTATGTCTCATTTTGTCGATTATGTCTTAGCAAAGCTAAGAAATTGCCTTGAAGGAAAAATCTGAAAAATTTTTCTCAAGTTTTGCCGTTTTCAGGGCGTCTATAGTGAGGGACCGAAACATTCCAACAATCACAGTGTCCAAGAAGTGTGGTAGGTGTATCACCTAGTAAATACACAAGACAACCAAGCGTGAAGCTTAACGGGAATGAGTGGCCCCGAACTTTATGAAAAAAGAAAAAGGAGGCTGAAAGTCATGTGTGAAAATGCTGTGCTGAACACGAAGCAGATCACGAAATGCACTCTGCGTTTCTATGATTCCGATTTCGTGGAAAAGCTGAATTCCCTCTACAAGAAGGTAGGAGGCACTCAGACCTCCTTCTTAGGAATGCTCGTCAAGGAAGGATACAAGGTTGTATCTCCACTCTATGAAAACGAAGAGGAATCTGTGTCTGAATCCGTATTGGGGGTTCTAGGGGACAAGCTCGAAAGCTCCCTTAGCGAGCTGAAGGAGATCCTTTTAGAGAAATCCGATGCCGAGATGAAGGGCATCTCTTCGCTTTCCGACGACCATATCGAGTTCCTCCGTTTCCTCTCGTTCTTCTACAACCTGTGTTTCCTTGTCTATGTCAGCGACAAGGAAGTGAAGGACATCGCAGATCAGGGAGGACTTGACCGGATCCCGAAGAGATTCCAGAAGGCTTCCAATTCCAAAGGATGAGCCAATCCCCGAATATCCTGCTCCGTGTCCATTACTATGAGCCGAACAGCGGAAAAAGAGGCTTCTATGCCTCGGAAAGAACAAACAGCGATTATCTCGGCTACATGGACAAAGGGCACAGAAGCGGAAAATATTCCGACTACATGGATTACCAGGGGAACAGAGAGAAAAGCTCCGGCGTGTTCGATGCTGACGGTCTGATGGACGAGAGAAAGAAATTGGAGTTCCGCAAAGAGCTCAAGAAGACGCTGTCTGTCATCTGGGACATGATCGTGTCGACGGAGGAGAACTATGGAAAAGAGAAGCTCTCCTCCTGGAAACAGGCGATGGAAGTTATCAAAAAGGAGCTTCCGAAGTTCCTGGAGGACAACCATATGTCCATCGACAACGTCGGATGGTGCGGTGCGCTTCATGAGAACACCGACAACCGCCATATCCACCTGCTTCTATACGAGAAGAGAATGGAGTGCTTCGACCCGGATACCAAGAAGAGAAGATTCCACAAAGGAACCTTAAGCAAGCTTTCGATGGAGGACTTCAAGATACGGATCGAGCAGAGATTGGATGGACATGAGCATTCCTTCCACCGATACCGGGATAAGCTTCTGGCTTTGGAAAAGGAAAGACTGGAGGAAGTGGATGATAAGGCCGTCTACAGCAAAGACCTCAAATCCATGCTGCTTGAGCTTTACCGCAAGGCCCCGAAAGGGAAATATGGTTACCTAAGCCATAAAGCGGATCCGGTTCGTTCTCTTATCGATAGCATTACCACCTATATGCTCACAGGAGACGAAGCCTCCCTGTTTCTCTTCATGGAATTGCTTAGAAAACTCAAGAAGAGAGACGAGGAAGTGAAGAGAATCTGCGAAAGAGACAAAATCGATCCTTCTTCGCACCTTCTTTCCCAGAAGTTCAAGGACGATCTCTACCGCAGATGCGGAAACCAGATCCTCGACTACATCCGTAAAGCAAACGGAATGGAGTCGCAGGCTGAAGGCAGCGACATCGCTCGGAAAAGACGCTGGGACGAGAAGAGAAGACGCGGGTATCTCTTCGCCAAGGCCATGAAGCTCGACGGACTGGTAAGCCAGGAACGGATCAGCGTGTTCGACGAATACCAGAGAGCATTGGAAAACGCAGAATATCAAAGACTCAGAGAGGAAGGAGCAATCGAAGCGGAATGAAGAAGAATATACCGAAAATAGTGTTCATATCCCTTTCCTCCTTCTGGTTCTCCTGCTTTCTTGGATTTTCACTCTCTTGCCTAGTGCATAAGGGGTTCGAACCGAGATATCTTCTGTCCAAAGAGACTTTGGGATTCGCACTTCTTTTCTTCCTTCTTGGATTGGTTGTGGTTCTCCTATACGCCTACAACCATTGGTGGATCTTCCGTTCCAAGAAGATCATGGAAGGGAAGGAATCCGATTTGCATCTCTCCGCCAATCTGGAGGAAGCGAGATTCCAGAGCGAGAAGGAGCTTGACGAGAACTACCAGACCTTCGATTTCGATGAGCTGAAGGAGAAGGAAATCACAGGAGCCCTGATCAAGGCGAAGGAGGAGAACGGCCATTTAAGGGTCAGCTTCGCAAAGCCTTCCCATACGTTGGTTATAGGGACGACAGGCTCAGGAAAGACCGTCACCTTCGTTAATCCCTCCATCCAGATCCTGAGCGAATTGAAGAACCACCCGTCGATGCTCATCAGCGATCTGAAAGGGGAACTGTATCAGTCCAACGCCAAGGCACTTAGGGACAAAGGTTACGAAGTCAAGGTCCTCGATCTCAGAAATCCTTACAACTCCGTGAGATGGAACCCCCTCGAGAGACCCTATCTTCTCCACAAAAGAGCAAGAGAGCTCGATAAGGATCTTATCGCCGATGAAGAGCAGGGATGCTACTTCTTCAAAGGAAACCAGTACTGGTCCAAGGAAGAGGCGGACTCCGCTCTCCAGGTCAGAAGACAGCAGCTCAACGACCAGGTCTACGAGGATCTGAATGACATCTGCTCCGTCCTCTGCCCGGTGACCAACAAGGAAGAGCCGATGTGGGAATCCGGCGCCCAGCATCTGATTCTGGCGATTGCCCTTGCGATGCTAGAGGATTCCGACGATCCGAAGCTAGGGATGACGAAGGAAAAGTACAACTTCTATTCCATCATGAAGGTGGCGACGAACACGGAGGACGAATGCAAGGAGCTTATCGAATATTTCCATCATAGAAGCCCTCTTTCAAAGGCGGCGTCCCTGTCCAAGCAGGTCATGGACTCTTCCGACAAGACCAGAGGAAGCTATCTCTCGTCCACGTTCGATAAGATATCGATGTTCTCGGACCTTTCCCTTTGCGCCTTGACCTCATCCAACGAAATCGAGTTCGGATCCATGGGAGAGAAGCCTATTGCCCTCTTCCTTCAGATACCGGACGAGAAGGAGACAAGACACACCCTGGCATCCATGGTGATACTCCAGGCCTATAAGGAGATTGTCAACAAAGCCAACAGTTATCCTTCCTTGTCTCTTCCTAGACCCGTCTACTTCCTGCTGGATGAGTTCGGGAACCTTCCGAAGATCCATAAGCTCGAGCAGATGGTGACGGTCGGAAGAAGCCGGAACATCTGGCTCGATCTCGTCATCCAGAGCTATTCCCAGCTTGGCAAGGTCTACGACGAGAAATCCGCCGACATCATCAAGAGCAACTGCAACATCCAGGTTTGGATAGGCTCCACGGACCTGAAAAGCGCCGAGGAGTTCTCCAAGCGCTGCGGGAACTATTCCATCGTCCAGAGAAGCGTCGGATACCAAAGCGCCAAGGCCGATGACATCAGCTCCAATTCCTGCGTCAAGGAAAGACCGCTCATCTATCCTAGCGAGCTTCAGATGCTCAACAATCCGAACGATATGGGGCATGCCATCGTCACCGTCTTCGGCTATCAGCCGATAAGAAGCACCTTCACCCCATGCTTCTTGGTTCCACAGTTCGATATGGAGAAAACCGATCAGAAGCTTGCCAAAGGCCGCTTCTTCGATGAGAAGAACGCCTATTACGACATGAAGGAAAGAAACCGGATTGTCATGGAAAAAGAAGGGAAGAAATCAGCTTCTGTTTCCGGTCTCCAGAGAAACAGCAACGAGCAGTATCGCTATAAGCTCATCATGGAGCAGATCCTGAAGAAGACCGAAGACGGAATAAAGGGAATCCTCGACGACAAAGACTCCGAATCCCTGGCTCTTGCCATAAGAAACCACGATACCGAGAGTTCTCTTTCTCTTCTGGAAAAAGCGGAAAGGAAGGCAAGAAGCATCGGCAAGCTGAGCAACCTGGAAATATTGGAAGACGTGAAGAAACGGATCGTCTCATTCTTCGCCGAAGAGGAGAGACCCCGCATATAAGAAAAAAGCCAAAGGAGGAACTAGATTTGACGAAAAAGAAGACGAAATACATGCCGTTGGTGCTTCTGCCTGCAATCCTTGCGGGATGCAGCTTAACCAAAGCACCCATGGTTTTAAGTAGGGCAAATATGCCATACAAGGCTAATTCCGTGTGGAATGAGGGAATTTCTGTCCAAAGCAGCTACCAGAGCACCGGATACCCGTCCTTCTACGGAAAGGAGACCCACAAGCATTCTATAACGGCGGCCTTCCTGGGGAACGTCCCTGATTTGGCGGACGAGACCGTCTACGACGATTCCGGCGTCAAGTTCTACTGCACTGGCACATCCACAAGCGTCGGCTCCACGAACTCCATCGTTCTAGGCAAGACCGGAATATACATTGATTTCACCGATGCCGAAACGAGCTATCCCTATAGCGTGAAGAAGAAAACCGACTTCGTGAAATCCCAGCAGGGGAACGAGAACGTGAAACTCCCTCTGATCAAGCATTACCGCCTGGAAATCCTCAATTCCTACGGAAGCAAGGCCTTCTTTGTCGACATGATGCTCGTCAGCGAGGATTCCTACGACAAGTTCACCGTGAACAAGAACGGCACGGCTACGATGGTCACCGATGAAAACGGAATCGACCCGAAGACGCTCGGGAAGATCGGCGCCTCCCTCTATAACGGCTCCTATACCATCAAGCTCACCACCGAATACATGTGGATCTATGCCGAAGGAACTCCGATAAACACCATGGCGACGATGGATTCGACATCTTCACTGACCGGCACCTTGCTCATCGATTCCATCTCGCCGACCCTCACCGCCATCAAGACCAGCGACAAAAGCTACGTCAAGGACGGAAACTACGTTGACTCCAACGTCAAGGTTGTTTCCAATGACGCCAACCATAGTTACATCTATTACAAGAAACCGGATGGAACCGGAAGAAGCACGACCTCGGAGAGCTTCACCACCGATATGGACGGACAATACGAAGCCTATGCGACAGATAAAGCAGGAAATCAATCGTCTGTCCTCCGTTTCTACGTCGATACCAAGGCACCGACAGGAAAGCTCTTCGCAAACGGCAAGGAGATAGAAAGCGGAAGTTACATCGACACCAGCTTCTCCTACGTCGCCACTGATACGGGAAGCGGAATCAGGGAATGCTACTACAGATCCCCTGTCTCGGATTCCTTCGTCCAGTATTCTTCAGGCTCCATCATCCCGAACAGCAGCGAGGAAGGCTGGTACGAGTTCTATTCCGTCGACAAGGCCGGGAGCGAATCCAGGCACAGCAAAGTCTATTTGGAGACAACGAAACCGGTGGTGTCGATCCTCCGGAACGGGAAGGAAGTCTATTCCGACACCATCGTTAGTTCCGGAACCATCGATACAGGTCTGTATTTCAACGAAGGTGACAGCGTCCAGTTCAAGTACGAATCCAAAAGCGGAGTCCATACCGGAGGAACCTTCTCCTCCGGAACGAAGTATCTCCTGAAGAAAAGCACCTATCCCGAAGACACCTATCAGAACACCATCGTCACCGCCACAGGCACCAAGGTCACCTACCGGTTCGACATCGTAAGAGAGAAACCGTATCTGACAATCGGGGATAAGCGCTATGAGGATGACGCAACAATCCGTTTCGCAGAGGACCAGGAAGTTTTTTTCGGACTTGATTCCGTCATCGATTCCGGAGAGAACAAAGCCGAAATCTCCTATGAAGGCTCTGTTTTCACTAAAGATATCCTCAAGGAACAGAAAATCACTCTTTCCGCGGATGAGGGAGAGGAAAAGGCGTACGGAATCATTCTAAAGGACGCTGCCGGGAACATCTCCTCCTTCAGAGTCGTCATCGACAAGGAAGGAACGAAAGGGCAGTGGATGCATGATGAAGCCATCATCGAAGACAACGGCTATGTCAATCATCCTGTCTCCTTCGTCTATGGGGAAGAGGGTACTGCTGCCACTCTTTCCAAGGATGGAGAGGAAGCCAAGAGCTATATAAGCGGAACCCAAATCAAGGATGATGGTTTTTATACCATCGTCCTGAAGGATTCGGTAGGGAACACCTCCCTGTTCCATATCACCATCGATACCGTTCCTCCGAAAGGAACAGTCTATGTGGACGGAAAGCCTTCGGATGGCGACATCGTCACCTCCGAGAAGATCTACTTCACCTGGGACGGGGATGACACCTGTCTTGTGAACGGAAGCAGATATGAGAAGAATACCGTGATCGATGAGGAAGGAAGCTACGAATTCATTCTTTCCGACAAAGCGGGGAACAAGACTGTTTACAATGCCGAAATCGACAGAACCGCACCCTCCTTGAACAGAGATTTCCTTGAGAACCAGGAGAATGACGATCTTGCCATCACCAAGTGGTACAGAGTCTCCTTCGATGGCAAAGAAAAGGACTTCAAGGATAAAGCGAAAGCCTTGGATTACGCCAAAGGATTCGAAAGAGACGCGAATGTCAGAGAACACCATCTCGATGACGTATCCAAGTTTCCAGCCCAGGGCCAAATAGCCGACAACGGAGATCCGGACAACCATGACGATGAGGTGAGAGCAGGAACCTACTGGTCCTATAAGTCTGTCTCTAATCCTGATGTCACTCTCTATTACTTCGATGAGGCCCTTCTTGAAAAAGCAATCGGGCATTACGCAAAGGAATACGTGTCCGATGCCATCTATTCCGATGGAACGGAGAAGCCGACTGGCGTTTATGACAATGCCTGGAACTTCGACGGAGCAGAGGGAAGAATCTCAAACGGATACGTTCTGAAGAACGACGGAGATGCCGTAAAGGCTGTAGCGAAGAAAGATGATACCGAGGTTGTCCTCGAATACGGAAAAGCGCTCGGAGAGCAGCTCAGTGAAAGCGGAGTCTGGACGATCATTGAAACCGACAGAGCCGGAAACGAATGCTCCTATCAGGTCATCATCGACCATCGGAATCCCGGCTTGGAGGCAGTGGTTGAGACATATGGCTCGGAAGCCTTTGAGATCACCATCGACAAGGAGAGCCTTGCTACAAACTCCACCTACTACCTCAAGTCCTTCTCCGTGAAGGAAATCCTATCCGGAGACAGCTGGGCTGAAGTGGAAATCAAAGGCAACGGGAAAACGGATAGATACATCCCATCCGATTCTCTTCCCACCATTACGGAAGCCGGAAAATACGAAATCAGTGTCTATGACCGATTGGGTCATTCCATCTCCTTAACGGTCTATATCTCCGGCGAAGAGGAACAGATTGCTTTCCATAACAATAAGGACGACACTGCCGTATCCATCGGCATCTCCGTTCCAGAGAGCTATCAAGCGATAACATCGCTCGAAATCTACAAGGACGGAAAGAAGATGGATGGCGTATCTGCCGACAAACTCCATTACGAGTTCGCCAAGGGCGGGACCTATAAGGTCGTCCTGAAGGACAACTTCGGACGCACCATCGTGAAGGAGTATTCCTTCGAGAAGGCCTTGCCGACAGGAACGCTTAATGGGGTATCCGAAAACGGAAAGACCAATCAGGACGTCTCCTTCTCCTACGATTCAGGAAAGTACTATTGTGAGATCTACAAGGACGGAGAACTGCTCCGACTCGATTGCAGTGGAAATGCCGATATCAAGGCAGATGAGAAATCATCGGGTACCTATGAGATTAAGCTCATCAACTGCACTGACGAAGACAACTACAGCGTCTATTCCTTCTCCGTCGACTGCATTGCACCCAATGTCAATCTGGATGGAGTGGACAACGGCAATACTACCAACGGAAACGTATCCGTATCCTGGCATGATTCCGATGTCGCAAAGGCAACCTATTCCCTCAACGGAGGAGAAGAAATTCCGTTTGAAAGCGGAGCTCTCTTCGATAAGGAAGGAAGCTACGTCATAAAGGTCGTCGATGAGCTCGGTAACGAGACTGTTATGTCTTTCACAATCGACAAGACGGTCGACTATTCCGTCACTACAACCGATGGGAAAGCCATCGGCGGAGACGCCACAACGTCAGACGACGTCATCATCACCGCCGACGAGGAAGCGACTATCTCCGTAGTCAAGGACGGGGAGACCTATCCTTATTTGTTTGGAGAGAAACTCACGGAAGAAGGAAGATACCTCATCACCGTCGAGGATGCCTACGGAAACAAGAACTCTTTCACCATCGTGATCGACAAGAACGTAAACTTTTCTATCAATGTCTGCGACGGAGGTATCACCAACGAAGAGGTGACCGTTTCTCCCAATGAGAAGGCAACCATCGTCGTGACCAAAGACGGAAAGCAGTACGGATACAATCCAGGAGATCCCATCACCGAAGAGGGGGTCTACACCGTAGTCATCACCGATGCCTATGGGAATTCCAAGACCATCCGCTTTAGCATCGTCAGCCCGGAAGCGAAGACTTCCATCGATTATGAGCTTGGAGAAGGATGCGAAATCATTTCCGTCACCAAGGACGGAACGGAAATGGAAGTATATGGAAACAGAATCTGCTTCACCGAGGACGGAACGTATGTCGTCACCTTTGCAAAGGATGGAAAGACCTACAACGTGACATTGCGTTTGGACACTACCGCTCCTGAGATAATCCTCAACGGGGTTGCTGACGGAGGAAAGGTCGACGGAACCGTAACCATCGATTCGATGAACGAAGAGGGAACCATTGAGGTCTACAAGGACGGCAAAAAGATGAACTACGAACTTGGGCAGGAGCTGAAGGAATACGGAAAATATGAGGTCGTCGTTACGGATAAGCTGGGCAACTCCCGTACCTACAGCTTCACCCTGGAGTTCCAGATGAATGCCTGGGCGATCACCCTGATCGTACTAGGCCTTGCTACCCTAGTCGGACTTACTGCCACCATCGTCATGAAACGGAAGCGCCTCTTCAAGAAGTGACAATAAAGGCACGAAAACACACTTCCTTGCATAACAGGATAAGGGACTGGTGCAATTTGCGTCAGCTCCCTCTCCGACAAGGTCGGCAGCGGGAAACCCGCATGACGAGATAAGACATGGAAAAAAGACAGAAGGAGGAAAGAATTTGAAAACGATTGTTTTGACCGACGTCGATTTCTACCCGGTCATCCAGCCGATACTGGAAATACTCGACGCCATATTATGGCCGGCGATTGCGATAGTGGTCGCAGTCGGCACCATCTACTGCATATTCCTTGGAGTGAAGATCTCAAAGAGCGATGAGCAGAACTCGAGAGAGAAGGCGAAGAAGGACCTAGTCGGGGCCGTCATCGGCTTCGTACTCATCTTCGTATTGATACTGGCCTTGAAGATCGCGGTCCCCATCCTGGAGGACTGGGTCAAGTCCCAGATGTAG
>ERZ808262.324-NODE-324-length-26525-cov-31.531016_pt1 | contig 26525 bp, 21 predicted proteins | sample MGYA00520895_ERZ808262 | MGnify/ENA primary metagenome ERZ808262 (study PRJEB31516, sample SAMN03275588) | gut metagenome | biome: mammalia-associated habitat; material: feces | host: Papio cynocephalus | place: Kenya | collected 2012-08-02 ... | reverse complement strand
TCGCTACCTTAGGACCGTTATAGTTACGGCCGCCGTTTACCGGGGCTTCAATTCAGGGCTTCCCTTTCGGTGACCCCCCCTCTTAACCTTCCGGCACCGGGCAGGTGTCAGGCCATATTCGTCATCTTAACGATTTCGCATAGCCATATGTTTTTGGTAAACAGTCGCCTGGGCCATTTCTCTGCGCCCACATCTCTGTGGGACCCCTTATCCCGAAGTTACGGGGTCAATTTGCCTAGTTCCTTGGCCGTGATTCACTCGAGCACCTTAGGATTCTCTCCTCACCCACCTGTGTCGGTTTACGGTACGGGCTGATCGTATCTTAACGCTTGTCGCTTTTCTCGCGAGCAGGTTTACCTGCGCTGTCGGATCGCCCGAAGGCTCTCCGTACTGTCGGCTTTCAGTCTCCCTACGGCCTTTAACGGGGAATTCCGTCTCCCCGCGGCAGTTTCACTTCTCGGTCACGACTACACTCTACGCTCAGGCTGCGGAATATTAAACGCATCTGCATCGGGTGCACCTTTCGGCTTCCCCTTAGCTCCCGGCTTAACCGGGGCCGTTTAGCGTGGCCCCGGAAACCTTGGGTTTTCGGTGGAGATGTTTATACATCTCTTGTCGTTACTCATGCCTACATTTTCTTTTCCGGACGCTCCAACTCATCTCACAATGAATCTTCAGCGCCGACCGGAATGCTCCCCTACCACGACTGCTGCTTTGCAGCCGTCCTCGGCTTCGGCGACGGTCTTGATGCCCGATCATCATCCACGCGGCTCCGCTCGACCAGTGAGCTGTTACGCACTCTTTGAATGAATAGCTGCTTCCAAGCTAACATCCTGGCTGTCCCTGCGGTGCCACTTCGTTCTGTCTCAACTTAGACCGTTCTTCGGGGCCTTGGCCGGAGGTCTGGGCTCTTACCCTCTCGCCGCTGGATATTAGCACCCAACGACTCACTCCCGTCCTAGTACCTACGCGCATTCGGAGTTCGTCTGGAATTGATAGGCGGCGAAGCCCTCGCTTCCAATCGGTAGCTCTACCTCACGCAGGCAACGGACGAGGCTGTCCCTAAAGACATTTCGGGGAGTACGAGCTATCTCCCAGTTTGATTGGCCTTTCACTCCTACCCTCATCTCATCCAAGCCCTTTTCAACGGAAACTGGTTCGGGCCTCCAGTGCCTGTTACGGCACCTTCACCCTGGACAAGGGTAGATCACTAGGTTTCGCGTCTGCTCAATCCGACTGAACGCCCTATTCAGACTCGCTCTCGCTGCGGCTCCGCCACTGAATGGCTTAGCCTTGCCGGATTGAAGCAACTCGTAGGCTCATTATGCAAAAGGCACGCTGTCACACCTTAATTGGTGCTCCAACCGCTTGCAAGCGCACAGTTTCAGGTTCTCTTTCACTCCCCTGCTCGGGGTGCTTCCCACCTTTCCCTCACGGTACTGGTCCACTATCGGTCTTCGGCAGTCTTTAGCCTTACGGGATGGTCCCCGTAGATTCGGACAGGATTCCACGTGCCCCGCCCTACTCAGGTGCCAAATTCAACTCAGTTATTCTACCTGTACGGGAGTATCACCCTCTTCGCTATATCTTTCCAGATATTTCCAGTTCTTAACCAAATCTCTAACTCTGGTCCTACAACCCCGCATGATCCGTAAACCACACGGTTTAGGCTCTTCCCTCTTCGATCGCCACTACTGAGGGAATCGACTCTTTCTTTCTTCTCCTCCGGGTACTAAGATGTTTCAGTTCCCCGGGTTCGCCCCGATTTACATCGGTGCACGGCCTTCAGCCGTGCGGGTTGCCCCATTCGGATATGTCCGGATCAATTCCTGTTTGCAAATCCCCGGACCTTTTCGCAGCTTACCGCGTCCTTCTTCGCCTGCCGAAGCCAAGGCATCCCCTGTGCGCTCTGACTTCTCTTTCTCTGTGAATCTCGTGTTGTTGTGAAATTGTATCAACCTAAATCTCTTTTCGGCTAATCTATTTCTTTTCACTTACCTCGTTGTAATCTCTCAGTATTGTCAATGAGCTTGATTTTGTACCGCTTCTTCCGAAACGGGCTGCAAAGATACGCACTTTTTCTTTCCCTCCAAATTTTTTCGGGCTTTTTTTTAGATTTTTTTTCGAGATATGGGAATATTCACCTCTAAATAGTATATTTGTTTTCTGTCCTTGGTGAGCGTTTCTTTTTTATGGACCGGTGCCAGGCCATAAAAGCCTCTCCTGAAAAAGAAAATGGAAACGACAAAAGCCAAGTAAGCGGAATGCAAAGCAAACAAATATCAACCAATGGAAGAAAAAAGGATTTCATTACCGGAGAACGCTCAAAGAGAGCTTGCGCCGGGAGAGGAGTACAAGCCGCTTCTGGGAGCGGAAAGAAAATGGGCGGAGGTCACTCCATACTCAGTAAGCCTTGGGCTGCTGATGGTTGTCATCTTCTCCGCTGCGGCGGCCTACCTGGGACTGCGTGTGGGACAGGTGTTCGAGGCGGCAATCCCGATAGCGATCATCGCGGTTGGCCTCACCGGCGCCCTCGGAAAGAAGGAAGGCCTTGGGCAAAACGTCATCATCCAATCAATCGGCGGCTGCTCCGGAGCCGTGGTGGCGGGAGCGATATTCACACTTCCGGCCATCTACATTCTTGGTGTTGAAGTCAACTTCATGCAGATGTTCCTCTCATCGCTGCTGGGCGGTGTTTTAGGAATATTATTCCTCATCCCGTTCAGAAAATATTTCGTAAAGGAGATGCACGGGAAATATCCTTTCCCCGAGGCGACGGCGACAACCCAGATCCTCGTGAGCGGCGAAAGCGGCGGAAAGGGAGCGGGGACGCTTCTGGTGAGCGGTCTCATCGGAGGTCTTTACGACTTCATTGTCAGCACTTTCGGTGCGTGGGCGGACACGGTGGGCACAACCGTGCTGGGTTTCGGGCAGGCAATCGCAGACAAGGCGAAGGTCGTGCTGAAACTCAACACCGGAGCGGCGGTACTTGGCCTTGGCTACATAGTGGGTCTGAAATATGCCTTCATCATCTGCTGCGGAAGTTTTCTGGTGTGGCTGGTGATCATCCCGCTGATGAACCTCATCTGGGGTGGCCAGGTGATTGACCTGATGGGTACCGGAGTGACAATGACTATCGGCGAGATGAGCCCGGACCAGATTTTCAAGGATTATGCAAGACACATCGGAATCGGCGGCATCGCGACCGCCGGAATCATCGGCATCATCAAGTCATTCGGCGTGATCAAGTCGGCTGTCGGCCTGGCCGTCGGCGAGTTCGGAAAGAAAGGCGCCAAGGCGGAGAGCTCCGAGAGGACGCAGGAGGATATTCCTATGAAGACCATCGTGTTCGGCATCGTGCTGACGCTTCTGGCGGTTTTCGCTTTCTTTGCTTTCGGAGGAGTCGTGAACAACATTTGGCAGGCGATCGTGGGGCTTCTGATCGTGGCTGTGATCTCTTTCCTGTTCACAACAGTGGCGGCGAACGCAATCGCCATCGTGGGCACAAACCCTGTTAGCGGAATGACGCTGATGACGCTGATCATCGCTGCGCTTATCCTTGTTGGAGTGGGACTTAAGGGCAATGCCGGAATGGCGGCGGCTCTAATAATAGGAGGAGTCGTGTGCACGGCGCTTTCGGTTGCGGGCTCGTTCATCACTGACCTGAAAATCGGCTACTGGATCGGCAGCACTCCGAAAAAACAGGAAGGATGGAAGTTCGTGGGTGTGGCTGTCGCGGCGGCTACTGTCTGCGGAGTGATGCTCGTGCTGAACAAGACTTACGGATTCGTCGGCGACCAGGCGCTTGTGGCTCCTCAAGCGAATGCGATGGCGGCTGTGATCCAGCCTATGATGAACGGCGGCGGAGCGCCATGGCTGCTTTACGGCATAGGAGCCGTTCTGGCCATAGCGCTGACATTCTTCAAGATTCCGGCTTTGGCGTTCGCGCTTGGAATGTTCATTCCGATCGATCTGAACCTGCCGCTGCTTGTGGGTGGAGCGATTTCCTGGTACGTGAGCACACGCTCAAAGGACAAGGCTCTGAACGAGGCTCGTCTGAACAAGGGCACTCTGATCGCTTCCGGATTCATAGCCGGTGGCGCTTTGATGGGAGTTGTGAGCGCACTTTTGAAGTTCTTCAACGTGGATTGGTTCATGGCTGGATGGAACGCGCGGTATGGCGAGGCGATAGCCATCATTCCGTTCATCGGCATCATCGCTTACACGGTTATCGCTTCTTTGAGGGCTAAGGAATAAAAAGGATACAACAATGGAAAAAATTTTGGACAGGTTTCTGAGGTACGTCAGCGTTGACACTCAGTCGAACGAGGAATCAGAGAGCCAGCCTTCGACAGCGAAGCAGCTCAGTCTGCTGCGGATGTTGCGCGACGAGCTTCAGGCTCTTGGGGTGGATGCAACTATTGATGAATATGGCTACGTGATGGGGTCGATCCCTTCGAACATCGAGGCGAAAGTGCCGGCGATCGGATTCATCGCCCACGTGGACACGGCACCCGATGCTTCGGGGGCGAATGTCAAGCCTCAGATAATCAATGAATATGATGGCGGGGATATTCCTTTAAAAGGGGTGCCGGGGCTTGCGCTGAAGCCTTCGGAGTTCCCTGAGATGCTTCATTATGTGGGACAGACGCTGATCACCACGGATGGTACTACGCTCCTTGGAGCTGATGACAAGGCCGGTGTGGCCGAGATCATGGACGCGGTGCAGTACATCATGGAGCATCCTGAATTCAAGCACGGCGAGATCAAGATCGGGTTCACACCGGACGAGGAGATCGGGCGCGGTGTGGTGAAGTTCGATGTCAAGAAGTTCGGAGCCGACTATGCCTACACGATGGACGGCGGGGAAATCGGGGAGCTGGAGTTCGAGAATTTCAACGCTGCTTCTGCGAAGATTCATATTCAAGGAAGGAATGTTCATCCTGGCTACGCCAAGGGCAAGATGAAGAACGCGATCCTCATCGCAATGGAACTGAACGGATTGCTGCCAGTCCAGCAGCGGCCTGAATACACCGAAGGGTACGAGGGGTTCTTCCACGTCATCGGCATCAACGGCTCAGTGGAAGAGGCCGACGTCACGTACATCATTCGTGACCATGACCGCAAGGAGTTCGAGAACAAAAAGGCCATCATGCAGAAATGCGTGGACTTCATCAATGTCAAGTACGGAGATGGCACTGCGACCGCTGTGATCAAGGACCAGTACTACAACATGCGCGCGCAGGTTGAGCCGCACTACCACGTGGTGGAGAAGGCAGTGAAGGCGATGGAGATGGCGGGGATCAAGCCGAAGATCCAGCCGATCCGTGGAGGCACCGATGGGGCGAACCTGAGTTTCAAGGGGTTGCCTTGCCCTAACATATTCGCCGGCGGCCTGAACTTCCATGGCAAGATGGAGTTCGTCCCGCTCCAGAGCATAGAGAAGGCCTCGCAGGTCATCCTCAACATCATCTCGCTCTACGCGGAGTAGATTATAAATAAGAACGAAAAGGCAGTCGCCATAAGATGACTTTGGCTCCCGAAGAGGGAGGGGACCCACGAAGTGGGGAGGATCACCGTTGGCGACTGCCTTTTCGTTCTTGATAGTATTACTATAAAAAAATCGATTATTTGATGACTCCGAGCTCTTTGCCGACTTTGATGAAGGCGGCGATGGCTTTGTCCAGGTGCTCGCGCTTGTGGGCGGCCGAGAGCTGGACACGGATGCGGGCCTGGCCTTTCGGAACAACAGGGTAGTAGAATCCGGTCACGAATATTCCTTCCTCGGCCATTTTGGCGGCGAACTTCTGGGAGAGAGGTGCGTCATAGAGCATCACGGCGCAGATGGCGCTCTGGGTCGGCTTGATGTCGAATCCGGCGGCCAGCATCCTTTCCCGGAAGTAGGTGACGTTCTCCTGCTGGCGGTCGTGGAGTTCGTTGCTTTCCTTGAGCATCTTGAACATCTCGATGCCGGCGGCCACGATCATCGGAGGCAGGGAGTTGGAGAAGAGGTAAGGACGGGAGCGCTGGCGGAGCATGTCGATGATTTCCCTGCGGCCTGTGGTGAATCCGCCTACCGTGCCTCCGAAAGCCTTTCCGAGTGTGCCAGTGAATATGTCTATGCGGCCGTAGCAGCCAAACTGCTCGGCGACCCCACGTCCGGTCTTGCCGACAACTCCGGCAGAGTGGCTTTCGTCAACCATCACGAGGGCGTCATACTTCTCGGCAAGCTCACAGATCCTGTCCATCGGGGCGACATTTCCGTCCATAGAAAAGACTCCGTCGGTGCAGATGACGCGGAACCTCTGTGCCTGGGCCTCTTGAAGGCAGCGCTCAAGATCGGCCATGTCCGCATTGGCGTAGCGGTAGCGAACGGCTTTGCACAGTCGTACACCATCGATTATTGAAGCGTGATTCAGAGAGTCGGAGATGATTGCGTCATCGGCTGTCAGGAGCGGCTCGAACACACCACCGTTGGCATCGAAGCAGGAAGCGTAGAGGATAGTGTCCTCAGTGTGGAAGAAGTCAGAGATGGCCGCCTCCAGTTCCTTGTGCAGATCCTGGGTCCCGCAGATGAAACGCACTGAGGACATTCCGAATCCCCTTTCGTCCATAGCCTTTTTCGCAGCCTCGATGAGCCTCGGGGAATCAGCCAGTCCCAGATAGTTGTTGGCGCAGAAATTAAGGGCCTTGCCACCGTCCTGAAGAGTGATCTCGGCGGACTGGGGGGAGGCGATGTTTCTCTCGTTCTTGTAGAGTCCGGCTTCCTTGATCGAGTCAAGCTCAGCCTTTAGATGTTCCTGGAATTTTCCGTACATATCTGATAATTTTAAAAAACGATTCGATTTCGCTATGACAAATATATTAATTTTCGAGAAAAACATTAATATTTCGTCACCATCATGACCTCGTGTCAGAAAATAATGTAAATTTGCATTCGCTAATTTAGCAATAAACACTCGATCCGCAATGAAAAATGTACTTGTAATAGGTTCGACCGGACAAATCGGCTCTGAACTTACAATGAAAATCAGAGGAATGTACCCTGACGGCAACGTGGTGGCAGGCTACATCAAAGGCGCTGAACCAAAAGGAGTCCTGCTGGAAAGCGGTCCCGCAGAAGAGGCTGATGTCTGCAATGGTGGGCAACTTCTGGAGATCGTGAAGAAATACAAGATCGACACCATCTACAATCTTGCGGCCTTGCTCTCCGCCGTGGCGGAGAGGAAGCCTCAGCTGGCATGGCATATCCAGATCGACGGGCTCATGAACATCCTCGAGATCGCCAGGAACAACAATGTCGCCGTGTTCACTCCTTCATCGATCGGCTCGTTCGGACCAGAGACACCACATGTAAACACTCCACAGGACACAATCCAGAGGCCACGGTCAATGTATGGAGTGACAAAAGTGGCCACCGAGTTGCTTAGCGACTATTACCACACAAAATACGGTGTAGACACACGTTCGGTAAGGTTCCCCGGCCTGATCTCCAATGTAACCCTGCCTGGAGGCGGCACGACTGACTACGCTGTGGAGATTTACTATGCCGCTGTCAAGGGAGAGGAGTTTGTCTGCCCTATCGCGGCCGGGACATTCATGGACATGATGTACATGCCGGATGCCTTGAAAGCCGCCGTGGACATCATGAACGCCGACCCTTCCAAGCTTAAGCACCGGAACTCATTCAACATAGCCTCAATGAGTTTAGATCCTGAGATTATCCGCAAGAAGATCCAGGAGCATATTCCTGGATTCAGGATGCGCTACGAGGTTGACCCTGTACGTCAGGCGATCGCAGATTCATGGCCGGACAAGATGGACGACACCTGCGCCCGCGAGGAATGGGGATGGGCTCCATCCTATGACTTGGAGGCCATGACCACCGACATGATCGACGCGCTGAGGAAAAAACTTCTGTAAGCCAGAAGACTATCAATTAAAGAGGACTGGCCGAAAAGGTCAGTCCTTTTTTTGTTTGCCGGCAGCCTTCGCATCTCCGCGAGCCTTTTGCCTCTCAAATTTGGCCTTATAGCGTTCAAGGATCTTCTGTTCCTTGGCCCGGCGCTTTTCCATAGCTTTCAACGTCTTGAGCGTCTTGGCACGCTTTTTCTTCAAGGCCCGCTCTTCCTTTGCCTTAGCCTTGGCGGCGTCGCGCGCGTCGAGTTCCGCCCAACGGGCTTCTTTTGCAGCCCGGCGCTCCTGACGTGCTTTATCCCGCTCCGCCTTCTTCAAATCTTTTTCGGACATCCGGGCCACGGTTGTGTCTTTAGGAGGCAGGCTGTCGGCCGGTTCCACAAAATCGCCTTTCTGAGCAAGGCTGTCTTTCTGAGCAAGGCTGTCTTTCTGAGCAAGGCTGTCCGGCACGGCAAGGCTGTCCGACGCCAAGAGACGCAAGCTGTCCGCCGCTCTTTCCTCTTCCAGCCTACGTTGCGCCTCAAGTCTCTTTCTCTCAGCGTTGCGGACCCTCTTGAGAGAGTCCTGTCTGGCCAGCATCTTATGGACGCTTTCCATGTAGCCAGGGAAATAAAAGTCTGTTTGAGGAAATCTCGCTTTCGGAACCGCGTCATAAACCTTCCTCTGAGAGGCTCTTGGAGTAAAGGATGTGATGTCCTCCGGCCCCTTAGGCCGTTCATCGGGCCGCCAATCGAATCCTTTCAGGATTTTCTCGTCCTTCTTCATCTGGACGACAGGATAGGCGTCACTTTTCACGGCATCGAAATAGTTTAGATCCTGGATGTTGCCTCCACGAAAAGTAGCCGACATCATCTTGGCCTCAAACTTATTGACCGTCGCGAGCGTGCTGTCCTCCTCGATAAAAAACACACCTGACGCGCCGCCCATTGAATCGAAGCGTCTCAAGGTACCGGTACTGTCAAAATAAGCCATCATCTCCGCGCCACGGATCTGGTCAAAGCAGACGGAATCCTCCTGCACAATGATAAAAGCGTTGGACATCAGACTGGCCCGCTCAATAGCCTGATTCTTGACGATGACCGTGATGCTGTCAGCCGTGTACTGACGCTTCACCTCATTCCAGACAATAGGGTTCCCGTAAAGCCTGATGAGAGAGTCCAGGTCAGTGTAGGCAAGCGAATCACAACTCACCTGCATGTCGCTCCTGAACACCTTGACATTATGTATTCCATAGATGAAACTTATCTTCGTGGAATCTTTCGGGACCATCGCCAAAGAATCCGCTTTCGCCAAAGAGTCAGACAAGGCGACGGAATCCGCCAAGGCTGTGGAATCGCGCCCCTGTGCCAAGGACAGCACCGGACGGGACGAAGTGGTGTCAATCCGGGTTGCGCCCACATGAGCGGACGAATCCGGAACCTGAGGCTTGAAAGACCAAAGAGGCGGTTCATAGTCAAGGACATCATCCCATGGAGCAGGAAGCCCCTGACGTTGCTTGCCGGCTCTTGGCCGCCCGGATTGCCCCGCTGCTCCCTTGTCTGAGGCAGCGGCGGCGTTCGGATCTTCCTCAGCCTGTTTTTTGCGGGCCTCCTCAGCCGCCTTCCTGGCAGCCTCGGCAGCCTTCCGGCGGTACTCCATGACAGGGTCAACATTCAATTCCTTCAACCGCTGGGCCGAATTGAGTATTTCGGAAGAATCCACCTCGCACTTAGGAACCGCGCGAAGGATCAGCGTGTCCGCTCCTATGTAGGCTGTGTCACGTTTCTCCTCCTGCTCGCTGATGGCGATCACAGCCGGATCACGTGCCATCTTGATGAAAGACAAAGAATCTATGTACTGCATGTAGCCAGCGACAGCCGCGACTTTCCGGGTCGTGTCAAGAAGCTCGACATTTCCATACATCTCGACATTGTCAGGGCCTCTATAGTAGACCAAGGTGTCCGCCCACGCCTCCTGCCTCTCGGTCTGGACGTGGACATCGCCAGTGAATGTAAACCTCTCGACGCCCCGCTCGTAGACCCCGGCCCTTGATGAGAGCATGTTGTCGTCCTTCCACGCGTTGGTACCGGCTCCGAACAAGGCGACATTGGTGCCGGTGTTGTAGCTGAGATCATCCGTCTTGACGAAAATCGAGTCCGTGTACATGTTCACATCGTTGGTGAAGCTGAAGGTACTGAGTTTGGAATAATAGTGCCCTTGGTCGCTCTCAATGACCTGTCCATCTTTGTCCCTCAACGCTCCTCCTCCCCGAAAGACAGCGACGCTGTCTTTCGTGTTATAGTCCAGATCCCTGGTTCTCAAGACGTTCCCATCCTTGTCGCTAAGCTGGACCAACGTGCCTCTGAACTTCGCCAGATTCTCATCGACAATGTAATCAAGCTTGTCACTGCTCAGGACAGTGTTGTTCTGGATGATCCTGACGTTGCCGAAAGCCTCTATGACATTTGTGGTCACATTCCAAAGGGCGGTGTCACACACAAGCAGTGTGGAATTGTGCTCGAAACGCGCGTTTCCTAAAGCCTTCCGGTAGTAGTAGTCCATGTCTTCGACCTGCTGGAGCATGTCGCAACCAAGCAGCCGGACAAGACTATCCTTCCGCTCTGACTGCTGGGCGGAAAGGCTGAAAGAGATCAGCAGAAAAAGAAATGAATATGCAAGGCGTCCCGCAAGCATCAATTCTCGGTGAACTTGGACGCCCAGATCGGACGATGGAACTCACAATCCTTGAACATCGGGTCGATAAGGATGTGCGTCTCCTTGATTTTTCCCGCAAGGAACTCATCTATCGCTTTCATCTGCTTGTCCTGACGGACCTGTTCCTGGAGCTGGCTGAAATCCTCATCGAAAGAAGCGGTGTGCGCCGGAATGATTTTGTCGACGCGGATTATCTTGTAGACAGTCTTTCCGACGACATAGTCATTGACCTGATCCTGACGGCCCTCATTGTCAGTGGACTCGATCGGTTCCGAGATCTCACCTTCCTTGAGGTCCCTTATGGCGCGGTAATCCTCCGGCTTGAGCTGGTCGATTTCGAAATAGGCCGAACCGGTGTTGGGATCGGACATCTGCCCACCATTCGTCTTGGTGGCAGGATCCTCAGAATAGAACTTTGCGGCCATCTGGAAAGTCACAGCCTTGTTGTTGATCTCGGTACGGAGGCTGTCAAGTGTCTTGAAAGCCTTTTCGCGATCCTCGTCCGTGTACTTTGGCTTCATGAGAATGTGCCTGGCATTGAACATGTCCCCTTTCTTCTCTATGACCTCGATTATGTGGAACCCGTCAGGTGTCTCGACAATCTGTGAGATCACCCCAGGCTTAAGCGCCATTGCCGCATCCGAAAAGACAGGCCAGAAGATTGATTTGGAAGCCATTCCGAGCTCACCTCCTTTGCGGGCGCTTCCAGGATCCTCGGAATATATCCTTGCAAGGGTTGAGAATTTCTCTCCATTTATGATCCTTTCGCGGAGTTCCAGAAGCTTCTCACGCACGGCCATGTTGGCGGCCTCGCGGTCAGGATAACGGCAGATCTGGCTGAGCTGGTACTTGATAGGAACGATAGGGAGGTTCTTGGCATCGACTGTGTCAAGATATTCCTTTACATCATAAGGCGTCATCTCAGGAATCTTTTTCATTATTTCCTGCTGCGCCTGCTGGGTAAGGCTCATCTCCTCATACTGCTTGCGCCACTCCTGACGGAGACGGTAGAGAGGCTTGCCGAAATATTCCTCCACCTTTTCTTCGCCCCCCAGGTAAGTAAGCATCCTGTCGGCCTGCTGCGAAAGACTTCCATCAACCATGTCCTGATTGACGGTCAGGGAGTCTATCCTGGCCTGCATAAGGAACAATTTCGACTCGAGGATCGCCTCCAGCACCTCACAGCGGACATTCTTGTCTGAAGACAATCCCTGCGCGCTACGATCTTTCACAGCGCCTTCAATGTCTGAAATCAGGACAGCCTCATTGCCGACAACCGCGACCGTCTTGTCCACATATTTGTATTTCTGCGCCGAGGCCATAACGCAGGTCGCCGCGGCGGCAAAGATCGTGAGTGCAATTTTTCTTATCATTTCGAATATATTACAAAATTCTCTTTAGACTTGGCGTCTTCTATCAAGTCCTGTTCCAAACCGGTCAGGAGCTCGTGCTTTCTTCCACTTATGATGATGTCCCGGATTCTGCCCTCGCAGTACTCCACGGGAGCGGTCTCTCCAGCCCTGATGAAGTCAACGATAAACGCAACCGACACGTTGCCTTCCGCGTCAGGAATCTCGATGAACCGCCCATTGCGGTGCGACAGCATCTGAACATAATCCACTCCGAACTCCGCTGCAAGCTTGACGGCGTCGATCCATTCACTTGAGAAGTCGTGGTAGCGCTGCGTGGAATTGAATGCCACGCTGTCAGCCGCCATGACGTCCTCCACATTGTCCGATGACATCAACTTCTTTATCTTCTGAAAGTTAGGAGAGTCCTTAGAGATGTTGAGGAAACGAGCCTTCAAAATCGGACGCTCGAGCTTGAAGGAGGCCTTGTGCGACTCGTAATACTCTTCAATCTGCTCCTTGGAAACTGTGGTGTCGAGTCTTTCGTTGATGTAGTGCTGCTCGTAGCGGTACCGCAGAAGCGATTGACGGTAGGCCTCCAACTCCTTGGACACGTCCTTTTCCTCCTTGGACAGCCGCTGCTGGGCTATGTCCAGAAAAGCCTTGTCCCTGACCCATGAATTGATGTAGAGGTTCGCGAGGTTAACGCTGTCCTGTGGCGACGTTCCATTCGGGATAACGTCATCCAGTTCTGAACGGTAAAGCTTGTGGTCTCCTAGTTTTGCCACCACCTCTCCATCGTGGATAAGTGATGAAACAGCCTTGCAGGAAGACACCGTCACCAAAAAGGCGGCCAAAAGGAATATGTGAGACCTCCAGGACATCATTGGCTAACGTGAATAGTTAGGTGCCTCCTTTGTGATGGTGACATCGTGCGGATGACTTTCCAGGAAACCCGCGTTGGTAATGCGGACGAACCGCGCCTTCCTCAGATCCTCGACCGTGTGCGCTCCGCAATAACCCATTCCGGCCCTAAGGCCGCCGACCAGCTGGTAGACCACCTCTGAGACGGTGCCCTTGAAAGGCACCTGGGCCACAATTCCTTCCGGAACAAGTTTCTTGATGTCTGCCTCCATGTCCTGAAAATACCTGTCCTTGGACCCTTGCTCCATCGCTTCAAGGGAACCCATTCCACGATAAGACTTGAAACGGCGGCCATTCATAATGATGGTCTCGCCCGGAGACTCTTCCGTTCCGGCAAGCAGAGATCCGGCCATGATAGTGCTCGCGCCTGCGGCGAGAGCCTTGACTATGTCTCCGGAATATCTTATGCCGCCATCCGCGATGACCGGAACGCCGGTTCCCTTAAGGGCTTCAGCGGCCTCCATCACAGCCGTGAGCTGCGGGACACCGATTCCTGCGATTATTCTTGTCGTACAGATAGAACCCGGACCGATTCCGACCTTGACAGCCTTCACCCCGGCGTCGGCAAGCGCCTTGGCTCCGGCAGCCGTCGCCACATTTCCCGCCACTATCTGGAAGTCTTTGTAAACCTCGCAAGCTTTCCTTATCATCCTAAGCACACCTTCGGAATGGCCGTGGGCGGTGTCAAGCACCACCGCGTCGGCTCCCGCGTCTATCAGCATGCCGATCCTCTCGATAGTGTCGGATTTGATCCCGGCGGCGGCGGCCACCAGAAGACGGCCTTTGCTGTCCTTGGACGCGATAGGGTTATCCTTGATCTTCATGAGATCCTTGTACGTGATAAGGCCTACAAGTTTTCCGTCATTGTCCACAACCGGAAGCTTCTCGACCTTGCTGTGCTGCAGGATCTTGGTGGCTTGGGCCAGAGTGATGCCTTTAGGCGCGGTCACAAGATTGTCCTTAGTCATGATCATGGAAATCGGCTCCTGCATGTCCTCTTGGAAACGGAGGTCACGGTTCGTCACGATGCCGATCAGGAAGCCGTTCGCGTCCACCACAGGGATGCCTCCTATGTGATGTTTCTTCATCATGGCGAGGGCATTGCCTACGGTAGCGTCCGGACCTATGGTGACAGGATCGTAGATCATCCCGTTCTCAGCCCTTTTCACGTGGCGGACCTGCTCACACTGCTTCTCAATTGTCATATTCTTATGGATCACTCCGATACCTCCGGCCCTTGCCATGGCTATGGCAAGATCTGCCTCCGTCACCGTGTCCATAGCGGCCGACACGATCGGAGTGTGAAGCTTTATGTCTGTTGTGAAATAGGTGGTGACATCAACGTCACGGGGAAGGACATCGGAATGTGCCGGAACCAGCAACACGTCATCGAAGGTGAGGCCTTCGGGAATCTCTCTGTTTACAAACTTCGCCATTGTCATCAAATAAATTTGACAAATATAATAATTTTCACGCAATAGTAGACTTGCATCAAGGAAGGTTTGATTTCTTTAATACAACCTGCCCTGCCAAGTGTTCCGCCGCTCAAGACGTTTGTCCAAAAGACGGAGGATGTCGAAATTGCGGACAAGCCCCCAAGGAGTGTCGTTGACAAAGCGAGGCGGCACCTCTCCCGCCACACGCTCGATGTACAGATCAGGGCGCAGACGCTCAAGGATGTCGGTGACCAGATCAAGATACTCGTCAAGGCCGGGACGATAGAAAGCCAGAGGATCTGTGGAATATTCATTTTCCATGACGGTACCTTTGACAATCTGGAGCTGATGGAACTTCACTGAGCGCAACGGGAGGGAAGATATCATGCCGCATTGGTCAAGCAGCATCCCCGGAGTCTCGCCAGGAAGTCCGAGGATGAAGTGGGCACCTGTGTCAATGCCTCTGGAAGCGGTCATCTCAACCGCACGGCGGGCGCACGCGAAGTCATGCCCCCTGTTGATGTGGCTCAAAGTCTTGTCGTGGCAGGACTCGATGCCGTACTCAACGACAACGATGGGAGCCGTCAATTGTGATTCGTGGACCCCGGGGACAGAAGCGGCACCCGCCAATGATCTATGCCAATCTTTAAGGACTTCACCTTCGGCAAGGGCGGCCAGGTAATCCAACTTCTCCTCATCGACACAATCGGGACGGGTACCGATCACGATGCCGACAACCTCAGGATGACCAAGGACCTCCTCATAAAGGGACCTCAGCCTCCTGAGTGGGGCATATGTGTTTGAATATGCCTGAAAATAAGCAAGATAGTGCTTGACCCTCGGATAACGGACCTTCTGGAACCCCACACCTTCATCAATCTGATCCAAAAGAGGTTTCCCCGGCGTGCTGTAACCGGGATGAAACGCCGCGTTGTCGCAATAGGTGCACCCGCCCCTGCCAAGGGTTCCATCCCGGTTAGGGCATGAGAATCCGGCGTCAAGAACCAGTTTCTGAAGCCGTTCTCCATACTTGCGGCGGTAGTAGCCGACGAATGAATTGTACCTTTTGCCTTCTGAAAATTCCATACAACAACCCTTGGCACACAAGCCTCGGGGCCAATAAGAACGATAATTCCCTTGCAAAACTAATGAATTGTGAATATTTTTACAAACAAAATTATTTACAATGGTCACCTTTTCTAAGATCCTGACTTTCGGGGCGGTTTTGATGTTGTCTTATTCAGCGGCATCCGCCCAGGAGTCAAATAAACAATGGGCGGTGGTAGAGTTTTCCGCCAATTTCATGCGCGAGGCTCCAGACTACGCCGCCGAACTCGGAGATCAGGCTCTGATGGGCACAGTCGCGGAAATCCTCGGCAGGTCAGGCTATTGGACCAAGATCAAGACTCCGGAGCCCTACACGGCCTGGGTGAACGAGAGCGGACTTGTTCCGATGGACGAGGAAGAGCTAAAGGATTATCTGGAGGCGCCTAAATACATCTGCACCAGTGATTTCACCCACGTCTACGAAGGACCCTCAACGGATTCACGAATCATCTCCGATCTTGTGCTTGGGGACATCGTGCGGATCCTGTACGAAATCAGGACAACTTCTCAAGGGAAACACAACGGCCATGATGAAGGACGGGCCGTACAGAGAAAAAAGTTTTCCGGAGTTGTGCTCCCGTCCGGCAAGACAGGCTATGTCCCGGCAAAAGATGTCGCGGTGTTCTACCAGTGGGCCAAAGACAGAAAGGCCGGGACATCGGCGGAAAATGATTTCAGGCAGGATCTTATCGCCACAGGCTACCGGTTTCTGGGCGTTCCGTACATGTGGGGCGGGACATCGATAAAAAACGTGGATTGCAGCGGCTTCACGCGCAGCGTGTTCTTCGCCAACGGGGTGCTGCTTCCCCGCAACGCCTCGCAACAGGCAAGGACCGGAGAGGACGTAAGGATATTCAAGGACAACGGCGAGGTTGACTGGGGCGGGCTGCTTCCCGGGGATCTTTTGTTCTGGGGCAAGGCAGCCACCGACAGTACAAAGGAACGTGTCACCCATGTGGGCATGTACATCGGGAACGGGAGGTTCATCCATTCCGCGCAGGTCGTGCACATCAATTCGCTTGACCCCTCAGAGACAGATTTCTACGAGCGCCGCCCCGTGAGGGCGCGACGGATTGTCGGCCACATAGATGAACCTGGCTCAGGAATAGTCTCGACACTCCTGAGTCCTTTCTACTTTCCTCAGGAATAATCGCATCGCCGCGGACCTACGGTGGCATGCCAATGTACCGGCGCTTTCAGGCGACATGCTCTCCCGGATGCGGCGGAACCGATGGCCTGCCGTGTCGCTTTGACTAGTTGTCCGCCGCCAGCAAGGCGATGATGCGATCGATAACAGGATCAATTCTGGAGGCCGGAGCCAATGAGTTGTTGGTCATGATGGAGAAGATGATAGTGTCGGATTTGGAGCCCGAGCCGGGTTCGATGTAGCCGCTGAAGCAGCGTACTCCATTCATCGATCCGCTCTTAAGGTGCACCCGGGCCTTGACCGTCTCCGGAGCCTCACGAAGCCGAGACTCGTAGTGACGGTCTCCAGGACTGGCGATTGTCTGGACATAATCACCGAAGTACGGGCTGTCCATCATAGCCGAAAGGAAACGCGCAAAGAAGGATGGGGACAGGTAGTTGTGGCGGGCCAAACCGCTTCCGTCCACTATCCGGACATCCCCATCGGCCACTCCAAGGCTTTTCATCACCTCATTCACCGCCAAGTAGGAAGAGTCGTAGGAGGCGGAGTGATGAAGTCTCCTCCCCAAAGTACGGAAAAGCGTCTCCGCGTAGAAGTTGTCGCTTTTCAGATTTGTCTCCAGGGCGATGCCGCTTAAGGTCGGAGAATATGTCTGGCCAAGCATGGTCATCTCATCGACTCCCTTGGCGTAAGGGCCATATTCATTGGAAGAGAGGTTGGAACGGACCCTGCCAAGGCGAATGTCTGCTGCGCCGCCGGCCACAGGTATGCCGTTCGACTTCAGATACTCGCTGAAATAATGAGCGCATGTGTAGGCTCCATACCTGTTGCTGAACTCCTCCGTCCTGGGCTTGCGGTCAATGGCGAACGAGCCTCTGACTTCAGCGTAAGGGGCGAATTCGGTGTTGAACAGGTAAAGTTGGTCACCGGTGCCGGCCGGGGCTGTCCGGCATGGAAACCTATAATTCATCCACGGAGTCTCCGGAAAGGAGACCTTGATGTTGACCGGCGATCCTACGGCAGGGCCGGCGCTCACCTTGAAATCCTGGGCGTTCTCGTAGAAACTCAGCCCGTTGAGGCCGGCTCCGTAGGCCGTGCCTATGTCTTGATAGCTCCAGGTGTCATGCTCCATCGGTCCATCGAAATAGCGTCCGTCACCGATCACCCTGCCATTGATTTTCCTTATGCCGGCCTTGTCCAGGAATGACTTCCACAGTCCGAACAGTTTGTCACGGGGAATCGCGATGGAATCCTTCGAGGCAATAGTGGGATCACCGCCCCCGACAATGTAGAGATCCCCGTCCAGAACTCCATCCTTTACAGATCCGTCATGGCCGATTCTGGTGACGTACTTGAAGTCAGGCCCAAGTTGATGGATGGCAAGTCCGGTGGTTATAAGCTTCATGGTTGAGGCCGGGATCATCCGCTGGGAGCTGTTCAATGCCGCAAGGGTGTCTCCCGCCTGAGTCACGGCCAGGACACCGAAGACCGAGGATTTAAGGATGTCATTTTTGGCAACCATCTCTATGTACCTCTGTGCCTTGGACTTGGATTTCAGCCCAGACACCGGGACCTGGGCGGATGACACCACACAGGACAAGGCCAAAACGCAGACAAAAGCTTGTTTTGATAATGTTGGTTTCATGAGTACAAAAATAGCGTATATTTATTAAATTTGCACCGGATTGCGAACTGCAATAACGTGGATAGGATTAAACTAAAATATTCATAAGATGAAAAAATGCGTTCTTGTGTCCGGCGGCGCCGGATTCATCGGAAGTCATGTGACTGTCGAGCTCATTGAAGCCGGGTACGACGTGATCGTGGCTGACAACATGTCCAACTGCGACGAGACCTGCTTCGAAGGCGTTAAGAAGATCACCGGAAGAGAGGACATCCCTTTCGTCAAAATGGATTTCTGCGACCCTGTCGCCACCGAATTGCTGTTCACTGCGAACAAGATCGACGCCGTGATCCATTTCGCCGGATTCAAGGCAGTCGGGGAGTCTGTCAGTGAACCCCTTAAGTACTACATGAACAACCTCGAGTCTTTCATGAATGTCATTGAGACCGCAAGGAAGCATTGCTGCGAGAACATCCTTTTCTCCTCCTCCGCAACGGTTTACGGCGAGCCCGGGAAACTCCCTGTGACCGAGGAGTCTCCGAGGCAGCCAGCAACGTCACCTTACGGGAACACAAAGCAGATGTGCGAGGACATCCTCAGGGACTCCGTCAAGGCATATTCAAATGTCAAGGGAATCGCGCTGAGGTACTTCAACCCGATCGGAGCGCATCCTTCCGCGCTTATCGGAGAGCTTCCGCGCGGCGTGCCGAACAACCTTGTCCCTTACATCACGCAGACAGCCATCGGCAAACGGGCATGCCTCTCGGTCTTCGGCAACGACTACCCGACCCCCGACGGCACATGCCAGAGGGACTTCATCGACATCGTGGATCTCGCCAAGGCGCATGTCTTCGCGGTGCGCAGGATGCTTGACGGCAAGATGAAGAAGGAATATGAAATCTTCAACATCGGCACAGGCAAGCCGCTGTCGGTCATGGAGCTCATCAAGGCGTTCGAAAAGGCCAACGGCTTGAGACTGAACTATAAGTTCGCACCACGCCGGGCAGGAGACGTGACAGCGATTTGGGCTGATCCTACACTCGCCAACAAAGAGCTTGGATGGAAGGCGGAACGCTCCATCGAGGAGACGCTGGCCTCGGCATGGGCTTGGGAAAAGCATCTGGCTGGAAAGGAACAGGCCGGCAGGTAATACAAGATTCAGAATAAAAGGCTTCCGGGAACGTTGTGCTGTACGTTCCCGGAAGCCTCTTGATTTGAAGTTATCCTGTTCTTAAAGTAATCCTTTTTCGAGGAGGTACTGCGCGATCTGGACAGCGTTTGTGGCGGCACCCTTGCGGATGTTGTCGCTGACGCACCAGAAATTCAGCCCGAACCTCACTGACGGATCCCTGCGAAGGCGACCGACGAACACATCATCCTTGCCTAAAGAGAAAAGAGGCATCGGATAAACATTATGCGAAGGATCATCCTGGACAGTGACGCCAGGGGTCGCGGACCAGATGCCGCGGACATCATCCAATGTGAAGTCGTTTTCGAATTCAAGGTTGATCGACTCGGAATGGCCGCCAAGCACCGGGACGCGCGCGGTTGTCGGGCTCACCCCTATAGAATAGTCATCAAGAATCTTATGGGTCTCGTTGACCATCTTCATCTCCTCCTTTGTGTAGCCGTTATCAAGAAAGTCATCGATTTGAGGAATGATGTTCTCATCGATCGGATAGTGGTAGAAGGCCGGATACTCGCCCCATTTCTTACCTTCCCTCTCGGCATTCATCTGAGCCACAGCGGCATTGCCCGATCCGGTGACGCTCTGGTAGGTGGAGACCACAATCCTCTTTATCACGTACTTCCGGTGAAGAGGGGCCAATGGAAGAAGCATCTGGATCGTGGAACAGTTCGGATTGGCTATGATCCGATCATCGGATGTCAGTACAGACGCGTTGATCTCAGGGATAACCAGTTTCTTGGTCGGATCCATCCTCCAGCAGGATGAGTTGTCTATGACCCGGCACCCGACCTCGGCGAATTTTGGAGCATATTCGCGTGAGATCTCGGCTCCGGCGGAGAACAAAGCCAGCCCAGGCCTTCTGGCGATCGCCTCTTCGGCGGTCACGACCGGACACTCACGGCCACCGAAAACCACTTTCTTTCCCACAGATTTCTCCGAAGCGACGGGGATGAACTCGCTCACAGGAAAATGCCTCTCTCCGAGGACTTCGACCATCCTGGTTCCTACCAGGCCGGTCACACCAACAACTGCTACTTTCATATTCGTTTTATATTAATAAAAAAGGGAAAACCGCCAAGCTTTCCCTAAATATCTTTTCCGTGGAAAATCCTGGCTACTTCCCGTCGGATTTCGCGGTGGTCTTGATTATCTCGCTAAGCTTCATGTACAAAGCGTCAGTTTTCTCAAGGAGTTCCTTGCGGATTCCGGCATAATACACGGATTTCTTACCTTCTGCCTTGGCGTTTACCTTATCTCTAAGGTCGTTATAAAGTTTCACAGCCTCGTCAAAGAGTCCGCCCAAAGCCTTATCGTCCGCTTTCTGGTTAAGCGCGCTGAAGAGGGAGCAATCATCGATGAAAGCTCCGATGACATAGTCAATGTCCTTCTTGATGTCTCTAAGATTCATATCTCGATTTGTTTAGATTTAAATTTCAGCGAATATACGTATTATTTTTCAAAAAAGCGAACACTTCAGATCCGCAAGGCCGGCAAGTCAATCCTCCCCAAAAGTGAAGAATCCAAGGCTGTTCCGGCTGCAATCAGGCGCCGGCTATTTGAAAAGGGCACGCACAAGGGCCGGGACATCAGCGACCTTGACAACCTCAACGCCTTGTGGTTTCAGATCCAAGGACGCGAAAGCGGAGATGAACATCCTCTTGAATCCCAGACGTGATGCCTCAGACACACGGCGGTCAGTCTGGGCGACAGGGCGGATCTCTCCGGAGAGTCCGATCTCTCCGGAAAAACAGTAGTCCGAGGGTATCGCAAAGTCAAAGTTTGACGACAGAACCGCCGAAACGACGGCAAGATCACAGGCCGGATCACTGATCTTGAGTCCTCCCGCCATATTCAGGAAAACATCCTTTTGCGCGAGTTTGAAGCCAGCCCTGCGTTCCAGGACGGCCAGAAGCATGTTAAGGCGCCTAACATCAAATCCAGTGGCGGACCGTTGCGCCGTGCCATAGACCGCCGAACTGACAAGAGCTTGAACCTCAAAAAGAAACGGCCTGGTACCATCAAGCATGACGCTGATGGCTGTGCCGCTGAGCCCGGCCTCGTGCATGGGGATGAGCAATTCCGAAGGATTGGACACTTCCCTAAGACCTGCACCTGTCATCTCGAAGACAGCCAGCTCGGATGTGGATCCGAAACGGTTTTTGATGCTGCGCAGAATTCTGTACGCCCCACGGTTGTCACCCTCGAACTGAAGGACAACGTCCACTATGTGCTCAAGAATCTTAGGTCCCGCGATGTAGCCTTCCTTGGTGATATGTCCTATCAGAATGACAGGAACGCCGGTCTCCTTTGCAAAACGAAGAAGGATAGCGGCGACCTCCTTGATCTGGGTGACCGAGCCTGGAGTCGAATCCACTGACTGGGAGAACATCGTCTGTACAGAGTCGACAATCATCAAATCCGGTTCGATCTCCTTGGCCTGCGCGACAACGTTCTCAATCAATGTCTCGCTGTAGATCCGGCAATTCGACGCGTCTCCGCCCAAGCGGTCCGCCCTCATCTTGACCTGACGCAGGCTTTCTTCCCCAGTGACATAGAGCGTGTTGAGCGATGGACATCCAAGCGGAATCTGCAGAGAAAGAGTGGATTTGCCTATTCCTGGCTCACCTCCTATCAAGACCAACGACCCCTCTACGATACCACCTCCGAGAATACGGTCGATCTCCCCATTGTTCAGGGAGAGACGTACCTCGGAGGACGAATCTATCTCCCTAAGGCTCTGTGGTTTCCTGCTCACTCCCGGCACTGCGTCCGTCACAGGAGACTTTTGATTTCCTCCCGCGATGATTTTGTGCTCGACCATAGTGTTCCACTCCCCGCACGCGGGGCAACGCCCCATCCATTTTGGATATTCATTGCCACAATTGGAGCAAAACCAGACTGTTTTTTCTTTCATTACCGTAACTTTTACTTCTTCAGGCCAAAAGGCCGGCCTTCCAAAGATAGGCAAACGGAGGGGTTAAGACAAAAAAAATTGCAGCATCTGGGCTTGACCCGGACACCGCACAAAAAACGACGAATGATGCTGAGATAGATTACTCTGCTACTTTGGTAGAATCACCGCAGCAAGCCTTTGTTGAATCCTTGCAGCAAGTGCTGACAGTATCAACTACTTCTTCCTCAACAACCTCAACAGCCTCGGTCTCACCCTCGGCCTTCTTTGTTTTGTTACCACAAGCAGAAGCGGCTACCAAAAGAGCCACAACTGCAACAGACATAAATACCTTTTTCATAATATTATAAATAAAAAGTAACTTCTCATTCTTTTTCAAGACGCAAAAGTACACAGTTTTCCGAAAATTACAATACTTTTTTTCAATTTTTTTCTTCTTTAAGTCACCTCTGGAACTCACATTTCTCCAAAGCCGAGATCCGCCCCCTTTCGATACGAAAGCGAAGGGCCATCCCAGGCACATCAGAAGGGCCTTGGAATCCACATGCGCCAGGGTTCATGAACAGAAAGCCCTCTCTCCTGTCACGGAACACCTGTGGAATGTGAGTGTGCCCGCAGACGAAGACATCCGGATGGTAGGAGTCGATCAGAGCCTTCGCCCGCAAATCGTACATAGGTTGGTGCGGGTTAAAGGCCCAGTAGCTGCCCCTACGAAGCCCTATGTGAGTCATCAGCACCCTAAGCCCCTCACACTCGAAATTTTGAAAAGCAGGAAATTCCTGCCTGACGTCCAAACCATCGCAGTTGCCATACACTCCTACAAGGGGTTTGAACGCAGCGATCTCCTGCGCGCACTCCAGCGTTCCGAAATCTCCCGCATGCCAGATACGGTCAACAGGGGACAGAAAGTCCCTGACATCATCGGGAAACGAGCCATGTGTGTCAGAAATCAGGCCGATAAACATAGCCGTTTTACAGTTTGATCACTATTTTTTTCCTGTAGAGCAACCAGAGGATGCCGAAGATGACTGATACGAAGATCAGAGCCCAAATCAAAGACATGTACTCGTCAGCCCCGAAGTAGCGGCTTGGCGCGAAGCCAAAGAAACCGTAGCTCTTGGCTATCACACCGGAAAAGACGAATGCCATCAAAGCGTTCATGCCCATTGCCTTGAAAGGGATGAAAGGTTTGGTGTAGCCTCTGATGTCAATCAAGTAGGCAAGAAACGCCAGCGCGAGCATTGCCCAACCTCCGGCATAGAACACATAGGAAACAGACCACAGGGGCTTGTTGATCGGAATCCAGATGCTTAGAATCATTCCAAGAATAAGGGACAGGGAACCATAGACAAAAGTCCTGTTCACTACCCTGTCAGGAGAGGAACCTACAGCTTCGGCGGGCAGACCCGTGGACTCTGATGCGCCTAGAGCCGCCATTTTCTTCTGCGATCCAAGAATCATGGAGCCTATCAGGTAGCCCAAAAGGCAGGAGCATGCGGATGTCATAGAGCCAAGGAGCCCTTCAGGATCGAAGTCGGTACCGTCGTAACCATGATAGCAATGACTGCCACCCACAAGCCAGGTGTCAATCCTCATTGAGACATTTCCTTCAAGGGAGAACGCACCGGGGTCACGACCGAAAAGCAGTAGTATCCCGGTGTAAACCACGCAGATTGCCGCCATAGCAGCCAGTATCTTGCCCGGTTTCCTCAGCCATAAGGCGAGGCAGCCTGCTATCGCGTAAGCCATGCCTATTCTTTGAAGCACTCCGAAGATTCTCATGTGCTGGAGCCAGTAAAGATAATTCTGGCCGAAAGTCCATGTCTCGTCATGCAACGATGTGGGATAGAACGGGTACAGATTCAAGGCCAAGCCGACAAGAAAGATTGATGCCCCTCTCCGCAGCACCTTAAGGTAAGCCTTTGCCGTCGCGGTCTCGTACTTCGAGAAAGAAAAGGCCATTGCACAGCCCATACAGAACACAAAGAACGGATACACAAGATCCGTCGGGGTACATCCGTCCCAACCGGCATGGCGCAGCGGCGGGAATATGTAAACCCAGGATCCCGGATTATTGACTATGCACATAAAAGCGACTGTGAGTCCTCTGAGAACATCCAGCGATTCATAACGTTTTTTCATAGGCACAAAGTTACTCTTTATTATTCAATGTTGTATCTTTGCAGCATGGAGATTTTTTACGCACGCGAAATAGACGGGACCTCCGCTCTGCTGGATGCGGATGAGAGCGCCCACTGCGTCAAGGTGCTGCGCCACAGGACCGGGGACATGGTCACGGTCGTGGATGGCTGCGGGAACATGTACCGATGCCGCCTGAGGGATGATTCTCCAAAAGGAGCCAGCGCGGAGATTCTGGAAACCGTTCCCGGATGGGGAGGGCATTCATATTCATTGAATATGGCGGTGTGTCCGACGAAAAACAACGACCGCTTCGAGTGGTTCGTGGAAAAGGCCACGGAACTTGGCGTGGATGTAATTTCTCCTGTGATCGGGGAGCGTTCCGAGCGGAAGGTGCTTAAGGTTGAAAGATCGCGCAAGATCGCGCTTTCTGCGATGAAGCAGAGTCTAAAGGCAAAGTCGCCGATGGTGGAAGAACCCGTGTCTGTACGGGATTATATTCTTAGACATTCAGAGGATTCTGCTGTCAAGATGATTTGTTACTGCTTTGAGGATGAGACCTTGAGACGGTCCATCAACGATGTGCTTGAAGGGCTGCCTAAAGATTCTATGATCACGGTACTGATCGGTCCGGAAGGGGATTTTTCTCCGGAAGAGGCGAGATTGGCGGTGGAGCATGGTTTTGTGCCCGTCCATCTCGGCCCAAGCCGCCTGCGGACAGAGACAGCGGCAGTGACAGTGGTGACGGCCTGCTACCTGCATTTCATGTGACAGTGAGCATCGCGATAGGTAAAACACGAGAAAGATTGACATGCGCTTATCCGGTGCGTGGAATATGAACTTCTACGCACGAAAGCAATCCCAGAAGAGGATCGGTGAACATGATCGGCTGTTCCACGCACGGAACAGCCAGGTAACAGAGCCTCGCATGAGCAAAAACAGTGATTATACGAACAAATGAATATGCAAAAGAAGACGATAGATGAGATCCTTGGCGAGACGCTGAAGGTTCTTAAAGAGGGTGGCGTCATCCTCTATCCTACTGACACGGTTTGGGGACTTGGCTGCGATGCCACCAACCCTCAAGCCGTAGCAAAGATCTACGAGATCAAGCACAGATCAGACAGCAAATCGCTGGTGCTGCTGGCCAACAGTCTGGACCAGATAGCGTTATACATCAAAGAAATTCCAGCGATGGCCATAGATCTTGTCGAGGTCAATGACAGACCAATGACATTGATTTACCCAGGAGCGAAGACCTATCCAGCTCCGGCAGAAGGAGAAAAATGGAAAGAAGACCGGTACCACCTGGCACACAACACCGTGGCGGCTGACGGCACTGTCGGGATCCGCATCCCGATGATGGAGTTCTGCAAGCAGTTGACCTTCAAGCTCGGCAGACCGATCGTCTCCACCTCAGCGAACATCTCCGGGGAACCAACACCAAAGAAATTCACCGACATCTCCGAAGAGATCAAAAGCTCGGTTGACTACACAGTCGATCCGCGTCTTGAAGCCGGTGCCACCGGTCTCGCCTCCCAGATCATCAAGATCGGCCTTGACGGCGAAGTGGAGGTCATCCGGGCGTAGGATCTGATTCAAAAAAGCCGAGCGCTTAGGCAGGCTCAGCGACCTGGACTGTGAAACTCGGAGTGCAGCGACGCAAGGGGTCTGGGGAGTACGCTCCCCTGTGCCCCACCGGGGCTGTCGCAAAGCGACAGGGGGTGGATTATCTCCACAAAAAAAGGCGGAGCAGCGAATGCTGTTCCGCCTTATTTTTTGTGGAGATATAGAGATTCGAACTCTAGACCCCCTGCTTGCAAAGCAGGTGCTCTACCAACTGAGCTATACCCCCGAACTTGTTACCAGATACTGGTTTAGTAGGCCCTGGCAGAGTTGAACTGCCGACCTCTACATTATCAGTGTAGCGCTCTAACCAACTGAGCTAAGAGCCTGTATAATAATGAAAGATTAGTACTAAGTTCCGAACTCGAAACCTTGCACAAGAGCGCTTCCGCTGTCGGAGCAAAACCCCAAAAAGGAGGTGTTCCAGCCACACCTTCCGGTACGGCTACCTTGTTACGACTT
>ERZ808262.323-NODE-323-length-26615-cov-4.133773_pt1 | contig 26615 bp, 22 predicted proteins | sample MGYA00520895_ERZ808262 | MGnify/ENA primary metagenome ERZ808262 (study PRJEB31516, sample SAMN03275588) | gut metagenome | biome: mammalia-associated habitat; material: feces | host: Papio cynocephalus | place: Kenya | collected 2012-08-02 ... | reverse complement strand
GTCGCGGATGTCGCGTCCGTCCCAGTCGTCCCGTGTGGCGTCTAATGGTGCGGGCCGCAGGGGACTGCGGCCCCTACCATGGGGTTGGGGGCGGGCGTGCGAAGCAAGTGGCGAAACGTTAGTGGAGCCTTTGTCGCCCCTCGGAGTTTGTTGACCGTGTAGAGAATGTAGAGAATGTAGAAGGAGGGGCCGTGAGGCGTCCAATGGTAGGGGCGGCAGTCCCCTGCCGCCCGCACGGGTTTGGCCGTGGAGAACGTGGAGATGTGGAGAGCGGGGCGGGTTTGACGGGAAAGGGACAATATGGTAAACTAGTTGATGTTTCGGTTGGATTGCATTGTTTCGACAAGAAAGGAGTTGGTCTATGAGAGAGAGATTCGCCTTTTCCCTACTTCTGGGGTGTCTGCTGTCCGGCTGGGCGGCTGGGGGCCAGACGACGTACCGCGACGCGCTGGGGCGGCGGCAGGGTTCGGCCACGACGGATCGGCACGGAAAGACGACGTACCGCGACGCGCTGGGGCGGCGGCAGGGTTCGGCCACGACGGACCGGCACGGTCAGACGACGTACCGCGACGCGCTGGGGCGGCGGCAGGGGTCGGCCACGACGGACAAGTACGGCAAGACGACATACCGCGACGCGCTGGGGCGCATCCAGGCCACGTCGATGACGGACCGGCACGGCCAGACGACGTACCGGGACGCGCAGGGGCGCATTATCGGCACGAAAAAGGAGTGAAGGGGTCGAAACGCAAAAGTCGTCGAAACTCGTGTTTGTAAGCGGGGCGGGATTTTGGTATAATTCTCATCTGCAGATTTCAAACTGAAGGAATTACGACAATGGCTGACATGGAAAGCTTGGCGGCGCGTCTGAACGCGTTTGCGGAAAATAAAGACTTCGACGGCGCTCTCGCCTTCGTGCGGGAAAACCAGACGGAACTGGGCAAGGTGCTGCGTCCGACGGGCATCCGCGACGCGCTCAAGAAGGCGACGACGGACCGGACGATTCTTTCGTTCCTGGAGAGCGTGGGATTCGGCGCGGCGCCGCTGGACAAGGTTCTGGGTGCGCTCGAGAAGCTCATGCACTTTCAGCCCGGCGCGCTCGTCCTGAACAGCACGTGGGGGCTGGGCGTCGTCAAGCGCCTGGACTACTTCTACAAGCGCATCACCGTCGATTTCAAGACGAAGAAGGGCCACCAGTTCACCTACGCCGCGGCGATCGACATGCTGGAGCCCGCGCCGGAGAACCACATCCTCGTCCTGGCGCATGCGGACCCGGCGCATATCGAGCAGCTTTTGAAGGAGCATCCGGGCGAGTTCGTGAAGCTGGTGCTGGCGAGCTACGGCGACATGCCGCTCGCGCGCCTGGAGACGGTGGTCGTCTCCAACGGGTTCGTCAAGCCGGTCAACTGGAAGGCGTTCTGGGACAAGGCGCGGCAGGAATTGCGCGGCGACAAACTGGTGGAAATCCCGACCCGCCGCACGGAGCCGCTGCGTCTGCGTCCCGCCGCCGAGGATTACGGCGACAACTGGCTGATGGCGTTTTCGCACGAGACCGACCCAAAGCGGATTCTGGCGGCGGTGCGCACGTTCGTTTCGCAGGGCGACCGCTTCAAGACGGCGTCCGAAGAGACGAAGAAGAAGATCGGCGAGCGGCTGGCGTACGCGGTGACGGCGGCGCGGCTGGTGGACGATGCGCTTTACGCGCGGCTGGCCTGTCTGGTGACGCAACTGGGCTATTCGACGCCGCCGGCGGACGAGATGCGCGACTACCTGTGGCAGCGCAAGCGCTTCATCAAGGCGGCGCAGGAGCTGCCGACGCGCGAGGTCGGGGCGATGATCCGCTTCCTCGCGAACGACGAGACGGCCAAGGCGCGGCTTTTCGCGGCGATTCCGGACCTGTGCTACGCCGCGGTGGACGAGATCGTCAAGGCGTTCGGGGAGGACGCGAACCTGCGCGCGGCGGTGGGGCGGTACATGAAGGCGCCGGCGGCGCCGGCCACGCTCACGACGCTTCTGGCGGGGCGGTATCCCGCCTACAAGGGCTGGACCGAGCTTCCGTCGTACGTGACGATCCTGTCGCACGCGATCGCGCTGGGCGAGGGGCGCCAGAGCGGCGAAGCGCTCCGGCTGCAGAACATGGTCCGCCGGCTTTTCGCGGACACGAACTGGCTCAAGGGCGTCTTCGAGGCGCTTTCGCCGGAGGATCGCATTCTCTTCTTCGAGCGCTTCCAGGCGTCCATCGCGTGGGATCCGTCCACGCACCACGCGAGCGTCGTGCGCATGACGCATGTGCGCCCCGAGCTGGCGTCGCATCTCGTCAAGGCGGAGAAGAAGCGCGAATACGCGCGCGAGACGTCGTACCGCAGCTATGCGTTCAAGAAGGCGGACTACCTCAAGCTCATCAACGAGGACATGCCCGCCAACGTCAAGCGCATCGAGTTCGCCAAGGGCTTCGGCGACCTTTCGGAGAACGCCGAGTACCAGTACGCGAAGGACGAGCAGCGCGCGCTCATGCAGAAGCAGACGCTCATGCAGGCGGATTTGGAAGCCGTCAAGCCGTCTGACTTCGCCACGGCCGACACGAGCGAGGTCATGCCCGGCGTGGAAGTCGTCGTCGCGACGCCCGCGGGGGACAAGGTCTACAGCGTGCTGGGCGAGTGGGACAACGACATCGAGATGAACATCCTCTCGATGAAGACGCAGCTGGCGAAGAACATGCTGGGCAAGAAGGTCGGCGACAAGTTCGAATTGCCGGGCGTGGAAGGCGCGGCGCGGCTGGCGTCCGTCAAGGAGATCCGTCCGCTGAGCGAGACGGTGCGCGCGTGGATGAAGCTCCCGGCGGGCATGCAGATCTAAGGCAAGGCGGGAGGCCGCGCGCCGCGGTCTGCGCGGCGTGAACACGAACGGAAGAGAAAGGGGTTTGGACCATGATAAAGAAGGTAGTTAAGAAGGCGACGCTTCCCAAGGTCGCACCGGCTTCGAAGACGGCGGGGACGCCCAACCGCGTGCCGCCGCGCATCATCAAGCGTCCGACGGCGCCGGCGAAGCGCGAGGAAGAGCCCGCGGCCGTGGCGATGAACGAGGACGAGGCGTTGGCGTTCGCGATGTCCATCGCCGAGGAAATGAAGCGCGCCTCGCGCAAGACGGAAGATGTCCATCCCGGCGCGGACATCCGGCTTTCGCGGCGTCCGACGACGCGCACGAAGGGGGAGCAGACCGTGCAGTTCCCCGAGGCGGACCTGGCGGAGTTTCGCAAGCGTCTGCTGGAGGCGCGCGAGAAGGCGCTGACGGGCGTGGACGCCATGAAGGCCACGGGCTTCAACGAGTCTGACGACCGCGAGGCGGACGGCGGGGACGGGACCAACCAGACCTTGCGCCTGCAGGCGCTCGGGCAGATGGGGTCCATCAACCGCACAATCCGCCAGATTGAAGAGGCGTTGCACCGCATCGACGACGGCACGTACGGCGTCTGCACGGTCTGCGGCAAGCTCATCCGCAAGCAGCGGTTGTTGAACCAGCCGTTCGTCTTGACCTGCATGGAGTGCCAGACGGAGATGGAACGCGAAAAGAACCGGGGACGGTGAGAACATTCGTCCGTCTATTCGCCGCGGTGGCCAATCTCGTGCTGCTGGACGCGGTGACGAAAGAGCTGGCCGCGGCGAAACTGAAAAACGCCGCGGCGGTTCCCGTCATACCGGGCTTCTTCAACCTGGCCTATGTGGAGAACCGGGGGTGCGCGTGGGGGCTCTTCCAGGATCAGGTGTGGCCGCTCGCCGTGGTGGGCGTCCTGGCGCTCGGGGTCCTCGTCTGGAAGCGGTGCGAGATCTTCGGGATCGCCGCGACGGGCTGGTGGCGGGTTTGCGGGGCGGTCTGCGAGGGACTTCTCTACGCGGGGATCGTCGGCAATCTCATCGATCGCGTGTGCCGCGGCTATGTCATTGACTTTCTCGATTTCCACTGGGGGCGGGCGCATTTCCCCTGCTTCAACGTCGCGGACATCTGCATTTCGCTGGCCGCGGCGGGGCTGATAGCCCTGTCTTTCACGGCGAAGTCGCCGGAAAAGAAGGGATGAGACGGGCGGTCTATCTCCTGGCCGGACCGACGGCGAGCGGGAAGAGTGCGCTCTCGGCGCAGCTCGCGCGCGAGATGGGCGCGCGCATCCTGAGCGCGGATTCCATGCTCGTCTACAAGGGCATGGACATCGGCACGGCCAAGCCCAGCGCGGCGGAAATCGCGGAATTCGGCATGGGCGGCGTGAATTTGGTGACTCCGGCGGAAGAGTTCTCGGCGGGGGCCTGGCTGCGCGCCGCGGCGGAATGGGTCCGGACGGTCCCCGAATCGGTCCCGGTCATCGTCGTCGGCGGGACGGGGCTCTACTTTTCGGCGCTTTTGCGCGGTCTCGACCGTGCGTGGGTCAAGCCGCCCCCCGCCTATCCGGTCATCCGCATAGACCGCGCGGTGGTGCGCGCGCATATCGCCGCCCGGCTGGACGACATGTTCATGCAGGGGCTGGAAGAGGAAAAGCGGCGGCTGCACGCGCTCTACCCGGTCTGGTCGCGGACGGCTTCGCTCGCCATCGGCTACCGGGAAGGGGACGATCGCGCCAAGATTCTGACGCGCACCTGCCAACTCGCGAAGCGGCAGGATACCTGGTTTCGGCATCAAGCCGTCCCGTATTACGTGGAGCCGACCGTGGACGCCATTCGCGCGTGCTGGCAGGCGAAGGGTCCGTGGTCCGTCGAATTCGAAACGCCATGAAGAAGCTGATTCTAGCGAGTGGAAGTCCGCGCCGGGCGAAGATTCTTGCCGCGCAGGGCGTCCCGTTCGAGGTCGTGAAGACGTCCGCGCCGGAGGTGGCGTATGCGGCGGATCCCGTGCGCACGGTGACGGAGAACGCCCTGGCGAAAGGGCTCGCGGCACGGAAGCTGTTTCCGCAAAGCGATGTGTCCATTCTTTCTTCCGACACCATCGTGTGGCGGGACGGCCATATCTACGGCAAGCCGTGCGACGTGGAGGAGGCGCGGCGGTTTCTGCGCGAATTGAGCGGGCGCACGCATGCCGTCTACACCGGCGTGGCGTTTGACGGGGATGTGCGCGTGGAAGAGTCCCGGGTGACGTTTCGTGCGCTTACCGACCAGGCGATCGACGATTACATCGCGCGTGTCCATCCGCTCGACCGCGCCGGCGCGTACGACATCGATACGGAAGGCGACCGGATCATCGCGCGCTGGGAGGGGAGCTACGAGAACATCATGGGGCTTCCGCTCGCGCCGCTTCGCGCCTGGGGACTCATTCGCTGAAAAAGAAAACCCTCCGATTCGACGGAGGGTTCTTTCGGGTTGCGGGAGCGGTCCTCGCCGGATTAGAGCGGCAGGTTGCGTCCGCTCGCGAGCGCCCGCACGACGAGAGATGCCCCCGAGGCGCAGTCGCCCACGCAGAAGATGTTGCTTTCCGGCTTGGACAGGAGCGCCGTGCGCGGCGTTTGGGCGAGACCCAGCTGGCGCACGATGGGGTGGTCCGTCGGGACGCCGGTGAAGCCCATGGCGAGCAGGACGAGATCCGCCGCGATGACTTCCTTCGAATCGGGCCGCGCGGCGAATTTGAGCGGCTTGCCGAGCGGCGAGAACTCCCAGTCGACGGTCTCGACCTCGACGCCCGTCACGGATTTGCGTCCCAGGAAACGGAGCGAATTGAGGCTCCAGCGGCGTTCGCAACCTTCCTTGTGGCTGGAGCTCGTCCGCAGGAGGTACGGCCAGTCCGGCCAAGGCGTCGAGGGGCTGCGGGTTTCCGGCGGTTTGGGCATGATTTCGATCTGCGTGACCGACTTGCAGCCTTGGCGGATGGAGGTCCCGACGCAGTCCGAACCCGTGTCGCCGCCGCCGATGACGAGGACGCGCTTGCCTTCCGCCGAAATGGGGGGCGCGGCGAGTTCGCCGCCGAGATAGCGGTTCTGTCCGCCCAGGAACTCGAGCGCGAGGTGCACGCCCTTCAGGTCGCGTCCCGGGATCTTCAGGTCGCGCGCGGCGGGGGTGCCGATCGCGACGACGACGGCGTCGAACACGCGCGAGAGGTAGTCCGCCGAGACGTCGACGCCGATGTTCGTGCCCGTCACGAAGCGGATGCCTTCCGCCTCCAGCAATTTGCGGCGGCGGGTGATGAGCGCCTTGTCGAGCTTGAAGTACGGGATGCCGTAGCGCAGGAGTCCGCCGATGTCGGCGTCCTTTTCGTAGACGGTGACCGCCCAGCCTTTGCGGCGCAGGGTGCGCGCGGCGGAGAGTCCGGCCGGACCGGCGCCGATGACGGCGGCGCGCTTGCCGTTCTCCTTTTCGGGCGGCTCGGGCACGACCCAGCCCCGCTCGAAGGCGGTGTCGATGATGAGCTTCTCGCTCTGGCGGATCATGACCGGCTCCTCGTCGAGGTCGCGCACGCAGCACGATTCGCACAGGGCCGGACAGATCCGCGAGGTGAATTCCGGGAAGTCGCTGTGGACGCTCAGGAGTTCGTAGGCGCGGCGGACGTCGCCTTTGGACATGGCGCGGTTTTCGTCCGGCACGAGATTGCCGAGGGGGCAGCCGGCGCCGTGGCAGAAGGGCACGCCGCAGTTCTGGCAGCGTTTCAGCTGGGGTTTGATGTCCTCGAGCGTCAGGCGGCGTTCGACTTCCTTGAAGTCGTGCTTGCGCTCGTCCACGGGACGGTAGATGTCGTGAATGCGTTCCATAATCAATTCTCCTTCACCGGTACGACCTTGACGAAGCGCGGACGGTAGGTCGCCCAATCCGCCAGGATGCTCTTCGCGCGGGGCGAAGACGTGCGTTCGGCATGTTCCCGGATGAGGTCCAGAAGTTCGTTTTCGTCGTCCGAGCCCGCCTCGATCGTGGCGAGGTCGATCGAATCGAGGTTGCACCGCAGGTCGAAGTCGCCCGCCTCGTCGAGGACGTAGGCGACGCCGCCGGTCATGCCGGCGCCGAAGTTGACGCCGGTCCGGCCGAGTATGACGACCTTGCCGCCCGTCATGTACTCGCAACCGTGGTCGCCCACGCCTTCCGTGACGAGCGTCACGCCCGAATTGCGGATGGCGAAGCGCTCGCCCGCCTGGCCGTTCAGGAAGATCTTGCCCGCCGTGCCGCCGTAGGCGATGACGTTGCCGGCGATGACGTTGTCCTCCGGCTTGAAGCCGAGCGCGGCGTACATGGACGGGTGGATCGCCGGGCGCACGACGATCGTGCCGCCCGAGATGCCCTTGCCCACGAAGTCGTTGGCTTCGCCGTCCAGTTCGAAGGTGACGCCCGGCGCGAGGAATGCGCCGAAGGACTGTCCCGCCACGCCGCGGAAGAGGATGTGCACGCTGTCTTCCGGCAAGCCTTTCTCGCCGAAGCGCTCGGCGATTTCGCCCGAAAGTTCCGTGCCGATCGTCCGCTGGGTGTTCTTGATGTCCCGTTCGAGGCGGACGGGCTTTTCGGGGAGCGTCGCGAAATCGATCGCGTTCAGGATCTCGTGGCGGTCGTAGTCGTCGAAGACGTAGGGATTCGCGCCGGGCGTAAAGCGCCGCGCGTCGCCCTGTTCCGCGGCGAAAAGCTTCGCGAAGTCGAAACCTTCCGCCTGCGGGAGCGCGTCGTTGATGTCCAGAAGGTCGGTGCGGCCGACGGCTTCGTCCAGCGAATGGAGCCCGAGCGCCGCGAGATGTTCGCGCGTCTCCTGGGCCAGAAACCGCAGGAAGTTGACGATATGCTCCGGTTTGCCGGCGAAATGGCGGCGCAGGCACTCCTCCTGGGTCGCAATGCCCACGGGGCAGGTGTTGCAGTGGCACCGGCGGTCCTGGATGCACCCGAGCGCCACGAGAAGGGTGGTGCCGAAGCCGAACTCTTCCGCGCCCAGCAAGGCGCCGATGACCACGTCGCGCCCGGTCTTGATCTGGCCGTCGACCTGGATTTTGACGCGTCCGCGCAGATTGTTCTTGACGAGGGTCTGCTGGGTTTCGGCCAGGCCGAGTTCCCACGGGAGGCCCGCGTGTTTCATGGAGGTCAGGGGCGCGGCGCCGGTTCCGCCGTCGTAGCCCGAGACCAGAATGACGTCCGCATGCGCCTTGGCGACGCCGGCGGCAATCGTCCCGACGCCCGCTTCGGAAACGAGTTTCACCGACACGCGCGCGGCGGGATTGGCGCACTTCAAATCGTAGATGAGCTGCGCCAGGTCCTCGATCGAGTAGATGTCATGGTGCGGCGGCGGGGAAATGAGCGTCGTCCCGGGGCGCGCGTGGCGCAGTTTCGCCACGAATTCGTTGACCTTGTGGGCCGGGAGCTGGCCGCCTTCGCCGGGCTTGGCGCCCTGCGCCAGCTTGATCTGCAGGTCTTTGGCGTGGCGCAGATAGTCGATCGTCACGCCAAAGCGTCCGCTCGCCACCTGTTTGATGCCGCAGTCGGCGTCCGTCCCGAGGCGTTCCTCGTTGAGGCCGCCTTCGCCCGAGTTGGACATGGACCCGATCGAGTTGAAGGCGCGCGCAATCGTCTCGTGCGCTTCGGGGGAAAGCGAGCCTAGGGACATCGCCCCGCCCACGAAGTGGCGCATGATGGATTCGACGTCTTCCACGTCCTCGACCGGAATCGCCTTCGTCGGTTTGAAGCCGAAAAGACCGCGCAGGGTGCAACTGCGCCGCGTCTGGTCGTCGATCGCCGCGGAATATGCCGCGAACTGGCTGGCGTCCCCCGTCCGTACCGCCTTGCGGAAGGCGACGACGGTCTGGGGCGTCCAGAGGTGTTCTTCGCCGTCCAGGCGGTAGCGGTAGAGTCCGCCGCGGTCCAGCAAATCGTCCGCGGGGGCGGAATCGGCCTTGTGCGCCCGGATGCGCGCTTCGATATCGGCGAGGGTCAGGCCGCCCACGCGGGACGGGGTGCCCTTGAAGAACTTCTCCACGACATCGTCCGCGAGGCCGACGACCTCGAAAATCTGCGCCGAACGGTAACTCCGGAGGGTGGAGATGCCCATCTTGGACATAATCTTCAAAAGACCCTTGTCCACCGCCTTGACGTAGTTCGACGCGGCGGTCACGGCGTCGCCTTTATGGCGGGCGGTGACGGTCTCGAGCGCGAGGTAGGGGTTGATGGCCGTCGCGCCGTAGCCGAGCAGGACCGCGAAATGGTGGACTTCGCGCACTTCGCCGGACTGGACGACGAGGCCGATGGAAGTCCGCAAGCCGGCGTCCACGAGCGCCCGGTTGACCGCGGCGGTCGCGAGCAGGGCGGGGATGGGCATTTCGCCTTCCTTGGGCTCGCCCCGGTCGGACAGGATCACAATCCGCGCGCCCGAACCGACGGCCTGGACCGCCGCGCGGCCGAGTTCGCCCAGGGCGGCTTCCAGATTGCCGGAGAAGTAGGTGGAAAGCGTCGCGGAGGGGTAGCCCCGGTCGGCGACCTTGGAAAGCCGCGCCAGTTCATCGTCCGTCAGGACCGGACGGCGCAGTTTGATCAGCCGGGCATGTTCGGGGGTCTCCTCCAGAATATTGCCCAGATTGCCGATGTAGGTCATCAGCGACATGACGAGTTCCTCGCGGATCGGGTCGATCGGCGGGTTCGTCACCTGCGCGAAAAGCTGATGGAAGTAGTCGAACAGCGTGCGGCGCTTCTGGGAAAGCGCCGGGAGCGCCGCGTCGTTGCCCATCGAACCGACCGGCTCCTTGCCCGTTTCGGCCATCGGGTCGATGATGAGCTCGAGATCCTCGTCCGTATAGCCGAAGAGCCGTTGGCGGCGCAGGAGGTCGCCGGGCACGGCGGACGGCACGATTTCGGTGAAAAGACCCTGGATGGCGATGCGGTTCTCTTCCACCCAGCGGCGGTAGGGACGCCGGCGGGCATAGCGCGTCTTGATTTCCGCATCGTCCATGATGCGGTGGTTCGGCAGGTCGAGATACACCATCGAACCCGGACGCAGACGGCCGTGTTTCACGATTTCGTCCGGCGGAATGTCCACGACACCCGTTTCGGACGCCAAAATGAAGAGATTGGCGCGCGTCAAGGTCCAGCGCGCCGGACGCAGTCCGTTGCGGTCCAACGCCGCGCCGGCCGAGATGCCGTCCGTGAAGGCGACCGCGGCGGGTCCGTCCCACGGTTCCATGAGGGCGGAGTGGTATTCGTAGAAGCCGCGGACATCCTGGCCCATGTGGTACTTGGCGCCCCAGGCCTGGGGCATGAGCATGAGCATGGCGTGCGCCGGATCGCGTCCGGCCGCCACGAGCAGCTCGAACATGTTGTCCAGGGACGCCGAATCGCTCTGTTCTTCGCGGATGAGCGGCAGAATCTTCTTCATGTTCTTGCCGAAAACCGGGGAGAAGAGCGATTTTTCGCGCGCTTTGAGGGCGTTCAGGTTGCCTTTGAGGGTGTTGATCTCGCCATTGTGGGCGAGCATGCGGAAGGGGTGCGCCAGTTCCCAGGTCGGGAAGGTGTTCGTCGAGTAGCGCTGGTGCACGAGGGCGATGGCGGAGGTGAAGTCCGCGTCGGCGAGGTCCGGATAGAACTCCTCCACCTGGGTGGCGAGGAGAAGACCCTTATAGACGATCGTCCGGGTCGAAAACGAGCAGATATAGCCGTGTTTGAGGGATTTTTCGATGGTGCGGCGGATGACGTAGAGCAGGCGTTCATCGGCGCCGGAGACGAAGAACTGGCGGATGCGCGGCAGCACGCTACGGGCGACCGGCCCGACCGCCTGGGGCTCGATGGGCACCTCGCGCCAGCCCAGAACCTGCGCCCCGTTCGCCGAGACCGCCTCTTCGAAGACTTTCTCTTCGCCGACCGCGCCGAACACCATGGCGATGCCGTATTGGCCCTTCTCGGGCAGATTCGGCATGACTTTGCGGAAAAAGCCGTCCGGAATCTGGACGAGCAGGCCCGCGCCGTCGCCGGTGCGGGGGTCGTTCCCCGTCGCGCCGCGGTGCATAAGGCGCTTGAGGACGGTCAGACCCGCCGTCACGACCTCGCGGTTCGGTACGTTGTTCAAATTCGCGACAAGCCCCACGCCGCAGGCGTCGTGCTCGAAGTTGGAGCTGTAGAGGCTCCGCTGATGCTGCTCGGTTTCCATATTGCTGTTCATCCTTCAAGCAAGTTATAAAGCAAAAACCGTGCCAAGGGGGGCGGGAAGGGTCCGAAAACGCAAAACGCGGGGTTTGCCGACCGTTTTCTGTAAGCCGGAAAGCGAAAATGTACAAAATATGTAATAAGAAGGCGCCCTCGCCGTCTTCGCGGCAAGAGCGCCCGTTTTGCGCTGTGGCACAACCCTGTGCCACTCTGTCTCCGTCAACTTAGTACAAAAACACCAATTTGCCGCCGACCGCCAACATGTCAGGACGGAAACTGGCGTCGAGACCATAGATATTTTCTTTGATCTTCTGTCCGTAGGCATAATCGCAGAACACGCTCACGCCGATATTGTCGGTGAATTTGAAGAGCAAATAGGCGCCGGCTATGCCCTGGAAGGCGCTATAGTTGTCGGAACCGGACAACCCCCACGAGCCTGCCGCGTCGCCCACCGAGAGTTTGGCGTGGTACCAGCTCTCCTGCACGCCCAAGTTCAAGCCAAAAGACAGACGATCCGTAATGGCGAGTTCAGGTTGCAGCGTGACACGCAGGGCATTGCGGGAGGATTTCAGCTTGGCTGTCACACCTCCGAAGGATGCACTCCCAAGCTCCTGATCCGGCGAGAAGGAGTAGCCAATATTGAGGAAGGTTGTGAAACGCTCTTTTTCCAGTATGCGGATGCTGATATCGAGATCGATCGACGCGACATCATCCGGGCTGATTCCCGCAATCTTGTTGATGTAATGATCCCACGAACCGCCTACGGAAAAGCGGACAGATGACGCGTTGCCGACGGTGGATGCGAAAGAGAAAGAGGAGGAAGAGTAGTCCCCTTCGTCCCAATAGGTTCGCGGTTCATATTTCTCGGCGGCGGCGCAAACCCCGGTCATGCCCAAGAGCATCGCCGATACGACTAGCTTTTTCATGGTCTTTCATACCTTTCATGTGCCGCGTACTTGACAGACGAACACACCTTCCGCGGTAGAAAGATGCGTGTCTCGAACCTGATATCTCAGTTGAGGTACTGGTAGACCCGACAAGAAATAGGAGGAACGGACACGCAAGATGCGTAAATGCACCCTGCGTAGCCACATTCTTCGCCCCTTGTCGGAAATTACCAGTTTTCAACTGAAGCAATGAATGCGCTTACGCACATTATCGAGACGACAGAGCTCCAAAGGAGACTTTGTCGCCTATATCAAAGATCATTGTCCGGGACACTCGTCCACATGACATGTGATTTTTTGCGCGTTGAGTCAATGCCTTCTTTGCACATTCCACTTTTTGCCCTGCTTTGCGCGCCCTTAACCTTATATAGGTTTTGTGTTTTTGACATCAGTCCAGGAGAGAAATTCTGTCTATCTTATCAATCCTTTCGAAGTCGGCTTCAAACCGCCACACGAGACCCCCCGTCCGCTTGCTTCCCGGTGTAGGCCTCCTTCCACGGAGAGAGACAAAACACTACGGGGATTTTGGGAAAGTCCCGTGGGGATTTTGGGGAGCCCTCGCGGGGGAAAGTGCCGCGGCGGGCGGGGTGCGGAGGGTGTCGCGGGGAGCAAAAAGGGCAAAAAGAAGATAAAAAAGCCGCGACCCGCAATTTCCCTCTTGCATACTTTGGTCAGAAAAGTGTATAATATAGGTTCATAACATCCCGAAAACAGGAGATTGGAACAATATGGCAAATATCAAAGGTGGTCGCGCCGCACGCAAACGCGATCGTCAGAACGAAAAGGCGAACAAGCGCAACTCGGTCGCGAAAGCGAAGCTGCACGATGCGCACAAGAAGCTTTTCAAGGCCGCCGACGCGAACGAGAAGGACGCCGCCGAGAAGAAATTCAAGGAGTTCGTCTCGGGTCTCGACAAGGCCGTGAAGAAAGGCATCATCAAGAAGAACACGGCCGACCGCAAGAAGAGCCGTGCCCAGCTCAAGCTCAACAAGATCGCCCAGTAATTCCTTTTGACAGTCTAACAAAGATAAGAGGTATAACATGGATAAGATGACTCTTCGCGACGTGCCGTTGGCGGGCAAGCGTGTAGTGATGCGCGTGGACTTCAACGTGCCGATGGCTAAGGACGGCTCCGGCAAGATTACGGACGATACCCGCATCGTTGCGGCGCTTCCGTCCATCAAGTATGTGCTGGAACAGGGCGGCAGCCTGGTTCTCATGAGCCACCTCGGGCGTCCGAAAGGCAAGGGTTACGAGGCGGAATTCAGCCTCAAGCCCGTCGCGGAAGAGCTCTCCAGAAAGCTCGGGCAGGAAGTCAAGTTCGCGCCGGACTGTCTGGCGGCGGACGACATCGTCAAGTCGCTCAAGCCGGGTGAAGTCGTGCTTCTCGAGAACACGCGCTTCTACAAGGCCGAGGACGGCAAGGTCAAGAAGGACGACCCGAAGAAGGGCATCCACCTGACGGAAGAGGAGTATCAGGCCAAGAAGGCGGCGCTCAAGGCCGCGCGCCAGGAAATGGCCAAGAAGCTCGCTTCCTACGGCGACATCTACTGCAACGACGCCTTCGGCACGGCGCACCGCGCCCACGCCTCCACGGCGGTCATCGCGGACTACATCCAGCCGGCGGTTTCGGGCTTCCTGCTGGAGAAGGAACTCAAGTTCCTCGGCGACGCGGTCGAGCATCCGGTGCGTCCGTTCGTGGCGATCCTGGGCGGCGCGAAGGTTTCGGACAAGCTCGCGGTCGTCAAGAACCTCCTGAACAAGGTCGACACGCTCATCATCGGCGGCGGCATGGCCTATACCTTCAAGAAGGCCCAGGGCTTCAAGATCGGCAATTCGCTCTGCGAAGACGACCAGGTGGCGTACTGCAAGGAAATGCTCGAGCAGGCCGCGGCGAAGAACGTGAAGATCCTCCTCCCGGTCGACAGCGTCATCGCCAACAAGTTCCCGGAAACGAAGGATGCCAGCGACGTCGAGATCAAGGTGTGCGAAGGCGACATTCCGGACGGGTGGCTCGGCCTGGATATCGGCCCGAAGAGCGTGGCGCTCTTCGCCGAGGCGATCAAGCCGGCCAAGACGGTCGTGTGGAACGGTCCGATGGGCTGCTTCGAGTTCCCGCCCTTCGCCAAGGGCACCTTCGGCGTGTGCGACGCGGTCGCCGGCGTGAAGGCCAATGGCGGCGTCTCGATCATCGGCGGCGGCGACAGCGTCAGCGCGGTCAAGAAGAGCGGCAAGGCCCCGGAGATGTCCCACATCTCGACCGGCGGCGGCGCCTCGCTCGAATTCCTCGAAGGCAAGACCCTCCCGGGCGTTGCGGCGCTTACGAACAAGTAAGCCGTCCGTCGAACGGAAAGATGAAAAGGGGAGCGCCGCGTTCGCGGCGCTTCCTTTTTGTTTCCCCGTGCGGAATAGCAACCGCGCGGGCTGTCAACCGTGCGGAAAATGCGGAAGTTTCCCCCCTCGTTGCGCCGGAACCGCCACCTCGTTGCGCCGGAACGGCGATGCCGTTGCGCCGGAACCGCGATGCCGTTGCGCCGGAACCGTCACCCCGTTGCGCCGGAACGGCCGCCCCCCGCCAGCCGGTTCCTTCTTTTATTGTCCCCCCAAGCCGGAAATGCTATAATGTGGTCCGTCGAAACATAAGGAGAAACGTGAAGATACTGATTACGGGCGGCAAGGGCATGTTGGGGCGCACGCTCCAGCGGCATTTCGCCGCGGACGAGGTCATCGTCGCCGATTTGCCCGAATGGGACATTACGGACGACGCGGCATTCGCCGAAAAGACGGCCGCGGCCGCGCCGGACGTCATCATCCATTGCGCGGCGATGACGAAGGTGGACGACTGCGAAACCGACCGGGCGCGGGCTTTCCGCCTGAACGAGGACGGTTCGCGCAATGTCGCCCTCGCGGCGAAGATCTGCGGGGCGCGGCTGATCGCCATCTCGACGGACTACGTCTTCTCGGGCGAACCCCCGAGCGAACCCTGGGCCTGGAGCGAACTGGATACGCCGCGTCCGCGGACGGTCTACGGGGCGTCCAAGTTCGCCGGCGAGCAGATGATCCAGATGATCCGGCCCGAGGCGGTCATCCTGCGCATCGCCTGGCTGTACGGGGCGGGCGGACCCAGTTTCGTGCATACGATGGCGAAGTTGGGGTCGCAGCCCGGCGCCCCCCTCAAGGTGGTGGACGACCAGCGCGGCAATCCCACGAGCTGCGACGCGGTGGCGGACGTCATTGCGTTCCTTTTGACGAAGCCGGACGTCAGCGGCATCGTGCACGGAACCTGCGAGGGACAGTGCACGTGGTACGACTTCGCGCGCGAAATCAAGTGCCTCGTGCCGTCTTTCACCCGGGAAATCGTGCCCTGTACGACGGCGGAATTCCCCCGTCCGGCGCCGCGTCCGGCCAATTCGGCCCTCAAGAAGAGCGTCCTCAACCTCCTCGGCTACCGCACCCCCGCCTGGCAGGACGCCCTCGCGGCCTTCGTGCGCACGGAACCCCTGGGCGGTTGATTCGGCGGACAAGGGGCGGGGGGGCTGTCCCGTCCGTCCCGGATGTCCCCGGTGTTCCGTCTACCCGCCGCCCCTCCCTACCCCCTTACTCGACCCGCCCTCGTCCGGGGCAAGGGGCTTTTTCCCCCTGCGGAACCCCCGGTCCATACCCCCCGCATGTGACGGTATCTAACATGCGCATGTGACGGGGTCTAACATGCGCATGTTAGACCCCCTAACATGCGCATGTTTTTGGACCTCATGCGGGAGCCTTTTTCGGCGGACCTCCGTTTTAGGGCGATAACTTGCAGTTTTAGCACGTTTTGACGCCAGAATGTCCAATTAGCGCGAATGTTAGCCGCGGCGAATTTCAAACCGCATGAGGGGGGTGTGTTCGAGGGCCGAAAACAGTCCGTTCGGGTGTGTTCAAAATGGGTTCTTTTAACGGTATTTTAGACAGGATTGGGGGCGCGTCCTACTCGTCCTAGTTGTCCTACTCGTCCCACCCGTCCCGGTTGTCCCGTTCTGCCGTCCGCACGGGTTTGGCCGTGTAGAGATATAGAATTGCAGAGAGCGGGGGCGTTTGAACGCAGAAGCGAAATGGGGTGGTTGCAGGATAAAAAAAGATATGCTATAATGTTTCCAGAATACTGAAAGGTAGATTGAGAGCATGGCGACATACCAGTATATCGCGAAGGATTCCGCGGGCGTCGAAACGCGGGGTCTCGTCGAGGCGGGCGACCGGAACGCGGCAATTGCCGCGGTGCGGGCGCAGGGGCTCATGCCGACGGCGATCGGCGAGGTGAAGAACGCCGCGCCGGCGTCCAAGGCTTCGGCGTCCAAGGCGGCCAAAGCCGCGAAGAAGGGCGCGAAGGCGTCCGCCGCGAAGCCCAAGGGCAAGAGCGTGCTGGACAAGAACATCGAGATCAAGCTGCCGAGCTGGATGCGCGGGCGCATCAAGACGAAGGTCCTCACCCAGTTCACGCGCCAGCTCGCGACGCTCGTGAACGCCGGCCTGCCGCTCATGCGCGGCATTGAGGTCCTGAAGCGCCAGCAGAAGGATCCGCAGATGGTGGAGGCGCTGAACGGGATCGGCGAGACGATTTCCTCCGGCGGGACGTTCTCCGAGGCGCTGACGGCGTATCCGAAAGTCTTCGACAGCCTCTATGTGAACATGGTGAAGGCCGGCGAGGCGGGCGGCGTGCTGGAAGTCGTGTTGGCGCGTCTGGCGGAGTTCGCCGAGAAGAGCGACCGGATCAAGAACAAGGTCAAGGGCGCGATGATCTATCCGATTGTGGTTCTCGTCGCGGCGATCGGCATCACGGCGTTCCTGCTCGTGGCGGTCATCCCGAAGTTCAAGCAGGTCTTCAACGACATGCTCGGCGGCGCGGCGCTCCCGGCCATCACGCAGGCGGTCATCGACATTTCGGAGTGGGTGCAGCACAACGGGCTTACGATCGCCATCATCGTCGCCGCGGTCGTCATCATCCGGAAGGTGATCGGCAAGACGTCCGCCGGCGCGTATTTCTACGACGTCTGCTCCCTGCGGATGCCGGTGACGGGGACGCTCGTCCAGCGGACGGTGGTTTCGCGTGTGACGCGCACGATGGGCACCCTGCTCGCCTCGGGCGTGCCGATTCTGCAGACGCTCGTGATCGTGCGCGACACGACGGGCAACCGCGTCATTTCGAAGGCGATCCAGAATATCCACGATGCCGTCAAGCAGGGCGAAGGCATGACCCAGCCGCTGTCTCAGTGCTGGGTGTTCCCGCCCATGGTCACCTCGATGGTGGAAGTCGGCGAGGAGACGGGTGCGCTCGCGGACATGCTTACGCGCATCGCCAACACGTACGACGACGAGGTGGACAACGCCGTCGCCGGCATGACCGCGGCGATCGAGCCGGCGCTCATCATCGTGCTCGCGTTCGTGGTGGGCACCATCGTCATCGCGATGTTCCTGCCGATGATCAAGATCATCAGTTCGGTCTCGGGCGGCGGCGCCGTCTGACCGGGAAGGGGTACGTCATGAAACGCGCGTTTACGCTCATAGAAATGCTGATTGTCGTCGTCGTCCTCGTGACGCTGATGTCGATCGCGTTCAAGCTGGGTTCCATCGGCTCGGACGAAGAGGCGCGCATCACGACGGTCACGCGCCTGCAGCGGCTGGAGAACTGCCTGTCGGGCTACAACGCCGCGTTCGGGAGCTATCCGCCCGTGAGACTGCACGCCTCGCGCGACTTCTACGCCAAGGTGGACGAGTCGGGCCGGCAGTCCGACGATGGCGAGACGGTATCGGAGCTCAAATGGGAGTCCGTCCGGGCGGCGTGCCGGGCGCAGCCGCTGGGCATGGCGTTCCCGTTCGGCGAGAACAAGCGCGAACGCGAACACGTCAAGAGGGTCTCCGACGCGGTGGTCAAATGGTGGCAGCAGAAACAACAGCAGCAGGGCGCGAGCGAGGGCGCGGAACCGAAGATCCTCAAGGGTTTCGGCATCGGCAACGAGGAGCTTTTCGATTCGTACCACCGGGGCGCTGTCGAATGGAACGACGTGCAGCTCTTCCGCTTCGGCGTCATGAGCTTCCTCCTGCCGCGGTATCTGGTGATGATGGACGGCGAGAAGAAGTATTACGAGTATGCCCAATGGACGGCGAACAACATGCTGCCGTGCAATCCGTGGACGGGCACGCGGTTCACCGCCTGGAACGAGCTCCAGACGAAAGCCAACACAAGCGCCACCCTCCTGCAGGCGCAGATCAAGTACATTCCGTCCCAGGCCGTCACGGCGCGCTGGATGCCCAATCTGCAGGGAATCTGCAGCAGCGCCCAGACGCGGATGCTGTTCGGCGTGTCGCTGAACGAAAAAAACGCGGAAGGCGGATTGCTGCGTCCCGCTTCCTGGCAGAGCGAAGAGTACGTGAGCGAGAAGCTCCATACGGTCGGCGGCTACAATTCGGTTTCCGACAACTACATTCTCGACGAAATAACGGTGAACGACGGGTGGGGGAACGAATTCTACTACTATTCCCTGCCGCCGTACCAGTCCTATACGCTCTGGAGTGCGGGCGCGAACGGCAAGACGTTCCCGCCCTGGATGGATCTGGGCATGCTGGATTCGGAAAGCGACCGCCAGACGGCGACGGAGTGGCTCGCGGACGACATCATCCAAATGAGCAATTGAGCGAAGGAGGAAAAGTACATGAGAAAAGCTTTTACGTTGGTTGAAATGCTCGTCGTGATCGGCATCATCGCGGTGCTGGTCGCCGCGTCCATCGGCGGATTCGCCGGCATGACGCGCGCGGCGGAGAACAAGAAATGCCAGGAGCTCGTCGCCAACACGGCGACGGCGCTCACGTTCCTCTTCCAGAAGAAAGGCATGTGGCCGAATGTGTTGCTGCGCGACGGGAACGCCGCGCACCTGCTGGACGATGAGGCCGCGCGCGCGCTCGCGGCGCCGATGTCGCTCACGACGGACGGCAACGGCAAGCTGGCGGGGCTCGACCGACTGGGACTTGTCACGCCCTGGGCGGCGGCCGTCGTCAAGCGGCGCGGCAATTCGGCTTCGCTCGGGGACGTCGTGCCCGGCGGCGGCACGATCCAGGATCACATCCTGCGTTATGCGATCGACGACGACGGCGACGGCATCATCCGGGACGTGGACGTCGGCGGGGAGTCCGTCAGCGTGCGCGCAACGGCCATCGTGTGGAGCTGCGGCAAGGACGGCAAGAACTGGCCGTATTCGAAGGGGATCAAGAAGGGGTGCTCCTACAGCTGGACGCCCGGCCAGACGAGGGGCGTGAAGTGATGAACCGCCGCGGCTTTACCATCGTCGAACTGATCACGGTCGTCGCCATCATCGGCATCCTGCTGGGGATCGTGACGACGGCGGTCTCGAGCTCCATCCAGTCCGCGCGCGCCCGCAAGGCGGACGCTTCCTGCACGCTCATTCAGCAGGCGTTCGCGACCTACAAGGCGCAGAAGGGCTATTGGCCGTGCTTCAACGGAGGCGTGTCGGGCCCGACGCCGACGGAAGGCGACGCGAACGTGAAGAACAATACCGATCTCGTCGAGATTCCGGCCGAAACGGTGCGCCAGATGATCAAGACGATAGTCGACGAGGCGAAGAAAGGCAATCCGCTCATGGACGTCTCGGGGCTTTTCGTGGCGACGAAGTCCGGCGAGCGGCGGTCGAAAGTCCGCGGCATGGATATTCTGGAAGCTTTGCGCGGCACGCGCAAGAACAAGGAAGGCGCAAAGCTTGGGGACCTGTATTACGGCTATCCCGAGCCGAAAAGGGGCTATTTCCGCAATTTCCGGGTGCTGTATTCGATTCCGTCGGATACGATGACGGTGTCGCGGATGGTCGGCGAAAGCGACGGGCTCTAAGGGGGGACGGATATGTGCAGAGGCAGACTACAGCGCGCGTTCACCCTGATAGAGCTTCTCGTCGTCATGGCGATCATGGGTCTTCTCGGAACCATCTCGGTGGGCGGCTACCGGGCGATGCAGCGCGGCATGGAGCAGCGCGGCGTCCTGCTGAACGTGCGGCAGTTCGTGCGCGCGGCGCAGGAACGCGCGCGCATCGACCGCGTGCCGGTGAACGTCTATTTCTGGTACGAGACGCTGAGGGAAGAAACCGACACCGAGCCGCCCGTCATCGTGGGCAAAGCCGCGGCGGTCCGCCGCACGGGACGCGTCACGCAGGTGGACGGCGACTATCTCTATGATGAATTCGGCGATTTGCGCGCGATGGCGGACGAGGCGGACGCTTCCGGGAATGTGAACGTCTCCACGGGGAGCAAGCAGGGACTCTTCCTCTACCGGATCGGCAAGAGCACAAACTTCGAGCGCAGCCTGATCGCGCCCGATACGGAGGCCAACAAGGACTTTGCCGTGTACGTCGACGCCCGCTTGCCGGACGATCCCGACGCGAACCAATTCAAGCGCGCGGAAATCCAGCCGTATGGCTTCCGCGTGATTGAAAAAAATGGCGTATCTTGGAAGACCGGTGACGCCTACGGTTTCGCCTTCGAGGAGATCCAGCTGCCCAAGAACTACATCTTCGGTTCGTCGTACGAGAAGCCGAGCAGCCCCGTCACGGTCTTCAACTATGAATTCGATCCCTTGGAGGACGCCTACAACAAGACATTCCGGGACACCGTGGATATCAGCAACCTGCGTCGGACTCCGAAAGGCATGGAGCCGAAGGTGATAGGCGATTCCAACGCCAGCGTCGATTAGGAGGTGTGGAGAAATGAACATGCGCCGCGCGTTTACACTGATGGAAATCAACCTCGCCATGCTGATCATGGCGACGGGAGTCCTGGCGGTCGTCGGGCTCTACTCGATGGGATTCCGCGAGAGCCAGCAAAGCACGGACGATGTCGCGTCCGCCGCCTATGCGGAGGCGGTGATCTCGCCCCTCGTGCGCTATTTCTCGGACACCAACATGACCTGGGACACCTTCAAGAAGCTGGAGTCCAAGCCTTCGGACGCCGGTTGGCGCGACTATCTGGAGACAAAGAGCGGAAACAACATCGGCGTCCGCTCGGGCACGCTGGGCGTGGCGCAGGGCGCGTTCGGTGCGTACGCCAAGACTGCCAAGACTGCCAAGACTTCGTGGCCGTCGAGCGCGGCGGGCGGGCTCAAGGCGGCGGGGCTCGTCATTCTGCACGACGAGAATTCCGCCGTCGTGCGCATCGGCTTCCGGGCGGCGGAGTCGGACGACAAGCTGATGGCCGCACCCCTCTATTATACGGAAGTGCGTTTCCAGGGGAGGATGCCGTGAAGCGCGGATTTACGATAATCGAACTTTTGGTGGCGAGTCTTCTCTTGGGGCTCCTCATGACCATTCTGACCATGATTTTCAACCAGTCGTCCATCGCCTGGCGCACGGGCCTGGCGGGCGTCACCGACCTGGACAAGGTGCGTGCCAAGGCGGCGGCGGTGCGCGACCAGGCGGACAGCGCGTATGTCTGGAACAATCAGCTGTACGCCCTGCAGTCGCTCTGGGACAAGAACGGCTCGCTCCGCACGCGCGCCATCGGGCGGATGAACGCCGCGTTCCTTTCCAGATCCGACGTCGAGAAGGGGACGCAGGAGTCGCCTTCCGTGAATATCGGAAGCAGCAGTTCGGGCGGCAGTTCGGGCGGCAGTTTCAACACCTATTCGGTCAATGTCGAGAGTGCGGGCCCCGACCGCAACTACGAGGAGACCTGGGACAACATCTGGAGCAACCCTGTCGATGCATTACTCAACAAATAAACGGGACGGACTCGCGCGCGGCTTCACGCTCGTCGAGCTTCTGGTCGTAGTCGGCATGATCGCGGTCCTTTTGGGTGCGCTTTCGATGTCTGTTTCGTCCGCCCAGGAGCGCGCCCGGCGCCAGAAGGCCTTGGCGGAAGTGAAAACCATCAACCAGGCGGTCCTCGCGTCCGAGAACTTCAAGAAGAACAGTGCGCTGGCGGCGTCGGGCGGCTGGCAGGAGCTGACGGTCGGGAACTTTCCCGATCTGTTCGGCAGGGGGCAGGACGAGCGCGTCCAGGGCACGATCCCCGTGCTCTTCATGGCGGCGGTGAACGCGGGCGGCAAGGTGCTGGACCCGTGGGGCAAGCCCTACCGCGTGCGCATCACGCAAGGCTCGGCGGCGTCGACGATCAAGAGCGCGACGGGCGGCATGCAAACGAGTTTCAGCGTCCCCAACATGTATCGGCTTTCGGAGGAGGAACGCAAATGAGAAAGATTTCCGCGCGGCGCGGTTCCGCGCTTCTGGTCGTTTTGGGCATGCTGGCGTTCATGACCGTCTCGGCCATCGCCTTCGCGGCGTACATGCGCCGGGCGCGTCTGCCGTCCAACTATCTGCGCCGCGCGACGTCCTCGCGCGAACTCGTGAAGGCGGCCCTCGCCCGGGCGATCGACGACATCGACCACGCCGTCAACGACTACCCCCACCCGGGGCTCGGGAGCGAGGCGTGTACGCGCGCCAACATGAATTGCAACGGCTGGATCGGACGCGTCTTCATGAATACGAACATGACGAGCGCCGGCAAGACGGACGACGGGCTCCCCAATGGCGCGGTCGATCCCAGCAACACGGTGTCCGTCCTGTCGCTGGAAGGGCTCGCCTACGTGCCGGCGCCCCTGATGGGCGAGGCGCGGTATTACGGACGCCGCACCCCGACCGCCCAATGGCAGTCGTTCGACTTCGACGCCGGACGCTACGCCTATCTCGCGCTGGACGTGTCGGACTACCTCGACGTCAACCGCCTGTTCGCCGGCGAGCCGCGCTCCTCCGCCGCGAACACCCGCATCACGCTCTCCTACCTGTTCGACAATGTCGCGGACGGGGTGAAGTGGGACAATTTGCTGAAGGGTTCGGCGCAGGCGCGGAAAGTCGACGGCGATCTGAACATCACCTTCGATGCGAATCTGCCGCCGCTTACGTCCGTCGCGGACCTCTCCCTCGCGCTGGGGACGAATTCCTGCGGTCCGTTCAAGTACGGTCCGTTCAAGAGCTGGTTCAACGCATATCTGCAAAACAACGGGCAGTTGGAGGTGGACAAGCAGGATAGCAAGTGGAATCCGCTCCTCATGCCCCTCGTGACGGACGGCTGGTTCCCGACGACGAACAGCGTCCGCACGACCGACGACCCCTACGATCCGTCGTCCCCCAACGCCCAACACTTCGATTTCGCCGCGGGCGACATACCCAACAGTTTGGACTCGCTCCTCGGGGACGACAATCGCAGTATCTGGAATTCCTACCTCGGTCTTGTGGGCTTCGCCGCGCTGTGCGACTATCTGGACCCGGATCGCGTCCCGACGTCGCTCGCCATCCCGACGGTCGAGCGCGCGCCGATGATTTGCGGCTTCCAGATGCAACCCATGCAAGGGAAAGTGCAGCTGACGCGCAAACCGGCCGCCGACAATCAGGTCCCTGTTCTGCTTCCGGACGGTACAGTGGCGCCCGAGACGGGGGACCCGAGAACAGAAAGGGAACGGGATGTCACGGCGACGGTCGTCTACCGGCTCTCGATGGCGGAACTCCTGCAGGGGGGGGGCGTCCGGGCGATTGCCGCGTTTCCGTTTGCCCACAAGGACGAAAATGATACGTCGAACTGGAAAGTGGATGGACGTTTCGCATTCTTCTTTACGGACGGCGAGCCTTCTCTGCGGACGGGTCAGGCGCTTGATTCCCTGCATCTCGGCGACAAGACGATTCCCGAAAGCCAACTTACGGATGCGGGCGTTCTCAGCCTGAAAATGCCTGAAACGGGCGTTTCGTTCGCGTCCCCCGCGGCGGATGATCCGCTCCAGGGGACGGTCAACGACCAGATAACCCTGAATTTCAACGGTGCGCAGGTGGCGGAGCCCTTGTCGAAGATAGACTTCTTGACGGTCAAGTATGCATGGAAGCAAACTCTGCCAGGGAGCGGAGGCTGGCCTTTGAGTAAAAAGAAACCCTGGAAGCCCCTGTTTGCAGAGGTGAAGGACGACATCGCCAAGTGCGAGATCACGTTGGGATTGCCCGTTCTGGACGCGAGCGGCCGTGTCGTGCACAAGAAGTCCACGGTGTGGAAGGGCAACCTCCCGCTGGGCAAGCTGCAGTTGAACGCGGCGGTTTGGCTGCGGGTCCTTGACAAGGACGGCAATGTCGTGGACATGGTGCCGGCGTGCGTGGACGACGACAAGATCCAGAATCCGCAGTCGGCGGGCGGCGGCATGTTTACGGACGTGTTCAGGGCCGAGTTCGGCGCGGCGTATCCGTTGATGCTCCTGGATACCGCGGGCTCGAACGCCGGCATGGCGAAGATGCCGCTGTCTTCGCTTGCGGAGCTCAACAAGTTTTGCTCGGAAGGCGTGGATGTCTCCGTCGCGGACAGCGCGTATTTCGTCGCCGATCCGCGCTACAATTACGCGCCGGAGAACTGGTTCCAGTCGGGGACCGCTTGCGATCGCGCGGCGTGGAAAGCGGCGAACGGCGGCGCGTTCGGCAACGACGGGAACGATATCTTTTTCGCGACGAGCGACGCCGGGTATCTGCAAAGTCCCTATGAGCTCGCCAATCTGCCCTGGGTGACGGAATTGGTCCCCGGCAACGGCATCCGCGGGGAATTGGAGATTCCGGGCGGCGGGACGTCGTTGCCGGCAAGCCGGACGAATACGTGCCACAAGGGGCGGTTTTGGAAGAACTACGACCCGATGTTCAACGACCCGGTCAACCTGGAGTCGAACCTCCTGTTCCACGCGAGCTATCAGGGGCAGAAGGTGAATCCCTATTCGGACAACCTAGAAGTCCTGCTCGGCGTTTTCGCCAACACCCCGCTGGACTGGAAGCGCGCTGCTTCCACGAACGTTTCTGACAAAGTCAGCGAGTGCGCGGCTGATTATTATGGCGATGTCGCCGGCTTCAACAAGAAATACGCCTGGTCCGAGGCCAATTCGCAGGAGCCCGCCGCGCAGATTTCGCGCGAGATTTTGGAGGAGTTCGCCGACAAGTTCCGCGGCCAAGTCCTGACCAACTGCATCTACAACGCCTCCAAGTCCTGGGACCGTGTATTGGCGGACTTGATGAATGATGCGGAGCCGAACATGCTGGGCGGCATCGACCTCGGCAATGCACGGCTCTACAAGGCGGATCGCGAATTCCTGTACGGTTTCTGGCGCGAGTGCTTCGCGGTGCGTCAGCAGCTGTTCCTCGTCTTCGTGCGGGCGGAGCCGCTCATGATGGGCGGCGAAGCGGTGGGGGCGACGCCGCCGCAGCTGGGCGGACGCGCCGTGGCGCTCGTCTGGCGCGACCCGAATCCGGTCGGGAACACGGGCACGGACTGCACGGGTTATCCGCACCAGACGCGCGTGCTTTTCTACAAAAATCTGGAGTAAGACATGAAAAAAGCCTTCACGTTGGTCGAACTTCTCGTCGTCATCGGCATCATCGGCATCCTGTCGGGCGTTCTGATCGCCTCGTTCTCGGGCTCGTCGGAGTCCGCCCGCGCGGCGAAGTGCCTGACGAACCTCAAGAATCTCGCGAGCGCGAGCCAGCTCTACGCTTCCGCGAAAACGTGGCTGCCGCAATCCAGTTCAAGCACCTATCTCTCCGACGACGGCAACTGGTATTACGAAAAGAAGGGTTGGGTGAGCTGGCTATCCAGCGGAATGTTCCGTTCGCCGTCCGAAGTCTGGGGAACGGAAATCAGCACCTACCACGAAAGCGAGACGGACCGCATCTACAGCCTGACGAACGGCGCCTTGTGGAAGTACCTGTCGGGGACGAGCTCGGCCTACGTCTGCCCGGAGCATGTGGACGCGGTCGCGCCGGCGTTCCGTCCGCTCTGGAGCTACGTGATGAATTCGGGCGTCAGCGGCTGGAAGTACAAGAGCGTCACGCGCGCGGACCGGCGCCTGCTTTTCGCGGAGATGCCCTTCGACGGCACGGTAAACGGCAACTACGCGCCTTCCACCTCCAAATCGAAGTACAACGACTGCGCGCTGCAGTACTGGGAAGGCGACGTCATCGGCTTCAACCACAAGGCCGGCAAGGGCGAAAAGTGCGCCCATGTCGTGTTTGTGGACGGACATGTCGAGAAGCTCCGCCAACCCAAAGACGGCTTGAACGATACGCAGCTCCAGGAGCTGACGCAATGGCTCTGCGAAGGCAAGGACATTTCCTTCGACGGCAAAAAATACGAGAAGTTGGCGGATTGATTCCTGTTCGCGGCGCTTCGCGTCGTGCGGTGTCCGCATGAGGCGGCCGGCAGGACATCCGGGACGAGCGGGACAACCGGGACGCGGCACGGGGTTGCCGCGTTCGTCTTGATATTGTCGCGTTTGCCCCCGCCATTTTACCACTTAACCGGCGAAATACAAGTCCTTCGGTGCCTCCTCCCCTTGCCTCGACAGGCGAACCGGCGCCCTCCCGGCAGGACCGGTCGCGGAGACCACGGTCTCCAGGTCAAGAGACCACGGTCTCTAAGGCAAGAGACCACGGTCTCTGGGGCAAAAGACCGCGGTCTCCGGACCAAAAGACCGTGGTCTCTTGAAGATGTGTCGCCCGCCTGCCCTGAAGATACCCTAATCACCCATTGTCCGTTCCTTGGATCCGTCCCGGGTCTGACGGGGGGA
>ERZ808262.317-NODE-317-length-27060-cov-4.252546_pt1 | contig 27060 bp, 20 predicted proteins | sample MGYA00520895_ERZ808262 | MGnify/ENA primary metagenome ERZ808262 (study PRJEB31516, sample SAMN03275588) | gut metagenome | biome: mammalia-associated habitat; material: feces | host: Papio cynocephalus | place: Kenya | collected 2012-08-02 ... | reverse complement strand
CTCCCTCCTTCCCCTGTTTATCATTTTAACACCCTGGATTTCCCTCTATTGCATATTCTAAGATTTTTTTATCCTCTCTCGCCTCAATACCCTAATTCGGGGGTTTATCGTTTAATAGCACTTAACATATAGCACCTATCGCTTGATTATCAATAATATACAAGAAAAGCAGTATATCCATAGATCTCTTCATTACCTTAGAATATAAAACATCCAACTGCATATATTCGTTTTGGGATTGAAAAAGCTGATATTGATGAAGGTTTACAACTCATATATTTAGGAGGGCAAGACTGTGCCTTCTCCTAACTCATAGGCTTCTCTGCATTTTTGGCTAACTCATTCTCGACCCGTAAGCAGCATGGCGCCGTCTTAACAATCTGTATGATGACTGTCTACTATAACCCAAAAAACTGGACGCAAATATGACGGGATCGGCATCCCTCACATACGGAGAGAGTGTGACACTCGCTTCTCTAAGGATTCGTATGAAAACAAAAAACGAGATTTCGAAATACTCTAAAGAGGCCACGAGGCTTAAGAACATAGCCGTACAACAAGACAGTATCTAAGCACTATCCTTGCACAACCTTGCTAGGGTAAAGAAAAGAAAGGAGTCACAACTCCAATAGAGTGGAATATAACGAGACCACATCTGACAATACTATAACGAGACTATGACAATAATGGCACACAACAAAAAACAACAAAAAAGAGGTCAACTCCTTTGCGGAATTAACCTCTTTAGTTTATTCTATAATTTATTGCTCGTCAGGGCCTTGATCGTCAGGACCATTCTGAGGTCCCGGCTGAGGGCCATAACTACCTCCCTGCGGACCCTGAGGACCTTGCTGTGCACCAGCTCCGGCATTCATGCTTTCTGAAGCAGCATGCCATGCTTCCTCAAGACTCTTGGTATAAGTGTCGATATCATTGAGATTCTTGTTCTTCACTGCCTCTTTCAATTGATTGAGAGCAGACTCAATAGGAGCTTTCTTGTCAGAAGGGATCTTGTCTCCATAATCCTTGAGATTCTTCTCAGTCTGGAAACACAAGGCATCAGCATTGTTTACCTTGTCGGCCGCTTCTTTCTCAGCCTTGTCGGCAGCTTCATTTGCCTTTGCTTCGTCCCTCATTCTTTGTATCTCCTCCTCGCTCAATCCAGAAGAAGCCTCGATACGTATGTTCTGCTCTTTACCAGTAGCCTTGTCTTTTGCAGAGACATTAAGGATACCGTTGGCATCGATATCAAATGTTACCTCAATCTGAGGTACTCCTCTAGGTGCAGGAGCAATGCCATCTAGATGGAACACGCCGATCTGCTTATTGTCCTTAGCCATCGGACGCTCTCCCTGAAGAACCTTGATCTCAACTGACGGCTGATTGTCAACAGCGGTTGAGAACACTTCAGACTTACGGGTAGGTATTGTCGTATTGGAAGCTATAAGCTTTGTCATCACACCACCGAGAGTCTCAATACCAAGTGAAAGCGGAGTTACATCAAGAAGAAGCACATCCTTTACATCACCTGCAAGCACACCGCCTTGTATAGCTGCACCTATAGCGACAACCTCATCAGGATTGACACTCTTGTTAGGCTCTTTGCCAAAGAAGTCTTTTACTATCTGCTGAACCTTAGGTATACGGCTCGAACCTCCGACAAGAAGCACTTCATCAATCTGCGATGCGCTTAAATGAGCGTCCTCCAAAGCCTTGCGGCATGGGATTATAGTCCTTTGGAAAAGATCATCGCAAAGCTGCTCGAACTTAGCCCTAGTCAATGTCTTTACAAGATGCTTCGGCACACCGTCAACAGGCATTATGTAAGGAAGGTTAATCTCTGTTGATGTCTGGTTGGAGAGTTCAATCTTTGCTTTCTCAGCTGCATCCTTCAGTCTCTGAAGTGCCATCGGATCTTTCTTCAAGTCAGCACCACCATTATCAGCGGCAAATTCCTGAGCAAGCCAGTCAATTACCTTCTGGTCAAAGTCGTCACCACCAAGATGAGTATCACCGTTGGTAGACTTAACTTCAAACACTCCGTCACCAAGTTCCATTATTGAAATATCGAAAGTACCGCCACCAAGGTCGAATACTGCGACTTTCATATTCTTGTTCTTCTTGTCAAGGCCATATGCCAATGCTGCAGCAGTAGGTTCGTTGATGATACGCTTTACATCAAGACCTGCTATCTTGCCGGCTTCTTTGGTTGCTTGACGCTGTGAATCTGAAAAATAAGCAGGAACTGTAATGACTGCTTCCGTAACAGGCTGCCTAAGATAGTCCTCAGCTGTTTTCTTCATCTTCTGAAGAATCATTGCAGATATCTCTTGCGGAGAATACTGTTTGCCTTCTATCTCTACACGGGGAGTATTGTTCTCGCCTCTTACAACTGTATAAGGAACTCGTTCAATCTCTTTAGTTACCTGATCATAGGTCTCACCCATGAACCTCTTTATGGAGAATACCGTATTTTTCGGATTGGTGATAGCCTGACGTTTTGCAGGACTTCCGACCTTTCTCTCACCACCTTCCGTGAAAGCAACTACTGAAGGCGTTGTTCTCTGGCCTTCATTGTTGATTATTACCGTAGGCTGGTTACCTTCCATTACTGCTACGCAGGAATTGGTTGTACCTAAGTCGATTCCAATAATTTTTCCCATAATATTTATATCTTATTTATTATCAAACATACTCTCACCGCACCGCGCGGCTCGAGGCTGTCTTGCGACAACGCCTACGAACTTATCCAATGGCGTGCCAATAGGCCCCAGTCGTAGTTTTTCTGTCAATTTGTCATATTTTAACTAACTTTGATGACACAATATCTTATGACATGAGCTACAGAGATCTTTCCGAGGCCGAGTACAACGATCTGGCCGACAGAATATTATACGAAGACAATCACCTACTTATAGTCAACAAGAGATCCGGTGAGATCGTTCAAGGCGACAAGACTGGCGACGAGACGCTTGGTGACAAATACAAGATATTCATAGCCAAACGAGACTCAAAGCCAGGACAGGTATTCATCGGAATACCTCACAGACTTGACAGGCCTGTCTGCGGGATCACTGTACTAGCAAAGACAAGCAAGGCCTTAGAGAGAATGTCTGAACTTTTCAGAGCAGGTGAGGTACATAAGACCTATTGGGCCCTGACATGCGCCTGCCCAAGGCCTGAAGAGGCTGATATAGAAAACTATCTCATCCGGAACGAGAAAATGAACAAAAGCTTCGTATGCCGTAACCATAAGGATAGGAAAGATGCCAAACTGGCAAGGCTTCACTACAAGCTCATAGGTCATACTGAGAGATACTGGCTCTGCGAGATATTGCTATATACAGGACGACACCACCAGATAAGATGTCAGCTGGCTAATATTGGCTGCCCCATAAAGGGAGATCTTAAATATGGCGCGCCCAGATCCAATCCGGATGGAGGTATCTCTCTTATGGCAAGGCACATATCCTTCATCCACCCGATCAAGAAGACGCCTGTTGAGATTTCTGCTCCTGTACCTCCTGACTGGAAAGGAGTCCCGATTTCTTGATACTGTCCCTATAATCCTTGCACCATTCTCCAGGTGTAATCTCACAGAAAAGCTTGAATGCCATATTAAACGAGACCTGGGAGTTAAACCCGGACATATCAGCAAGGTCCTTGACTCTCAGGGTCGTGTCTGACATAAACAGATTCTTGGCATACCTTACACGATACTGATTCATCAGCTGATTGAAATTCATCCCAGCACATGCATTTATAAGTCTTGATACGTAAGCCTTGTTGGAACACATGGCACGGGCAAGAGTATCCAACGAAAAGTCAGACCCAAGAAACGGTTTCTCGGTCTCAAGGTAGTTGCACAAGCTGGCGTACATCTTCTTATAGTCTTTCCGAAGTTTCTCTGGGAGAAATGCACAGGACTCCCCATCTTTCTCTACAGCAGGCTTGCCAGATTTGGTAAAAGAGATTATCGGACTGCCGAAACAGCTTCTCGCATACATTATCAGAAACAGCGACAGACTCATCAGCAAGGCTAGCAACTTAGGCCAAACCCTGCCAGGAGCGGCATCAGCATAGAAAAACAAGACCAAGGAGTAGACCAATACTACAAGGAAAAAAGCAAGATAGCAGAAATGTATCATACACAAGAGCATCTCCCAGCCTGAGATTTTCATTGATATATATGCAGGGTCATCCATCATCCTAAATGCCCGTATTGTCAGAAGCACCGAGAGAGGTACTCCAGCAAGACCGTAACCGATATAGAATATCGATACTGCAGGATGCACAAAAACACATAAAATGACAATACCTACAGCCGTTGCAAGCACGGCAGCAGCAAAGCATACCGATATCCAACTATCCTTGTATGTATCAGGCATCAGCATCAGCATTGAAGTGGAGATATTGATGGAATAGACTATAACACAATATCCTATCTCGCCTCCGAGCACAAAATACAATGTGGGCACGAGAACAAGATTCAAGACAGACAAGTATCTTATGACTCGTCTAGGAGAGCCGCACATATCCTTAAGTTTTAGCATAATCTATTTATATAAAAACTGTGGCGGCAAAAATAGACAAAAAAACTGCTCCACCTCTTTAAAGTGGAACAGTTAAAAAAGATTTTTATGATTTTTAATTAAGAATTATCGGCCTCATGATTTTTAATCTGCGAGACAGCAACCTTCGGCCTTCCTGCCTTGATGGTATCAAATCCCTGTCCATACACTCCTGATACCGATGACACGGAAAGGAAAGCGTCATTATCTATCATCTTGATATATTTCAGTAGAAAATTAAGATCAGTCTTCCGCGCAATAACCATTAAGACGTGGTTGGGTTGTTTGGTATACCACCCGATAGCAGGCAATACTGTCACCCCTCTGTGGAGATCCTTTGTTATTGCATCAGCCAGCTGCTCGTATTTATGTGACATTATGAAAAGCTGGACCGACTGCTTGGAACCGGACAGATATAAGTCCACGACATAGCCGTTGATGGTCACAAGCATAAGACCGTAAACAACTGTTGTTATCTTCTCTGAGAAAGGAACAAGCTCACCTGAAACGGTATAGGAAGGAATCAAAAGCGATGACAATATGATAACAACATCAATAGACAAAATGACACGACCGGGGGAAATATTACGGTACTTATTGATAATCAGAGCAATAATATCCGTACCACCGGTACTTCCTCCTTGTGATATTGACACACCTATCCCTAGACCCGCCATGATGCCTCCCATTATAGTAGACATCAGCTTGCCGTTCTTGACTGAAAGCATATCTATAATGTCTGGCGGAATCAGCCCCTGAAGGACATTAAGCCCTACTGATGCGAGTACTATTGCATATATTGTCTTCCAACCGAAACTAAAGCCGATTATAAAGACAGACGTTACGAGCAAAATGGCATTGATCACAAAATACGTATAACCCATCTTGATCCCGAAAGCGTATTGGATTATAGAACTTATACCCGTCACGCCTCCACCGACAAGGTTGTTGGGCGTCAGAAATATTGTCCACCCTGTCACATATATAAGTATGCCTATAGAAAGCAGTGCATACTCCTTGAGAATCGTCCAAAAGGATTTTTTCATCACTTCCATTCTCTACTCGGATTTGGTTTTGGCTTTTGGCTTGATATTGAGACCGGTCTTGAGTTCGTCAAATCCTTCTCCGTAGACGCTGCTTGCTGGAACTACACTTACAAATGCCTTGTCATCTATAGACTTAACGGCTTTAGACAACTCATGCAGTTGTGATTTACGAACCATGATAAGAAGAACGTTCTTGTCTCCCTTGGTGTACCAACCCACTGCCTTAAGAGCAGTCACGCCTCGCCTTAGATTATTTAGTATATAGTCAGCTATCTGCTCGTACTTCTGCGAGAAGATCATCACCTGAACCGTAGACTTGCCTCCCAACAGCACAAAATCCACCATAAATGAAAATGTGATCATGGCAACATAGCCATATATCATATCCTCAAAGTTCTTGCCCGGAACAAGCAGGACTGACGCGATAATGAAGAGATCTGAATACAGATATACCTTGCCTGGGGAAATAGGCCAGAACTTATTGATTATCAACGCCGCCACATCTGATCCGCCTGTACTTCCTCCCCTCTTGAATATAATTCCTAGTCCTACTGCCTCTAGCAAGCCTCCAACAATAGGTACAAGAACTTTGTTGTCAATATATAGGAAATTCCCAGGAATAGCCTTGAGAGAATCAAATTCTGGCAGGATTTTGAACAATACCGACGACAATACAACGGCATAGATGGTCTTAAGCCCGAATCCCTTGCCCAATATGATAGTCCCTGCTATCAGAAGTGCTACGTTAATAATGAAATATGTATAGGGAACTGGCAACATCCCATTAGTCGCGAACTGTATGATGGTACACGCACCAGTCAGGCCACCACTTGCTATATTATTGGGAATCAAAAAGCTATCCCATGCTATACAAAAGATCAGAGTCCCAAGGGAAACCAGAAAGTAATCCCATAGCACCTCCAATACTTTTTTTACTGGATTGATAACAGTGCTCATCGGCTATATACTATTTTACCACAATATTCACGATCTTGCCAGGAACGACTATTACCTTTACAATTGTCTTGTCTGCCAGATACTTGGCTGTATTGGGATTGTTGCGGACCTCAGACTCGACACTCTCTCTGTTCATATCTTTGGGCAGATCAACGGTAAAACGGGTCTTGCCATTAAACGAAACTGCATAGGTACAGTTGCTCTCCACCGTATATTCTGGCCTATAAGTCGGGAAGTCGGCCTTTGAGATGCTCTCTCCGTGCCCTAAAGCTTCCCACAACTCCTCACATACATGAGGTGCAAATGGAGACAGCAATATAACCAACGATTCAAGGACAGACCTCTTGGAGCATTTCCTTTCAGTAAGGTCATTTACTGCTATCATGAAGGCACTTATGCAGGTATTGTATGAGAATGTCTCAATGTCTGACTGAACTTTGCCTATCAAGGTATGTAGGGTCTTCAGTTCAGCAGCATCAGGCTCTGCATCATTAACCAGCAGTCCGTCTGCCCCGTAATATAGCCTCCAGAACTTGCGGAGGAATCGGTTGACACCGTCAATGCCTTTGGTGTCCCATGGCTTGGACTGCTCGATTGGCCCGAGGAACATTTCATAAAGTCTCAGAGTATCAGCGCCATAAGTATCACATATATCATCGGGATTAACCACGTTGTACATGGACTTGCTCATCTTCTCGACAGCATAGCCACACACATATTCACCATTCTCCAGCTCAAATGTAGCATCAGCGTATTCCGGACGCCACTTTCTGAAAGCCTCTATATCCAGCCTGTCATTGTGAACAAGGTTTATATCGACATGGATTTCGGTAGTGTCATACTCGGATTTTAGCCCGTAGGAGACAAACCTATTGGTACCAACTATCCTGTATACGAAGTTGGAACGGCCTTGTATCATACCCTGATTAACAAGTTTGTGGAATGGTTCATCCTCGCATACATATCCAAGGTCGTACAGGAATTTGTCCCAGAATCTGGAATAAATAAGATGTCCAGTAGCGTGTTCCGTACCCCCGATGTACAGATCTACATCTCTCCAGTACTTGTCAGCCTCACTGCCGACAAGGTCCTCGTCATTGTGAGGATCCATATATCGCAGATAATATGCGCTTGAGCCTGCAAATCCGGGCATAGTGCTAGTCTCAATGGGGAAACCATTGTAAGTCCAGTCTTTGGCTCGCGCCAAAGGCGGCTCACCTGTCTCGGTCGGCTTGAACTGGTCTATTTCAGGGAGTTTCAGAGGAAGCTTATCATATGGAATCGGTTCCGGTATCCCGTCCTTATAGTATATAGGGAAAGGCTCACCCCAATATCTCTGGCGAGAGAAAATCGCATCGCGTAGCCTATAGTTAGTCTTCCGGTGGCCAATGCCTTTCTCCTCGACATATTCTATTGCAGCCTTAATGGCGTCCTTTACCTCCATGCCGTCAAGGAAGCCGGAGTTGCACATTTTCCCCTCCTTGGCATCGAAACTGTGCTCACTCACGTCACAGCCCTCTATAATCGGAACAATCGGAAGACCGAATCTCTTGGCAAATGCGTAGTCTCTCGAATCATGTGCCGGCACTGCCATTATTGCCCCTGTACCATAACCAGCAAGCACATATTCAGATATCCATACAGGCACTTTCTTGCCTGTCAAAGGATTGAGCGCATATGACCCAGAGAAAACTCCGGTTACCGTCTTCGTGTCCGAAATGCGCTCCCGCTCTGTCTTCTTACGTACGTAGTCTAAATAGGCTGACACTTCCCCGGCTTGAGCCTCTGAAGTAAGCTCCGGCACAAGATCGCTTTCAGGAGCAAGTACCATGAACGTAACTCCGAAAATCGTATCAACGCGTGTCGTGAAGATAGTGACATCCTTCTCTTTGCTACCGTTGAAGGTCTTGAATATCACTTCTGTACCCTCAGATTTACCTATCCAGTTACGCTGCATCTCCTTAAGAGAATCAGTCCAATCAAGTCTGTCAAGTCCAGACAGAAGTCTGCCTGCATAGGCTGAGACTCTCAACTGCCACTGTTTCATCTTCTTCTGCTCCACAGGATAGCCTCCTCTTACCGAGAGACCTTCCTTTACCTCGTCATTGGCGAGCACAGTACCGAGAGCCGGACACCAATTGACAGCCGTCTCGCCCTGATATGCTATCCTATAATTCATAAGGACTTCGGACTTTCTATCTGCCGACCACGATTTCCACTCAGAGGCAGTAAATTCAAGCTCCCGTGTCGAGGCGGCATGAAGCCCTCTCGTACCATTATGCTGGAATCTTTCTTCAAGTTCGGCGATCGGACGAGCCTTCCCAGCATCATAGTCATAGTAACTTTTGAACATCTTGATAAAGGCCCATTGCGTCCACTTATAGAAAGAAGGGTCACATGTGCGTACCTGTCGATCCCAGTCATAGGAGAATCCGATCCTGTCAAGCTGCTCCCTATACCGGCGGATATTCTTGTCAGTTGTCACCTCTGGATGCTGGCCAGTCTGTATAGCATATTGCTCGGCAGGTAGGCCAAAAGCGTCAAATCCCATGGGGTGAAGCACATTGAATCCTTTGAGCCTCTTATATCGCGCATAAATATCGCTCGCTATATATCCCAATGGATGTCCGACATGTAGACCGGCACCTGAAGGATAAGGGAACATATCAAGCACATAATACTTCGGCTTCGAGGGATCTTCCACGACATGAAATGTATCGTGTTCGGCCCAATATTTCTGCCATTTAGCCTCTATCTTCCTGAAATCGTATTCCATCTTGAGTAAATTTATTATTTCTTAATACCAAATTTGCCTTTTCGGGTCAACATGAAGTCCACAGCCACAGACATGGACGTGCTTACTGGGGAACCTTTGACAAGTCCCGGCTTCCATCTTGGAGATGCCTTTACCACCCTTATAGCTTCAGCATCTAACAAAGGATCCGCGCTACGGGCAACTCTGACATCGTCTACATTACCTTCATTATCAATAACAAAATCCACTATAACGCGTCCCTGTATACCGTTCTCCACGGCTGCTTTCGGATATTTGAGATACTGGTATATCCATTTCAGAAGGAAAGACTTGGGATCAGCGCTTCCCATGAACAAGGGACGCACATCGCAGTCATAGTAGGAATACAGTCTATTGTCTGTCTTGACTGCCACCTTATCTGCATCAAAGAGTGGCGGATTATCCAAATTTGACAAATACAGGGTGAAATTATATATATATTCCAACTCCCGCTCGAGAGCATCGTACTGTACGATATCAGGTGTATCCTTCGGTGTATTGTACTCCGGGTAACGGCCCGTAGTAAAGAGCACGGAAGGTATCTCCTTGGAATAGAAGGCCCTATTGTCCGAAGGATAAGGCTCTTCAGAAGTAACTATTGGAAGTACTGGTTGCAGAGTCTCGGCTACTTGAGAAAGAATCATGTTCATATCTGCATTGGACGATGTATATGCATAGAAGCCCCGGCTACCTGTTCCAAGCATGTCGAGGTCGATCATAGCGTCAATATTGGCGACATCAGAGAAAGACCTGTTCAGGAAATACCATGATCCTGCAAATGACTCGCATGAGGCTCCAAATGCAATGAAAATCACAGATCTCCTGAACTGAATCGCGTTGGTGGCGGCCATCTTCGAGAGCTCAAGCATAAGAGAAAGTCCGGAAGCATTGCCGTTGGCACCGTAGTATATCTGCGTCTGCGGCTTACCGTCAACCTCAAGGACATTGGTACCGAGGTTATCCATTCTGGCACCTACTACAATGTACCTGTCATTAAGCTCTGGGTCAAATCCCTGTATGAAACCCATTACATTTCTTGAAGTCAGGGTATCTCCACCTTCTTTCGAGATTCCGAATACATCTCCTTCTTCTCCGCTAAGCAGTTCTACTCCGCTCTCATTGAATATATCTCTTACATAGTCTGCTACAACTTTCTCTCCTGCACTGCCGGCCTTTCGTCCCTGCATCCGGTCCGATGCGATATAGGCCACATGTGATTTGAGCGCCTTGACTACATCACTGTCATTAAGATCTGCGTATGCTGACTGCGCCTCAGCATTGGCAGAAAGCAGCAACGCCCATACGGCGGAAATGCCTGCTAATCTTGAAAATACTGTATTTCTCATTTTGCCAATATCCATACCCCGTCGGGGCAAAATTCTTTATTCCTTATCTCCTTAAATGAAGCATATGTATCGACTATGCTGTCTGATGGGCACACCGCTACAGCAGTATAGCCATTACGAAAACTTATGAGTTGCGGTTCATAACCATGAGACCTAACATTCTCAGCAAGTTTTCCTGCATTGTCACGGTTGATAAATGAACCGACTACTATATAATATCTGTATTCAAGAGACTCCTCCGGCAGGCCTCCGATCGCCTCTGAATTGAGCACCGGTGTACCTGAGACCGTGTTAAGCGAATCCAAAGCCGCGAGAGAGTCTGCCATGTATTTCTCAACTTTTGCGAGAGAATCCATCATGGCCGCGTGCTTGGCCTCCTTGGCCAAACGTATTGATTCCTGCTTCGATACCAATTCCGCTGCGGTCGGTCGTCCGGCTATCTTTCTGAACACATCGCATCCCGTGCACAGCATAAGCGCGCACAACAATGCTATAAGACTGATATTTCTTGCCATGGTCTCGAAATTTATACAAATGTAAGCAAAATATCTGTTGATTCGCTGCACGGGTATCCAGGGCCTGCGCTATCGCTTTTTTGCTATATTTGCAGATTAGAAGTTATCTAAATTTATCCTTTATAAATTTAAACGGCTTCTTAGCCACAGGAAAGGCACATAGATGTAAATCGGTAAGTGATTAGTACCAAGCAGATTACAGGGAATACAATCAAGCGGCGTAAGCTCTGCACTCACACGGATTGAGGCATGGTTCAAAGTAAGGACAGTAGAAAAAGATGTCAGAATAATATGCGAGTAAGAAATGCTCTAATATACATAACCCTTATTTGCGCTACCCTCCCTACAACTGCCGGTAACAACACATTGAAGAAGGCTAACTCAAAGGAGATTAAGACTGCTACTAAAGACCGCCTAATAGACGCATTAGACAAAGACTCAATCCATGTCTGCCTTGAGCCGGCCAGACCTCTTTACGGAGAGCCCGACACTCTGTCCATTCTCATACTTGGAGACATGATGCTGCACAGCCGGCAGATGGAATACGACTACAAGCCGTTCCTCAAGAATATACAGGGTCTGATAGAATCTTCTGACATAGCCGTCGCAAATATGGAATTTACACTTGCGGGGAAGCCTTACAGCGGATATCCTGCATTCTCCGCACCGGACGCTTATGCGGAATACGCACGAGACTGCGGCATAGACATCTTCCTTACCGCTAACAATCATATAGCAGACAAAGGCTGCAAAGGATTGGTCCGTACCTATGATGTCTACAAGCAGATGGAGGATGCCGGGCAGATAAGATTTACCGGTATCAGCAAAGACGGTCTTGACCGTTCAGAGCGTCTGCCTCTGACGATAGTGCGGAAAGGAATCAGCGTGGCTCTTCTGAATTTCACATACGGAACCAATGTGCCGGCAGACAAGAGTTGGCCAGTCAGCGTATTCATGGAAAACGACGTGAGGGAAGCAACCAGTAGAGCGAAAACAGAAATTGCGGATTTTCTCATAGCATTGCCACACTGGGGATTGGAGTACAGGCTATGCCACAGTGACAGGCAAGAAGTTCTGGCAACAATTTTGGTTAGGAACGGAGCAGATGCAGTAGTAGGAGCGCATCCGCATGTCGTTCAGGATTCCTGCCATATTGACGGCAAGCCAATATTCTATTCGATAGGAAATGCAGTCTCGAACATGAGCGCAGCCAACACACAGCTTGAGCTTGCTGTAAGACTCCGCTTCACAAGGGACATAGACGGAGATGTGAGGTTACTAAGACCGGAAGCCATTTTTCTTTGGTGCTCGCTTCCAGGAAAGTTCTCTGACAACTACAATGTAATAGAAGTAAGGAAATTTCTGGGCAAAAGATGGAAATGGACCGACCCTTCCGACTATGACAAGATGGTAAAGACCTATGACACAGTCAAGAAAGCTACAGGAATCGATGACAGTATTGAATAGTGACAAAGAAATATGAATAAAAGCATAACACTCGGGGCAATTGCCCCCATAGAAATATACGGACCGGGAAACAGAATCATAGACAGATTCTGTTCTTATTTCCCGGGGCTCAAAGTTGTTGCACGCGGTGGCAGCATGATGCTTGACGGTGATGCCGGGCAGATCGAGAGGTTCGAGACGAAACTGTCCGAACTCATCGAACGCAGGAAGCACAAGATGAATCTGACAGTATTTGACGTTGATGACATATTCGACTCTGCGAACGGGAGCCGTGAATTCATGATGAACGGGGATGCCGTGATAATACACGGGACAGACGGAAAGCCCATCAGAGCAAGGAATCTGACCCAACAACAGATGGTCAAGGCATATTTTGAAAGCGACCTTATCTTCGCTGTTGGCCCCGCTGGCACAGGAAAAACGTATATCGCCATAGCTTTGGCAGTGCGAGCATTGAAGAACAGGGAGATAAAGCGTATAATACTGACACGTCCTGCCGTGGAGGCAGGAGAGAGGCTCGGATTCCTTCCCGGAGACCTGAAGGACAAGCTCGACCCGTACCTGCAACCTCTGTATGATGCACTTGGAGACATGATCCCGGCAAAGAAACTTCAGGAGTTGATATCAGACGGGACGATACAGATAGCCCCTCTCGCATACATGCGAGGACGCACCCTTGACAAGGCCTGCGTGATCCTTGATGAGGCTCAGAACACGAATCTCGGCCAGTTGAAAATGTTCCTTACCAGAATGGGGGCTGACGCCAAATTCATTGTCACAGGAGATGCCTCACAGATAGACTTGCCGCACAAGGAAGATTCAGGACTACTCAAAGGAATAAAGCTTGTCGAAAAGATCAAAGGTGTAAGCACAATCGTATTTGGCAATGAGGACATCGTCAGACATCCTCTTGTAAGTAAGATTGTAAAGGCTTTCGATGCTGCTAAAGAACAGACTCAGGCAGCTCAAGAATCACCAACTGCCACTGGCACCGCCTCCACCGAAGCTTCCACCGCCGAAACCGCCAAAACCACCGAAATCGCCTCCTCCGAAGCCTCCTCCGTCACCAAATGAGCCACGGCCTCCTACAGGCCCGAAGAAAATAAGTGGTGAACCAGCGTCATCGAACCTGCTGCGTCTTCGGCTTCCCCGACCTCCACGGCCGGATGTACCTCCGAAAATGACTGCAATAACAATGAGCATCAGGAAAATACCGAATAACATCTTAATCAAAAGACCATTCTCTGGGTTCTTCCCTTCCCTCGGCTCAGAGATCTCACCACTTGCGAGTCCCATAAGGTCTTGCACAGCTGCATTTACCCCACCAAAATAATCAGAGTCCTTGAAACGTGGAATCATCTCGTTCTCTATGATCCGCTTGCAATAGGCATCTGGAATGGCGCCCTCAAGGCCATATCCTACCTGAATAGACACTTGGCCTCCTGAAGCCGGAGTCTTGGGCTTAACAAGCACGACAATGCCATTGTCAAAATCAGCGGACCCTACTCCCCATTTGAGACCGACCTGCACTGCATATTCACTCGATGAATATCCTTCGAGATCTGCAGTCGTCAATACGAGTATTTGGTTGGATGTCGAATCGTCAAAATCGACAAGAGTCCTTTCCAAAGAGGAGACCTGAGAAGGTGTAAATAGACCCGCAAGGTCATTTACCAGTCTCTGTGGTGAAGGCCTTTCTGGAATCTCAGCCATAGACATGACTGGGAATAGAATCAGAAGGGCAGGCAAAATAGCCGCTATAAGGAATCTACGCTTCATGGCTACCACTTCCTTCTCCAAATGTGATCTCGTCAGAAAGCTCATTTACATCGTCTTCATGATATGGAAAATAGGACTTTAGAGACTGTCCTACCTGCCTAACAGCGGTACACAAGCCTTCTGCAGCCTTTCCTGCAGCAAATGCAGTAGTCAGGCCGGCAGAGATTTCTTTCCAATATCCGGCCGGCACTGCCTCATTGATACCTTTATCTCCTAATATTGCTAACTTCCGATCTTCAGTGGCGACATATATGAGAACCCCGTTGCGTGCCTTAGTTCGAGTCATGCCGAGAGCATGGAACGTCTTCAGGGCACTCTCCATGGGATTGCCTTTACAATGCCGCTCTATATGGATGCGGATTTCGCCTGAAGTGGCTTTCTCTGCATCAGCAATTGCAGACTCCACTACCTTGCAGTCTTCTTTTGATAGAAATGCAGGCATATCAGAACTCCACCTTAGGTGCAGACTGCGCTCCTTCCGAAGCCTCAAAATAGCCTTTCGCCTCGAAACCAAACATAGATGCTATAATATTGTCCGGGAAGCTTCTGACCTTCATGTTATATGACTTGGCAGCCTCGTTGAATTTCATTCTTTCTGTAGAAATCCTGTTCTCTGTACCTTCAAGCTGTGCCTGAAGCTCAAGGAAATTGGTATTGGCCTTAAGGTCCGGATAACGCTCCACCGACACAAGAAGTCTGCCTATTGCGCTACTGAGTTCGCCCTGAGCAGACTGAAATCCTGCTATCTCCTCAGCTGAGAGGTTAGAAGGATCCACCTTTACTTGTGTTGCCTTGCTTCTCGCTTCTATGACAGCCTGCAGTGTATTACTCTCATGGGATGCATATCCTTTGACTGTTGCAACGAGATTGGGAATAAGATCAGCCCTTCGCTGATAGACATTCTCAACTTGAGACCATGCTGCCTTAACTGACTCATCTGAGCGCACAAGGCCATTGTATACATTCTTAACCCACGCAAACATCGCGATAACCACGACCGCAATGACAATGATTGCAATAAGACCTTTTTTCATTTATTCTTAGATTAGATTATTCTGAATTTCTTACACACCGTACTGCAGCAAGGAAACTATCCTTATGGCCGTTCCCTCCCATAAGATCAGGACTTTCCACATAAAGCAGCCTATAGATGCCCTGTACATCGTCATAGCTGTCAGATGTCCAATATACGGCATATTTGAGATTGCCGTTCCAATCGTTGCGACTACTCCCCTTGGTGCCATAGGCTGTTGGAAGAGCTGAGAAACCTGTCTTGTTTGTAATCTTCACTTTAGGAAAATATTCCCACATGCGGTCTCCGTTGAATCTGGCATTTACCATCAGGGCACCGGCAACGCCAGGATAAGTAGACGTCTGCTCACCAGTATAGCCTGCTGCCGTAACCAGGCTGTGCCAGTCAGAAGCATCGGGAAGACGCCAGCCAGGAGGACACGATGTCATAGCTTCGTTCCATGTATAATATTTGCCATAGATATCATCCATAGCAGGACATTCCTTGAAAGATGCGGCATTGCCATAAGAGAGATTCTCCATAAACCAATCCAAACCTCCGACAGTGGTATAATGGTAAGTCTTGTTGTCGCGCGCATCGACAATTGACGGAGTATCCTCGGCTATCCCTGTATCTGTCAAGGTCGTGGCAGGATTGACTATAGTACAGGACCGAGTTGCCGACTCTGTATAATACCCTGTTGCAAATGCATTGCATATGATACTCATAGTACAGAGAGTATCCTTTACTAATAGCTTATAGGTACCGTCAACCGTATCAGGGTCTCCTAAGGCTCTGGTCGTATCCCTGTCTGGATAGATAGGGCTAACCGTCCAATAATATCCTATGTCAACAGTATTGCCTGACATTCCACTCGGAGTCAAGGACAGAGTCTGACCAGGAAGGACATATTCGGGCACATTGAAAGAGAGAGTCCCTGCCAAGTCCTCATATGAAACAGTATCTTCGTCATCATCCTTGCACGCTACCACAGCACCTGCAATAAGGACATATGCCGCATACGCGCAAAACCTCTTCAAATCCATAATCTACAAGAATATAATTTTACAAATATAATCAAATATGACTTACCTTTGTACAAATATAGTGCAAGCCGAGAGCAATATTGCAAGCTCGCTTGTAATATTGCCGAGGCGCAGCCTATATTCGACGAAGTCAAATATAGTTCAAGCCGAGAACAACCCAGCAAGCTTGCTTGTAATATTGCCGAGGCGCAGCCTATATTCGACGAAGTCAAATATAGTTCAATATACATTGTCTTATGACAGGCAGACTGGCAAAAGCATGCATAACGGCGACACTTGCCGCCTTACTTTGTTCCTGCTCAGGGGACAAATACATAACCATACAAGGATTCGCACAGGGAGGCGAATATACCGTAAAGCTCAATCTTATGGGACGGAATGGGATGATACATCGGTCACCTGAAAAGATCAAGGCCGACATAGACTCCATACTTACCGAGATTGACACCACTTTGTCCGGATACAACAAGAAATCTCTTCTAAGCCGGTTCAATGCAGGAGAGCGCATTCCTCTCAGAAAAGGCAGCATATTCACAGACATATACAGGAAAGCATGGGATTTCTATGAGGAGACAGACGGAGCCATAGACGTAAGCGGAGCACCTCTATTCGATCTATGGGGATTCGGATTTACAAGAGACTCCTTGCCGTCCCGACAAGAAATAGACCGTGTTCTGGAGTCATGCGGGATGAATCGTCTGAGGAGGAACATGGACAGTATCGCTGCTTCCACTGGGACAATAGCAGCACCCGATCTTATCCTCCTCCGAGATAGCGCCACAAAAGGCAGTAATTCCTCAGCCGACAAAAATAACGGCAAGGGTTCATACGTGGAGCTCAACTACAATGCCATTGCCCAGGGATACAGTTGCGACCTTGTGGCACAATACCTTTATGGTATCGGTGTAAAAGACATGCTTGTGGACATAGGTGAGATCTTCTGCGATGGGAGCAATCCAAATGGAGAAGGCTGGAAAATCGGGATAGACCGACCCATCGATGGTAACAACTCCCTAGGACAAGATATAGTTGGAGTATGGCAATCGGGCAAAGGGCCATGTGGGATTGTAACCTCTGGAAACTACCGCAAATTCTATATCCACAACGGAAAGAAATATGCCCACACAATAGACCCTCGGACTGGATACCCGGTAAACCACACGCTGCTTAGCGCCACTATCGCTGCACCTGACGCCACATCAGCCGATGCATACGCCACATACTGCATGGTGATAGGACTTGATCAGGCAAAAAAATTCATAGCAAAGAAAGAAGCGGAAGGGATTTCCGGTTATCTTGTATATTCCGCCCCTGACGGAAAAATGCAGGAATGGGCTTCAAGAAATTTCTTTACTACTGACGCAGGTCAGTGACCACCCATGAAGAGTCCAGACCTCGCACCGAATACCTTGACATATCAGATGAGCGTGGCAGATAATCCATGGCTGTCACAGCAATCTCAGCATCAATACTGCCAGAGAACCTGAGACTGACAACTTTTGGAGTCGAATCCTTCTTTATCGCAATCGAGACAACTACAGTCACCGGATTTCTCGCGCTGCTGGAGACCATAGGCGCATCCTTAGAGATAAAAGTAAGGTCACACGACTTTACTCCTTCACTGACATAGTCCCGGCTTGACTTGAATGTAAAATAATCCTGCCACTCATAAAGATAGAGGAGAGGATTGACTGTAAACAAGGAATTGGAGCCGGCATCTTCTGCAACAGCTTCCTTGGCCCCCTTGTCAAGAGTCCATACAGAACTTCCGTCACTCACAATGCTAAGATCACCATACTCAATATCGAAAGCCTTCCCCTGCATTGAGAGACTTCCATCAACGCCTTCCCCTGAAGTTGACGCTGTCCTATAGATATACTCTATCTCAACCCTGCTACCCCCAACAGCATCTACCAACTTCTGCCATACCGGTGGCTGAGCATTCACTGTAACCGCAGCGATAGCTAAATATAGAGTCAGAACCAACTTCAATCCTATCATGGCTGTATCTATTCTGATTTGAGAGACCTCAGAAGAGCGTCAAGCTCATCCAGATCGGATATAAGTACCTGCCTCGGCTTGGAGCCTTCCTGAGGACCTACGATACCTGCACTCTCAAGTTGGTCCATCACCCTGCCGGCCTTAGCATATCCCATTCCCAGACGCCTCTGTATATCGGATGTAGAACCGCGTTGTGTAGTCACGACCATACGTGCAGCCTCTTCGAAACGGCTGTCAAGCTCTGACGCATCAAGAGCTCCTGTCCCTTCTTCAGTTTTATTCTCTTCTAGCGAAGGCAAGTAATACGGGGTATTAAAACTCTTCTTGTAGCCAATTTGGTCTCCAATAAATTTCGTTATCGCATTTATTTCGTCATTGCTGATGAAGGCACACTGTACACGTTCTCTTACGATACCAGAATAATATAGCATGTCTCCCTTTCCTATGAGTTTCTCAGCACCTGGAGAGTCCAGTATTGTCTTGGAATCTGTCTGCGAGAAAACCCTGAAAGCTATTCGCGAAGGGAAATTGGCCTTGATGACACCAGTAATGATATCAACTGTAGGCCTCTGGGTTGCAAGCACTATATGGATACCGGCAGCACGTCCTTTTTGGGCAAGCCTGATCACCGAATTGGTAATACTGCGGACTGTATTCTTACCTTCACCACCCGTTCCAGTAGACATGGTAAGATCAGCGTATTCATCTATTACCGCAACTATATAAGGAAGGAATCTGTGGCCGTCAGTCGGAAGAAGACGCCTGTTGCGATATTTGTCATTGTAGAGATTAAGATTGTTGACTCCGGCCTTGGCGAGAAGTTCGAAGCGCTCGTCCATCTCAATGCACAGTGACTTTAATACGGCTTCGGCCTCCGCTGGCTTCTTCACTATGGCATTTTCCAATTCGTCATCCTCGCTCGCTGCTGTAGGAAGCACCGCCAGATAATGGTGAAGCAGCCTCTTGTAAGCCGTAAACTCTACCATCTTCGGATCTATAAAGACAAATTTCAGCTCTGAAGGATGTTTCTTGTAGAGAAGAGAGGTTATCAGCACATTAAGCCCGACAGACTTGCCCTGTTTCGTAGCACCTGCTATAAGAAGATGCGGAGCATCTGCAAGATCGATAATCTCTACTTTCTGCGTGATTGTATATCCTATGGCTACAGGAAGGTCAGCTTTGCTGTTACGGAAAGCCTCATCGTTGAGCAAAGCCTTAAGTGGAACTATTGAAGGCGAGTCGTTCGGAACCTCTATACCTACAGAGTCTGCAAGAGTATCGATTCGCACGGCCTCAGTGGACAATGCCATGGCAATTTCCTTATGGAGAGCCTGTATTGCGGAGATCTTCACGCCTTTAGAAGGATAGACCTTGTATAGAGTGACAGTAGGCCCCACAACCGCAACAATATCCTCGATGCCTATCTTGTAGGTCATCAGAGTTGCCCTAATCCTATAGTTGTTTTTCTTTATCTCGGAATCCGAGACATTATGTATGGCATTGGTATAGTCTCCGAGAAGATCCAAGGTAGGAAATCTATAGTCTTGAAGTTCTTCCCTAACATCGATCCTCGGGAGCTCGGCTACAACGTCTGTGGAGAGCTCTTTGCCCTCGACGATCTTGACATCACTGTCAGAGGTACTTACCCCTGAAGGCTTTACAGATGAAGACACAACGTTATCAACCGGAGTGGTCGATGCGGATGTGACTTCCTGTCCCACAGACTGTGCCAGCGTCACTTCTTTCTGAGGCACGGACTCCTGTACTGGGACATCTTTCTCGCCTTCTTCATTTACGGCTGCAGAATTCTCATGGAAATTGAATCCAGACTTGCCTTTCGCGTCATTCCCTGCTGCTCCTTCTTTATTGGATGCACCAACTATACCCTTAGCCTCTGAAGAAAACCATACGGAAAATTTGCGACTTGCAAAATACAGCCACAAGACAGAAAGGATTGCCAAAAGCAGGAAAGTCACTATCTTCCCTACCATTTTCTCAACCCAGAGAACCGTCACCATACCACATTCTCCACCCAAGCCGCCTCCAAACACATTCTCCATGCCAAGCGCCATAGCGCCATACGACAATATATATGAGACAAGAAGAGCACAGGACAGTGAAAGTACCACAACTCTCAACACTGAGAAATCCCTCTTGCCGAAGACAAGGCGAAGCGAAAGGACGAATAGAGCGAAGACTATGGCAAAAGCACCAAGTCCAAACCACCGGCCTACAAGAGCGGCAGACAATCGCATCCCAATACGACCAGCTATATTCGCAGCCTGCAGCGCAGCATCATCTGTAAGCAGGCTCTGATCCTGTTTCCAAGTGAAAATGTATGACAGGCAGGCCGTAAGAGACAATACGGCAACAGCAGTAAACACCAATCCGAGAAACTTCCGGATCGGTGTCTTATTGTCGCGTATATAACTTCTTATATTCAAGGCTATCGCTTGTTCTTCCGTTGAAAATTACGTTTGGGCGTATTGCCTCCGTTTTTGCGTACGACGGCAAAATCGATATTCATCCCAGGCCGAGAGAAAGTAGTGTCAGATGAGAGCTTTGACAAAGTAAGTCCCTGCGGAACCACGATACGGTAGTCCGAGAGTTTCTCTATGTCATTGAAAATAGTCTCGTCTGAAACGCTGTCCTTGTTCCAGATCAGATACTGCTGCCTCATGTAAGTAGCAAGAGAACGTATCATAGCTGTCTTCTGCTCTCCGTCCGGCTCTGATGCTATCAGATCTATAATACTCTCGATATTGCGCCCGTAATGCGTAGCTTTTATGGGCTTCTTCTTTATCGGAATAGGCATAGGCTTGGAATTGCGCTGCTCTGGTGCAGGTACAGAGTAAGGAGCATCGACATCAAGGTCGTATCCGGCCATGATATACAGATGATCCCAAAGCTTATGTTCCCAATTGTCTTCAGCATGCACTTGAGGATTGAGAAGCTCCATCACCTTGACTACGGCCCTGGCCTGCTCAGAGCGCTTGGCCCGGTCAGGTATAGCCTTGACCTGCTCAACCATCTTAAGCACATTACGCCCATACTCTGGCATTGCAAGTTTCTCTCTTTCAGTATTGTAATCCAGAACAACAGGATTCTCTTCGTAATAATTGTCTGTCATAAATCTGATTTTCACAGAACGCAAAGTTAGCAAAATTCAATATTACCATCAAGGATATACCATAGATAGCCACGGACATTACTGTAGCCCATCGCGCGGTACAGAGACATATACTCGCTTACCTGTCTGTGGTATTTTCTTTCAGGATGACCGAACTTATAATCTATCACAATTGCCGTGTCTCCAGAGACAACTACTCGGTCGGGGCGGTGCACCTCCCCTTCAGAATCCACAATAGCCGACTCGTTGTACACCTTGGAGCCGTCTTTTGGGAACCATGCCGGATCTGCAGAGGCTATGGCATTTTGCACAATAGAGAGCAATTCTTCAGCTTCTACGGCATCAACAGTTCCGTCAGCAAGGCTCTCCGCAACAGCACTTTCAACATCATCGGCAGTCTTTATTCTTGAAAGAATATCATGCAGGACTATTCCGCGGATTCTGACAGATGCTTCCACTCCGACTGAGCCATTCTCTGCAAAGAAGTCATTGGCTTCACGGCTGAATTTGAGCCGTGCGGAAACTCCTTCCTCAGGGTTAATCGGAAACGACGGATAATCCGACACACCGTCTGTATTGGCTTTCAGACCGACAGGGTTTCTCTCTTCTCCAGCCTGGTCGAATTTAAAATCTATAGTGGTTCCTACAGTATATCTTTCATCCTCTGGTGCAACACCTTCATTAATACGGCGCAGAGGACACACGGAAGAAGGGTCTACGATATACTTATGTAGAAGTTGGGAAAGGTTGGAGAAAGGAATAGCAGCATTTTTTCCGGCATTCTCAGACGGCATGGCAGCTATCACCGTCATACCTTTCTCTGCTCTTGTCGTTGCCACATACATTATATTCAATGCGTCCACAGCCTGCATGAAACGCTCCCTCCTATAGTCCTCCGCAAACAACGTATCCAGAGATTTGGAAGACAGGACAGCAGGATATATCCCTATGGCAGTATCTTCAAGCGAAGTTCCTTTCACATCAGGATGACACCATTGTATATTGCTTTTATACAAGCCAATAGCCTCCGCATAGGGAAATATGAGATACGGAAATTGCAGTCCTTTGGATTTGTGTATAGTCATGATCCTTACCGCATCCGAGCCCTCGGCTGAGCTAACTACAGGATCAACCTTGTCATCCTCGAAATATTTCAAGAACTCCGCCAACGAGTTGCCGTTGACGGTCGTCCACGACTGTACAACATCCATGAATGCCTGAACGTAGGCCACATCACCGCTGCAATCCGACTTGCCTGAAGCAGAAAGTTCTCTTACGAAATATTCGCAAAGGTCGACAAGTGAGTGATATTCTGACGGCGGGGCAATACCGAGAGACTCTGCAAGATAGCTTCCTATCTTCTCTTCGGGATTGTTGGCAAACGATAGCAACGACACAATACGTCTCACAACCGGAGAAGACTTCACTGTAAGAGAGTCGTCAGAGACGACAGGTATACCATTCTGCATCAAGCCGCTCGCAACTTTCTGACCTATCACGTTGGTGCGCACAAGAATACCGATATCACCCGGTCTCGCGCCATACGATTCTATCCTCCTTACTTCCGCTACTATAGCTTCAATCTCGGTATCCTTTTCTTTCTCGTTATGAACAAATAGGACATCCACATTGCCTTCCCGTTTGTCCTTGGAACGAGCCTTCTGTACGACATCGGAATAAATGTCAGCAATCTCACCTGGAGTACCGAACACCAAGTCAAGTTCCTTGGCCGCATAGGTATAGAAGCCGTTATTGAATTCCACTATTTTTGTGAGACTTCGCCAATTTGAATCAAGACTGTCTATCTTCACATCGTCAAATTGAGATGCCACTTCCTTGCCAAGAAGCTCCCAGTCTGAGTTGCGCCATCTGTAGATACTCTGCTTCACATCACCGACTATCAGACTTTCATTTCCAGCATCTGAGCTATCCTTTATGAGAGGATAGAAATTGTCCCACTGAATGTGGGAAGTATCCTGAAACTCATCCAAGAGGAAATGTTCGAAGCGGACACCAAGTTTCTCATATATGAAAGGAGTGTCACTTCCATCGATAATGCCCTTCAGTATAGTGTTGGAATCATCAATAGCAAGCACGTTTTTCTCTTTCATCAAGGCATCGAAAGTTTGCTCAATCTCGCCTACAAGACCCATGGAATAAAGCTGGCCATACAGTATCATGGCCGTGCAATAAAGACTGTAAGGCTCACCGAAACAGGCACAGAACTCATCCATCGGTGCATCAAGCTTACCGGCCACCTTTTGCAGAAGGGCTTTTGCCTTGGCCTTGGCGAACCATTTGTCACTGTCGGCAGCCTTTGACAAGAATGCATCTGTTGGTTTCTCAACCACATCATGTCCTGTAAGTGAGCCATATTTTGCGAAGTCTCTCATAAACTTTCTATTGCTCTCCTCAGGATCTATTCCTGCTTCTTTCAGACTGTCAAGAATAGATTTGGCGCTTGAGCGCACCCGTCCCGCAAAATTGGAAATAACCTCGCGACATGAGCGTCTCAATGCAGACAGATCATCCCTAGAGCGGAGCACACCAAACTCGGAAGCCTTTTCCCGGAATCTGTCGCTCTTGACATCGGCAGCAGTTCGGCGCAACTGGTCATCGAGTCGGAAATACCCAGAAGTGAGAATCTGGTCTTCGGCACTGTCCGTAAGCCAGGTTATAAGGCTGCTATCTTTCTCCGTGAGCGAATCTAGGATCCTGTCCACGGTCTCCTTTACAAGCGAGTCTTTGTCAAGTTCCACCTGATAGGACGCAAATTGGCCTATCTCATGGGAGAATGCCTTGAGAGCCCTTTGGAAGAAACGGTCTATAGTACTTATAGAGAATGCGCTATAGTCATTGAGTATATTGCACAGGACTTCTTTGGCACGCCGGCCGATCTCTTCTGCGGCAAGTCCTGTACTCTTTCGGAGTTCGTCTATATAACCGGAGCTTGAAGGTGAAGTGGCAAGCCTGTCTAATTCCTTGATTATACGCGACTTCATCTCTTCCGTGGCTTTGTTGGTAAAAGTCACGGCAAGCACGTGTCTGTATGCATAAGGGTCTGAAGAAGACAATATCAGCCTTATATATGCAAGTGCAAGGTTGAACGTCTTGCCAGATCCGGCCGAAGCTTTCAGTATCTTGATCATATCTCAGGTTTGAAGTTGTTTTGAATTACATCCTCAAAAGGTAGGTTTCGGTATTTTCCGTCCGCAAATCCTGCGGAAATCGCATTTCCGGCACTCTTCAAGATCAGAGGTTCGCCGGAATCCAACTTCTGGGTCTACCAATTCCTCGAACAGGGCGGTAAGCTTCTCCTTGACTGCGGTCTCAAACTCAGGGCAAGCCGCTGACGAGAGTACTGGAGAGGTGAACAATCTCGGCACGGGATACACTACATTTTCAACTTCCATCCCCTTTGTCATATCCGAAGTACACATATCGTATATGAAAAGCTGGAGGGCAATCTCAGGACGATCCTTTGCATCAGGCGCAAATAGGGCCTCTGCCATAGCCTCGGCCTTGGAAGAATCGACATTTACCGACTTTGCCTCTGCTCTGCCGGTCTTGTAATCAACTATCCTTACAGTACCTTTCTTGAACGAATCCATTCTGTCGATGTATCCTATGAAACGATGCCCATTGAATTTCCAGTATCTCTCAAGTTCAAGGCCTAAAATCCGGAAACTGTCTGTCCCGTTCTCCTCCATAAGAGAAAGGTCTGTCTCAAGAGTCCTCCTGACGTACTTGTTGATAATGGCTTCCAATACAAGATTGCGTCCGGATACCTCAATACTGTTCATCTGACTCTCAACAAGTGCTCTTACTTTAGGCCGGATAATGGATTTCTCCTCTCTGAGTAAACCTTTGATGTAGTCTGCGGAAATGGACGTCAACGGAGAAGGTATCGCTTCTTTCACATGCTCCCTGTCCATATCGAAATCAGGGGCGAGAGCTTCACCACCAGTATACAGGGCAAACATCGTGTTATGGAAGACCGTGCCGAGCATAGCACTGTCAAGCGATTCGGCTACTTCATTCAGTGTCTTCAGTTTCTTAACAGAGTAGTAATAGAACTTGGCCGGACACGTGAGATAATTGCGAAGCGATGATGCTGAATATACAAGGGAATGTATCCGCTCTATATCCTCCTCTGTCTTCGGGATAAATTCCTCCTCCTGAGCAGGTTTCATACTGTAGCTGACTGTATCTCTGTCAAGGTGTGAGTATTTGTACTGAAATTCAAGCTGCTTTATATATCTGCTTTCCTCCCCCGATTTGACGCCTTCGGTGCGGGAGTCATACAGCAGCCATACCCTCGACGGCCTCTGTATCATACGGTAGAAATAATAGGCCCACACGGCATCCTGATTCTCGTATGTAGGGAGACCGAAACCTTTGCGCAGCTCAGGCGGAATGAAAGAGGAGCTTACGCTCTTGCGAGGAAACACCCCTTCGTTGCATGAAAGGACAATTATGTTGGTAAAATCAAGAGCCCGCATCTCAAGTGGTCCCATGACCTGCAATCCTTTCAAGGGTTCACCACAGAAAGGTACGGTAATGCTTCCAACAAGACGTTGAAGAAGACGGCCGTAAGTTGCCGGAAGGATGGCAAGGTCTATAGATTTCAGCTGGTTAACCGCCTGATAGTAACGCTTTGCGAACTGAACTTCCATCGCCATGCTCTCGATTCCCGAAAGAAGTCTTCCTACTTCGGCAAGGATTGCGAGCTGGTATTCCTCAACTCTTCGGATCTGCGAAGCATCAGGGCTTTGCGCATCTTCTACCACAGGACGGAATATCATAGATGCGAGAGGAAAACCACCAAACTCCTCTACTGGAATATAGTATTTGGCAGCGTCTTTTATATTGGCAGACAGTTTCTTGCCTTCTTCACCTCCAAGGGCCATAAAGAGCCCGGACGACAGCACCTCCCACACCTGCTTGTGATAGAAATACCATTCCCCTCCTTTCTTGCGGAGATGGAGCTGCATGGCCATGATGCTCTTCATCAGGGAATACACCTCACTGCCAGACATAGGATATCCCATTGTCACATTAAGGGAGTCTATCTCAGGCGGTATTGTATTGAGCAACGGGACGAGCAACGACTCGTCAGGAAGGACTATTGCAGTATCCATACCAAGCTTGTCGAACTTACCTATATCAGAAAGATCGGATTTTTCCGTTCCCTGTATTTGTCCTTGTTCCGTTATGATGCTCTTGAGTATGTCCGGTACTCTCTTCACTTGCCCGGTTGCGGACGGGACACTCATGACATGGATCTCAGGAAGAAATTTAACGTCATCGTCAGTCTGGAAAGATATGTCCTCTAACGGGAATGCCTGAGGAAATTCCTCTACATTGGAGTGCATGAACATGGACGAGCGGTTGTG
>ERZ808262.314-NODE-314-length-27456-cov-8.264114_pt1 | contig 27456 bp, 17 predicted proteins | sample MGYA00520895_ERZ808262 | MGnify/ENA primary metagenome ERZ808262 (study PRJEB31516, sample SAMN03275588) | gut metagenome | biome: mammalia-associated habitat; material: feces | host: Papio cynocephalus | place: Kenya | collected 2012-08-02 ... | reverse complement strand
ACAAGCCGTTCCTCTCAAGCGGAAAGGAAATAATAAAGCTCGGCATCAACTTCTCATCTCAGACCCGCACCATCGACGGCTGGAAAGCCGACAGAAGCTGAGACACCCGAGTGCGCCGGCAGAGCTGCATCTCCCAACTTTCCTCTTGCCGATGCCCTGAAGGTTGGGGTGTTTTTCGCGCTTTTCACCCTTAGCTTGCCCCAGCATCCCTCCGAAAAACTTTCCCTTGTTCCTGTCCGGCGTCGTTGCCCCCGTCCCCGCCGGCGCATCCCGTCCTTTCATTTTTCTTGGTGAAAGGTTATGACTTGCATCCGCCGGTGGCGGATAACGAGCTGATTGTCAATGAGAAAGCTCGTTTGCCTATGCCGAAATTGCAGGAGGCTTATTATTTATTGTATTGATAGTCAGTGTGTTGTCCGCCACCGAGCACAGTGTCGTCGTGCAGCCACCGGGAGTGTCATCGGGCGTGTCGCCGGGGAGTACCACCGGGAGTGTCATCGGGGAGTACCACCGGGAGTGTCACCAGGAGTGCCACAGGGGAGTGCCACCGAGAAGCGCAACCCGGACAGCGCCGTCATCGGACAGTGCCACCGGGGTCGGGGTGCTGGACTCCTGGACATAAGTGCTGGTGATGAGTCCGGTTTTTTATATATTCAGTTCTCTACATTAAATCAGTTCAGTCATATAGACCGGCACGCAGGTGGTCTGTCCGTCTTTTCGCAAATCTTTGGTGTAGAGCAGGTAGCGGTAGCCGATTCTTGATGAGAACTTTTCGCAGAATGCGTCCAGCGATTTGTGGGTGTTGTAGCCGGAACTTTTCACCTCGATTGGGCATAATTTCGTGCCACGTGTAAGGAGGAAATCTATTTCGTAGTTGTGCTTGCGGTTCTCTGTGGGCCAGGTGTGGTAGAACAGTTCGTTGCCGCTTGCTTTAAGCATCTGGGCCACGAGATTCTCATAGACATAGCCGAGATTGACGGGAAGTTTGTCTGTGAGGAGTTTCTGATATATCTCGTTTTCGGTCACGGACTTGTCCCAGAAGGCCATAGTAATCATCAGCCCAGTGTCAGCCACATACATCTTGAACTGCTCGATGTCCCTGTGCAGTGAAAGCCCTACGGAAGGGTCGTTGGCGTGACGGGAGATGAGAACGACCATCGAGTCTTCCATATCCTGAAGCGTTTCGCTGAGCCGATCGACTTTGCCGTCTTCCACGACACTGCTGACCTGGTATCTGGAAGCATTGCCGGTGAGCTGTGCCGGAATCGCGTAGAACAGGCTGGTGGCTTTGCCGGAGGTGTCAATCTTGCGGAAGTCGTCAGCGTAGAGTTCGATGATTTCTCTTTTCACGGCATCGACCATACTCAGATTGTTCGTTTCGAGATAGGTGTCCACGGCCTGAGGCATCCCTCCGACGAGCATATATAGCCGGAGGTCATCCATTATCTTACGATTGACTGCATCTCCTAAAGGCGTTTTGTTTTCCCAAGCATTGCGTAGCATAGGGATCGTGATTTCGTTTCCTCTTGCCCAATAGAATTCCTCGAAGTCCATCGGGTAGAGCGTGAACCTTGTCTCTTCGCTTGGAATCCTTATGCCTTTTGTGTTTTTCTTTATGCTCAGGAGGCTTCCTGTCTCGATGTAGTCGTACCTGCCGTCTTTTACGAGCTTCTTGATGGCCTGTCTTGCGAGCGGGCAGTTCTGGACTTCGTCGAAGATGATGACGGATTTCCTTTCTTTCAGCTGGACATCATATAGAAATTGCAGACGGAAGAAGAGTTTGTTCAGATCTGATATGTCGCTGAATAGGTCTTTGACTTCAGGCTTACATTCGACGAAGTCTATGAGGATGTAGCTTTCGTATTCATTTTTGGCGAATTCTTCCGCAAGTGTGGATTTTCCGACGCGCCGTGCGCCCTTGATAAGCAAGGCGGTGGAGCCGTTTCTCTCGGTTTTCCATTTCAGCATTGTGTCGTAAAGCTTGCGTTTGAATATTCTTTCACTCATATCATTTTTGTTTTGTGTGATAAAAGTAGCATTAATTTTCGGTGTCCCGAAATTATTTTCAGTAGAATTGCCGAAAATCTCAATTTTTATTTATAATGTTATGCCGAGATTCTCAAGATGAAAATAGGATTTGCGTAAGGTTGGGGTGTATTTCGCACTTTTTACCCCGACCTTGCGCCTGCGCCTGTCTGGAGTCGCTTGCCTGCTCTTGACGTATCAGATCTGCGCGGAAAGAGAGTGTTTTCTTGATTTGGCACCGGGCACGGTGTCGTCGTGTAGCCACCGGGAGTGTCATCGGGAGTGCCAAAGGGGAGTACCACCGAGAATTGCAACCCGGACAGCGCCGTTATCGGACAGTGCCACCGGGGTCGGGGTGTCGTCACAGGGACATGGTCACGGAATCCGCGCTTGTGAAGTCCTAAAGGGCTACACAAAAGAAGGAAAAGCCTTGAACATGGTTAAGAGAGAGATCAGTTCGTCTTTCAGCCCATTTTTTACGAAACTCTTCATTTCGCCTTCGGTAAGCTCACCCAAGCCGCTGATTAAACTCTTTTTCGAAACATTTTGGACACTCGCGATGCATTTATCCAAATACTCTCCTATTGGCATTCCCATACGGGATTCCACAATATCTTTATTGATCGATGTTCTTTCTTTTAGGAAGAACCAACAGTCGAATACATCCCGGCTAGTAATCTCGGTTCGGTCAAGAAGCGCACACAATTTGTGAGCAAACATATCTTCCTTTACCATAATGCGCATCGGGACACCCAAAAAGTTCCTGATTTCATAGTGATTCTCGTATAGTCGATTTGATATCTCAATTTTGAGTTTCCGTTGTCCAATACCATAATCAAGTACGAGGATAATGCCATAGTGCTTGATGGCCTCATCGTGGATTTTGCCATATTTCAGGACAATCTTACGGACGCGCTCGTAAACCTCGGTCTCCTTCTCTGTACTCAGAAGATTGAAGTCCAGATCCGTTGAGAAGCGCGGCAGATTGTAAAAAAACATGGTGGCAGTGCCACCCTTGAATGCCATCACGGAGGAAAGCAGCGCATCGGAGAAAATGTCCTTAAGTAGCTGCAGCATAAAGAATTTATGTTTGTTTGTATCCATTATCTATCCAAGAATTTTTTTACCCGTTGCTCAAGAGTCTTGCTATTGTATATGGGAAGAAGTGAATACACCTTCTGTTTGTCCAAAGAGGTGGGATTGTCGAAATAGTAATTGCTGTTAAGGTACAGAGTGTCCAAGACGGCTCTTTCTGGAGAAGCAATATTGACATTTCCTTCGCAGATGATGCCAGCTGTGTCAATCAGGATTTTACTCTTGATTTTATGATACTTATACACTTTTCCATCAATTTCAACGCTCCGGCTCAAATTGCCCACCGAAGTAATTTCGTCGCTGTACTGGAAAATGATTCCAGCCCTCTGTAGTACATATTCCAAAGATATATAGGATGGTGTATAGAGTAAACAGGCAAGTTCCTTCTCATCATAACCGGGCTTGGCATAAATTCCTTTCCTCGGATTGATGAGCTCGCCTTTTTTAACATAGCCGATCATTTTGTTCTTGATAGTATTCCGCTCAAGTTCCTGCCCATAAGTCATAGCGATCCCCTGCATAGTGAAAACACTTGCTGTGTCCTTGTAAAGGTTTAGGAGAAGTTGATTTTGTAAACTCATAGTTACATTGTACATTACTTTTAGTTCACGAAAATACAAAAAACTATAGAAAACATCAAATTTCCTTGCCGGCTCTTCACCATTTCGACCTATGCAGGTCGGGGTATTTTTGGCTGTTTTTACCCATACCTTTGACGGTCATTGCCCCTGTACAGCGTTCTGTGGCATTCACTCTCCGCAGGTTGGGGTGTATTTCGCACTTTTTACCCCGACCTTGCGCCTGCGCCTGTCTGGAGTCGCTTGCCTGCTCTTGACGTATCAGATCTGCGCGGAAAGAGAGTGTTTTCTTGATTTGGCAGGTGGCGGATAACAATTTGACTATCAACAAGAAAGCTTGTTGCCCTATACCGAAATAGCCGGAGGTTTATCGTTTATTGCGTTGATAGTCAGTGCGTTATCCGCCACAGGGGATATTTATCGCTACATGGCACAGGGCCGGGTTGCTGGCTCTAGAGCGCGTCCGGGCTTGGCGCTTGCAGGGGTAGGGGTGGAAAATGCGAAAGATACCCCTGCCTGCGGGACGAGGAGGGGCTTGTCCCTTGGAAGGAGCAGGGTGCCTATGGAGAGGCTTGTCCATGGGCTTATGTCGTAATATATTTATAGATAGGTGATTACATTCTGGCATTGTCCATATTCCTTCCATTGCCGTGGGGGAATGCTTAAGTAACTTTGCGGCCATGAAATCGAAAGTTATGAAATGGACATTGGTCGGGGTGGTTGCTGCCTACCTGTTTATCATCACGTTCGGCACGGTCGTGATTCTGCATGTGTTATGTGAAAAGCATGTCGAGTATCACCGTGTCTATGATGCGGCTGAGGCCGGTCTCCCGGCTCCAGATACTCTGTCTCTGCTGACATCTGACGGCTATCGTATACAGACCCTTGAAATCGCTCCGGAGTCGGCCCCGAAGGGGGTCATCATCTGCCTTACAGGCATAGAGAACCCGTCGGTCACGGCGTATTACGGTCATGTTCGCTCTTTCAGAGAGCTGGGACTTGTCAGTCTTCTGACGGAAGTCCGTGGACATGGGGCTAGCGACGGGGAGCGGATATGCCTTGCCTATCAGGAGACTGCTGATGTCAAGGCTGTTACGGATTACGTGAATAGCCGTTATCCCGGTTTGCCCGTAATAGTCATGGGCCTTTCCATGGGGGCTGCGGTTGCAATACGGGCCACGGCGGAGAATGAGGATATCGATGCCATGATTTCCCTGTCTGCGTTTTCGTCCCTGCAGGATTTTATCTCCTGGCATGCCGGGAGGTTCATTTCTCCGTTTCTGGCGGAGCCATTGAGACTCACATCCGCTCTTGCTGCGAGCTCCAAGTTCGGGGTCAACGCTTTCCGTGCCACACCCTATGAGGCGATCGGGCATCTTGACGGGCGTCCGGCATTGCTGATGCACAGCAGGGGAGACTCACAGGTGCCGTTCATGTGCTTCGAGAAACTGTTTGCCCGTGCCGAATCGGCCACTTCGAAATTGAGGACTTATGTGGTGGACGGTGACGAGCACTTCATCACCGCTTCGTTCGGCATCCCGGAGGATGACCCGGAATACAGTGCTGTCCTGCTTGGCTTCATAAAGGATGTCATGGCCATGCAGTAGGCCGTTATTGAAAAAACGCTGTTCTACGGCGCTGTGGACGGGGCATGTTACAGAATGTCCCGTTTTTTGTGCGATATTGTGGCCGTCCGTCCGGCTCCATCTCCCCATCTTTGCACTACACGATTAATGGCACGATGGACTGTCTCCTCACATACAGGGATAAGCTTGTTTCCGACATCTACACCGAGATGTATGATGCCGTTAGACGTTACATTCTCCGTCGTATAGGCGATGGTCGTCAGGCGGATGCAGAGGATCTCGCACAAGACACTTTCGTCAGGCTGCTGACTTCGGATACTGAGATCGACAGGGAGCAGGCCCCGCGTCTGGTGTATACGATCGCGCGCAACCAGGTCATCGATTTTCTCAGGCATCATGCCAGCATACGCAAGGCGCAGGAGTATTTTGCCGGGCATGCCCAGCGTTCAAGCCGTGTGACGGACGAGCAGGTGGCTGCGGACGAGCTGGAGCGCATAGAAGCGGACTGCATCAGGAAGATGCCTTCCAAGATGGCCGAGGTGTTCGTGCTGTATGTCCATCGCGGCTGGTCCGTGCCGGACATATCGGACAGCCTTGAGATCAGCCGTCGGACAGTGGAGAACCATATCTTCCGCGCCCGCCGCGATGTCCGCCAGACCGTAAAAATGCAATATAGTTAAAGAGAATATGAAAAGGATTCTGATTTTGGTTAATATTATTGGTTGGTTCGCTGCCGCGCAGGGGTGCTCTTCCCCTGTGCAGTCGGCGATTGATTACTGTGCGAAGCAGGCCGCCCGGACATTGGAAGTTGTTTCATCTCCGGATATGATCCCGAATTCCGTGGACGCGGGTTCGTCCACCTGGAAATTTACGCGTCCGGGCGGCTGGACATGCGGGTTCTGGCCCGGGGAGCTCTGGTACCTCTACGAGGGTACGGGCGACACCCTGTTCCGGGACAACGCGCTGAAGGTCACCGATGCCATCATGCCGGTCGCATACCGCACGCCGCACAGCCACGATGTGGGATTCATGGTGATGCCGAGCATCGGCAGCGCCTACCGCATCACGGGCGAGAAGAAGTACCTCGATGCCCTGGTGAGCGCCGCGGACTCTCTCGCCACGCTCTACAACCCCAAGGTCGGATCCATCCTCTCATGGCCCAACATGGTCAAGAAGATGGGATGGAGGCACAACACCATCATAGACAACATGCTCAACCTCGAACTCCTGTTCTGGGTGGCACAGAACTGCGACCGTCAGGATCTGTACGAGATAGCTTTCCGCCATGCCGAGACGACGATGAAATACCAGTTCCGTGAGGACTGGTCCACATACCACGTGACCGTTTTCGATCCTGACACGGGAGAATTTCTCGCCGGCCACACGCACCAGGGGTGGAAGGATGAGACAATGTGGGCGCGTGGGCAGGCCTGGGCCGTGTACGGGTTCACCATGGCCTACCGTTTCACCAAGGACAAACGTTTCCTTGACACTGCCGTGCATGCCACTGAAACCTATCTGGCACGCCTGCCGGAGGACGGGATCCCGTATTGGGACTTCGAGGCCGGGGAGCAGCTCAAGGACCAGCCGAGGGACTGCTCGGCGGCGGCCATCGTGGCTTCCGCTCTCCTCGAACTCCAGAGCTATCTCCCGAAAGACCAGGCGAAGCGCTACCTCAAGGAGGCTAAACGCACGCTCAAGACCCTCTCCGCAGCTCCGTACAGGGCAGGAGACCAGTGCTCAGCCTTCCTTCTCCATGCCACCGGCCACAAGCCGAACGGGTATGAGATCGATGCATCGATCAGTTATGCCGATTACTATTATATTGAAGCCTTGATGAGGCTCAAGACCATATCAAATTAACACTTCAAAAACCAAAGAGTATGAAGATCTCAATCAAGAAAGCTCTGATCGCGATACTTTCCGCGGCGCTGATGCTGCCGTGCATGGAGGCGTTTGCGCAGAGTCCGCTCTCGGGCAAGGTCGTCGATGCGGGAGGCAATCCCGTGGCCGGTGCGGCTGTGATCGTCGAGGGGACGTCCAACGGAGTCTCCACCGACCTTGACGGCAAGTTCACCATCCGCGCAGCCGAGGGCACTCCTATTATTGTCAGCATCCTGGGCTACCAGGAAGCGCACGCCAAGCTCAAGGACGGCATGACCGTCAAGCTCACCGAAGACTCCACCCTCCTCGAAGAGACCGTCGTGGTGGGGTATGGTTCAGTCAAGAAAATCGACCTTACAGGTTCAGTAAGTTCCGTGTCCAATGACGCCCTTGTCAAGGGAGGAATGGCCGATGCTGTCGGCGCCATGCAGGGAACCCTCCCGGGAGTACAGATCCAGCGCTCCAACAGCAAACCGGGCGGAGAATACAACATCCTCATCCGAGGCCTCAACACCATCAGCGGCAGCACGTCTCCGCTCGTTGTGGTGGACGGTGTGCAGGGCGCATCCCTTTCGAGCATCAACCCTGACGACATCGAGCGCATCGATATTCTGAAAGATGCCTCATCCACAGCCATATACGGTTCACGTGCCACCAACGGTGTAGTGCTTGTCACCACCAAGCGCGGCAAGGCCGGCGGTGTCAAGATCGACTACAGCGGCTATGTCGGAGTACGCCAGTATACGAACATGCCGGAGATGATGTCCGGCGACGAGTATGTGCAGATCGCCCGCGAGGCGAAACGCAACAAGACGACTTATGAGTACGCTCCGGACAGCGAGATCTTCACCGCGTCCGAACTCAAGGCCATCCAGGACCACAACTACTATGACTGGGTGGACGCAATATCCCACCCGGCTGCAATGACGAACCACACCCTTTCAGCCTCGGGCGGAAGCGACAAGGCAACATACTCCCTCTCGACCGGCTATTATTTCGAGGATGGAATGATTGACCCTCAGGAATATTCCAGATACAATGTCAGGGCAGCCATCGACGTGAAGCCTGTGGATTATCTCAAGTTCGGCGTGAACATGTACGGGACGTACTCATTGAGGAACACGGGCAATTCCGATCTTCTTCAGGATGCTGTCCGTCTCCGCCCGACTTATCATCCGACCAACCTCATCACCGGTGAAGAAGAGTGGGCATACTCCAACGGGCAGTACAATGCCCTTGTCACCCAGCAGAACGAGACCAACAGGACAAAGACCTACAACATGTTCGGAAATGCGTTCCTGGAAATCCTCCCGTTTGAGGGGATGTCTCTCAAGACCACATTCTCCCCGAATATCCGTATAGCCGAGATCGGGCAGTACAGGGGCCGTTATACCAAGGCCAACAAGGGCACCAATGATGCCACCAGCAACTACGCCAAGAACTCCACCACCGACTGGGTGTGGGACAACCAGATCACATACCGCAAGGAGATCGGGGTGCACAGATTTGACGTGTCCGGCATCTTCTCGATGGCACAGAACGAGTACGAGGCTCTTCGCGGCGTTGGAAACGGGTTGAGCTACAATTCTTTGTGGTACAATCTCAAGGGCGGTGCCAAGGAAAATTCCGCTACTTCAGGTTATTCGAAGTACAGCCTGATGTCTTATATGTTCAGGGCCAATTACGTCTATGCTGACAAGTATTATCTTTCTGCCAGCGTCCGCTACGATGGCTCATCCAAATTGGCTTCCGGACACAAGTGGGGTGCATTCCCTTCCGTGGCCCTTGCATGGAGGGTGACGCAGGAGGATTTCATGAAAGACCTCTCATGGGTCAACAATCTCAAGCTCCGTCTGAGCTATGGTCAGACCGGAAACGACAACGTCTCCCCGTACCAGACCCAAGGTTCGATCAGCAGCGTGCTGTACTACACTTTCGGAAATTCCACCAGCACGGCATACGTCCCTAACAACCTGCGCAATCTCGATCTTGGATGGGAGCGTACGAGCGAAATCAATGTCGGTGTTGACTTCGGCTTCCTGAAAGACAGGATCTCTGGTTCTGTGGACTATTACAACCGTCTCACCTCCGACCTCATCATGAACAAGACCATCCCGTCCACTTCGGGCTACAAGTCCGTCAAGGCAAATGTGGGCTCGGTACGCAACTCCGGTGTCGAAGTTCTTCTCAATACAGAGAACATCCGCACGAGCGACTTCTCCTGGGTGACCCAACTGAACTTCGCTTACAACCGCAACGAGATCGTTGATCTCCAGTTCAAGGAGGATCTTTCCACTTATGGTGAGTCTCTCCAGGGCATGGAGGGTGACTACAAGAACCTCTGGATCATCGGCCAGCCTATCGATATCAACTACAGTCTCATGACCGTTGGTATCTGGCAGCTTGACGAGGCCGAGGAAGCTGCCAAGTACGGCTGCACCCCTGGACAGTACAAGCCGCTCGATCTCAACAAGGACGGCAAGATCACCGATGCTGACCGTGTGATAAACGGCAAGCGCACTCCTGACTGGACCGGAGGTATGACCAACACCTTCCGCTACAAGAATTTCGACCTCTCTTTCCAGATGTCTTTCCAGAGCGGGGCAAAGATGAGGAATCTGTTTCTTACGCTCTTGAGGGCAATACCCAGAACTTCAACAACTTGAAAGGAAATTACTGGACACCGGAGAATCCGTCCAATGAGCGGCATCAGCCGAGCAATGCCGGTATCTATGCCAATTACCGCAGCGCCACATGGGGCAACAATGAGAATATGGCCACATCTTCGCATCGTCTCTCAAAGACCGATTTCGTGAAGTTCAACTACGCTTCTCTCGGATATACTTTTGACAAGAAGCTACTTGACAAGCTGAAACTCAGCAACCTCCGCGTGTATGCGACAGTCCAGAATCCGTATATCTGGTGTGACAGGTACTGCTTCAATCCGGAGCAGATGACAGTATCGATCAACTCTTCGGATTTCATGACCTGCAACCTCATCTTCGGAGTCAATGTCGGATTTTAATTTCAGAATGAGATGAAAACAAAATACATTCTTATCGGCGCGCTTGTCGCCATGGCTTCCGCCTTGTCATCCTGCTCGTCTTTCCTTGATGAGGAAAACATCTCCAACCAGTCGGCTGAGGCATACTTCGCTACGCCTGCCGGATATGAGAGCCTTGTGCGCGGTGCCTACAACAGTCTCGCCAGCATATACAACACAACCACCTGGTACTCTTTGAGCCAGCTCGGGACGGACATTTCGACACAGAACAACGGAAATTCCACGAACCAGCTCAACCAGTATGTCACCTACTATAGCGACAATGCGACAGTGAGCGCCTATTGGGATGCCCTGTATGCCGCACTCAAGAATGCAAACGCTGCCATCGGCCGTGCTTCTTCCGTAATCACCAAAGAGACGGATCCGCGTGACGGTATGGATGCGTCGCTCCTTGCCAAGAGAGTGGCTGAGGCGAAGTACCTGCGTGCGCTTTTCCTCTTCGAGATCGTGCGCAATTTCGGCCAGGGGCCTCTTATCCTCGAAGAGACCATGTCTCCTTCTACCACTGCGCAGCTTGACGGGCCGGAGAAGTTCTACGGCCAGATACTCGCTGATCTACAGGATGTTCTGGATTCAGACCTTCCGATGAAGCAGCCTGCTTCCGAGCATGGAAGGGTATCGAAGGCCGCCGCCCTGCATCTGCGCTCTCTGGTGTACCTGACACGTGGCTATCAGTCTTATGGCAAAGGCAAGAGCGACTTCGATCTCGCCCTTGATGATGCCGAGATGGTGATAGAGAAGTCCGGCCACGCCCTTCTTGACGACTACGCCATGGTACATCGCCAGAGCAACGAGGTCAACGATGAGATCATCTTCTGCCTCAACTTCAACAATGCACCTGGCGCTTACACCAACATCTGGAGCGAGTTCTACCTCTTCGTCTACCGTGAGGGATGGCAGGACATAGCATTCTCTTCCATCTATTGCAACGACTGGGCTTCCGTGATGCCTACGAAGTATGCCTATCTGCTCTTCGACTGGAAGAAAGACCACAGGGCCGAGGTGACATTCATGTCTCCGTACAACGGGGATGCGGCCACTTCGATCGATGGTCGCCAGTATGGTGTGAACTATTTCCAGAGCACCAACAAGAACGGCACCGTGCCGGAGGGCGACCCGGTTCTCCTCTTCCCTGTGCCGCAGGACGGCAAGACCTTCTCCAAGAAAGAGGGGTCAAGCGTCAGCTTCGACAACAATCACTTCTACACCGCTTCCGAGAAGAGCACTGCGCAGACCGAGGGCCGTTATATCTACAACTACCCGACCGGCTCGCTTGCAGAGAAGTCCTATCGTGATGCCGGCAACGATGATTACTACATCACCGGCTACCAGAGCGGCAATTCTTCTTCCCGTGCATGGATTCCAGTGTGGAAGTTCAAAGACTGCTACACCCAGTTCAATGCTTCCGGAACCGTTTCATACGGCAGCAGGGACATATACCTCGCCCGTCTGGCCGAGACTTACCTGATTGCCGCCGAAGCCGCTGTCAATCTCGGAGACAACGACAAGGCCCTCAGGTATATCAACAAGGTGCGTGAAAGGGCTGCCTTCGATGCTCCGGAGCCTGGTCTCAAGCTTTACGAGGGGACAGTCACCATCGATGACGTGCTTCAGGAAAGGGCTCTCGAACTCTTCGGGGAGGTGTCCCGCTGGAACGACCTTACCCGTACCGGCAAGCTCGCCGAGAGGGTTCTCGAGTACAACTGGGATGTCAACAACATCTACGGCGGCATCATGAAGACCGACCTGAGCGCGGCTACCAACGCCAAGTTCAGCCTACGTCCTATCCCGCTCTCCTGGCTGAACTCCCTGTCAAACGGCAAGGAACTCCACAACAATCCAGGCTGGGAATAGTTGTTGAAACTGCTGATTTCAGCAAGCGGCAACTTTTTTAAAGATTACTTAACGATTGCTTAAGGCAGGTCGGAACTCCGGCCTGCCTTCTTTTTTGCACGGCAAACTCAATGTTTCCCGATCCCTGCGCAAACCTTCCGTCCAGCGAGTACCTTGTCCCGTGTGCCTCTCTCCACATTCCGAGCCCTTCCGTCACATCCTGTGCGCACGGGAGAGGACTTAGTTGCGTACGGAGCGGTGCAGGTGCTTGGCGCTAGTCTGAGGTAGGGGAGAAAAGAGGGAAAAACACCCCAACCTTTGCCGGCTGGATGCCGCAGAGCGCCATGCATTGGCGGTGCCGGGCTTTATCCACTCCGTGTCTTCTATGGCGCACGGCTCGCTGAGATTGTAGGTCAGGTAATTGTTGATCATCAGGTCGCCGGGTTTGTCGGACAGACTGATGACCCGCCAGCCGCTCGTCAGCCCGTCATCCCCCTTGGCCTCACCGCGCAGTCTGATCTTTAATATGTTGGCGCGTCCGTAAGCTGCGTCCACATAAGCCCGGGGATAGTGGTTGCAGCCGGCTTCCATGATGGCTCCGTAGATTCCGTCCGCAGTCTTGCATGTGAGCGGAAGTTCGCATCCCGGGGCGATTTCGGACGGGTAGACCTTGTAGTATTTGCCCTCATGTCCGTGGGATTCCCAAACTGAAGAAAACTTGGGGAATGAGAATTCCGTGTTCTCGCCCGTCAGCACGATTTTCTCAAGCCCCGGCTGGGAAGGGATCTCGTAGCGGAAGGCGGCCCCCTCATTGTAGGCCCGGAAAACTATGTCCATGCGCCGTCCCGGGTAGAGAGTCTCCTTGAGGGAGACCCGCATCTCGTTGTAGTTGTCCGGGTAAGTGGACTGTTCTCCGTATACAGGAGTCCATTCACTGCGGTGTTCGGAGTATTTGACATCCTCCACGGCAAGATAATGCTTCAGTTCGGCTGTTCCCCCGAGGTCGAAGCCGAGGTGGGAGGGGAGCAGGAACGGCTTTCCGTCGTACCTGATCTCGTAGAAAGGGGAGTCTCCGGGGTATATAGGGCCTCCTGAAGGGGCCTGACGCAGCAGGGAAAAACCTATCTCGACCTTCCCGTCGGGAGAACTGAGCTGTTGTGCGGCTGCCCCGGTGCACAGGCAGGCGAGGCAGGCCATAATCAATGTCCTATTCATAAATCAAGAATGTTCTTCTTACAGGTTCAGCCGTCTTGACAGGGTTCTCTCCGGTACGTCCGTACTGCCAGGCCACGACTGAGACTTCCACAGGATATTTAGCCTTCGGCGGCATCTTCTCGAACACGAGCCTGTCTCCCTCCACGCGTACAGGGCCGCTCTCGGCATAGAAACCGACTTTCAGCCCGCTGTCCGAGGAAGCGGCCAAAGGAATGGATTTGGCCCCTTTCTTGACATCGGCGAGAGGAGCGAAATTGATATGCTGCTCTTTCCCCTCCGTAAGCCGTATCGGCAGGGTTATGCGTGCCTGCTGCACGGCAGGACGATATTCGCTGTCGCCGTCGTGCTTGATGCAGAAGTCGATGAACACTTCTTTTTCTTCCCAGGTGGCCATCCTGTTCCACGAGATGGTCAAGGTCGTGTCGCTGGACACCACGGCCGGAGCAGCTATTATTTCAAGATACGGCTCTCCGGATGCATGTCCGATCGGAGTTCCAGGTTCTTGGCGGCTCCACATCTTGTGTCTCGGGCTGCCGCCGTCCACTTTGTCGTAGAAGAACGGCTTGAGGTTCAAAGTAAGCCCGTCCTCTTCAGTACGGAGCGCTGGATGGAGCTGCATGTGCGTGTTTTGCTGTTTTACGGGTTCACCTCCCTGCATCACTCCCACCAATTGTCTTTTGAGTCCTCTGAAACGTGCACCGTACCTCATGGTGGCCTGTGCCATCTCCTTGTCGAAAGTCCAGAAAGCCTCTGAAGGGTCGCCCTTATATTTGCCGACTGGTGCTGGGCTGAATGACGGAGCCTCATCTCCTTTCCATCTTTCGACGAGCCAGCCTGTCTTGGTCGGATCCTGGTGTCCGTACTTGAGGGCCTTGCGGATAAACAGGGCTATGAAGGCGTTCTTCTCCAGGACAGGCGAGCATGCCGAGAGGTGTCAGAGGATGCTCTGAGCGCTCTTTCAGCCCGTTGAACGCCCAGTTCTGCGCGGATTCGTATTCGCCCATGGTCTCAAGGCAGGGGATTGTGTCAATGGTCCGGGAGCCCCAGATGTCAGGACAGAAGTTGCCGTCGCGGTGGTATGGCCACTGTCCGCTGGTGGAGATGCAGGCGAGAACCCTCTCCGGGCGGGATGCCGCCATATAATATGGTGCGCTTGCCGCTGCGGAGTGCCCCAGACCTATGATCGGGGCGGTCTCCAACTCTTTGTAGCCGGAAATTTTCGCCAGATCCCCGAGAGCCTGGTCGAGTCCCTCCCATGCTCCGTCGGTGAAGTCGAAGAAGAGGTTGTAGCGGGGACAGATCCAGAGTTCAGCTACGCCGAGGCGGCCCATCTCCTTGCGGAAGTCCTTGTCTTCGAGGATGCTGATCTCCTCCATGTTGTGCTGGGAGACGATGATGGCCTTTACCTCACGACAATTCTCCGGAATCCACAGATATGCCACCGGATGTTTGTATTTCGGGGCCTTGGATGTGTTGTGCAGGTCGGTCTTCCACTGCCAGACCCCGTCCTGGGCAGAGACTGCCAGGCAGGACAAGGCGAGGACGATAAAAGCGATTATATATTTTCTCATAATGCTTGGTTCTTATACTTCTTAATGTTCTCGGAACTTCCGGCCACAGGGACAATCCTGACTGCCGCGCCGCCGCTGTCGCACAAGTTGAAGCGGAGGGTGTCGCCGGAAGAGACCATATACTTTGACACGCGGACCTTGGTGCGTGTCGGGATGGACTTGTCCCCATCGGTGTATATCTCCGCCACGAATTTGCCTTCCGGGAGGAAGTCGAGGCTTACCTCAGCCTTCCTGCCGGCGTTGGTGATGCTCCCGATGAACCACTCGTCCCCGTGCCTGCGGGCCATGGTCACATATTCGCCCGGTTCGCCTTCGAGCACCTTGCTCTCGTCCCATACGGTGTAGACATCGTCAAAGAACTTGAGTTCCGGCTCGTCCTGGCTGTCGGACGGCTTGTCGTACCAGTACAGGAGCTGGAGCGGGCTGTAGTAGATGGCTGCAAGCGCTAGCTGATGTGCAGGGGTCGTCTTGATGGTCTTTGAGCGTGGCACTCCGTGGGCATCCTCGTCCGCAGCAAGCTTCCCGAAATCCTGGCGGTAGTAGCAGATGGTGTAGTCGGCCGGGCCGGCCACGTACCGGGTGAACGGGAGCATGGTATTGTTGAACGCGTCGGGGAACTCCTCATTGCCCCTCACTCCCTCCTGGGTCATCAGGTTAGGCCATGTGCGGCTGACACCCGTAGGGCGGTACTCGTCATGGATGTCCACCATCAGCCCGTATTCGGCGCACTTGCGCACAGCCTCGTGCATCCAGCGTGTCCACACCTGCGAGCCCACCTGTACGAAGCCGAACTTCACTCCGGCGACTCCCCATGACTTGAAGAGAGGCAGGATCTCATCGAGCTGCTGCTGAAGTGCGCGCTGGTTGACATACAGGAGGACACCGATCCCCTTGGAGCGGGCGTAATCGATCACGGCCTGCAGGTCGAGCGCGTGAGGATCCGGGTTGCGGCGCGGGTCGAGCGTCACGGTAGTGGCGTCCGAGGCCTTGTCATATTCGAATCCGTACCAGCCGGCGTCGAAGAGCACATATTGGAGATTGTGCTTCTCGGCGAAGTCCACGACGTTCCGGCCGCCTTCTGTGGTAAGGGTCACTTCGCGCATCACCTTGCCCGGCTTTATCCATGTCGGGTTCTTGATGGCGCAAGGCGGGTTGAGGTTGTACAGGATATAGTTGTGCTCGAGTATGTCTCCGGCTTTCTCGCCGTACATCACGAACCTCCACGGGGCATCGTAAGGCGCCACGTCCTCGACCGGGCCGTACATCGCGGCCCTTATGGTGTTGGGCTTGTCCGGAGAGAGCTTGAACTTGGTGCGGACATAGTCCACGACTCCGGCCTCGCCCAGGCAGGCGAAACTCCCATCGGGAAGTTTGAGCAGAAGAGGACGGTCTGACTCCCCGTCGCCGGGCCAGTCACGCAGCGGCAGCACGGAATATTCCGTCTGGGCGCGCGGGGTGAAGTAGGCGAGCGTCCCCTCCGGGAGGGTGTACTCTGTATACTCGTCTGTCACCTTGAAATAGCCTCCGTAGATGCGGTAGCGGAAGGCCATGCCCTCATCGTAGGCCCTCAGAACAAGGGTGAAAGCCCGTTTGTCACTGGAATTGATGTCGATTTCCCAGCTGTTGTAGACATCCGGAATCTCCGCCCTCTCACCGTATACAGGCCGCCAGGTGTCATCGTTTTTTCCCAGGGAGCGGACAGAGGCTATCGTGAGCCCGTCAAGAAGCGGCCTGCCGACTTCCAGTCCGAGCACGGAAGGCTGCACAATCGTCTTCCCGTTCCAGGAGATGCTGTATTCGATTCTTCCCGAATCATCCTTGACCGTGAGAGTTCCTTTCCCGTCCGGGGAGGTCATCGTCACGGTTTCCGCCAATGCCGGAAGACCCGCTGCCACGCAGGCCAATGTCAAAAGTATCTTTCTCATTTCGTGAATGTTTTTGTTCCCCATTTCTTGTTTGGCCTTGAGCCCAAATCGAGCACCAGGGTGCCTCCCTTGACCAGAAGCGAGTGCGGCACCGCGCAGTCGTCCCACCTCTCGCCGTTGAGCCTGGCACCGCGGATGTACATGTTCTTCTCCGAGTTGTTGCGGGTCAGGATCTCGAACTTTCCGCCCGGGTAGTAGTCCGGGTTGAGGGAGATGGTGACACGGTCAAACACGGGGGAGGTGAGCTCGTATGCGGGGCTGGTGCTGCATCCACCGTCCACCTCGAACAGGCCGATAGCCATCAGCACCCCGAGCGCCCCCATCTGCCCCTGGTCCTCATCGTCGCGGTAACCCCCGTACGGGGTGATGTCCCCGTAGGCGGCCTTGACCTTGCGCACCCATTTCTGGCTGAGCCACGGTGCCCCGGCCCGGTTGAACATGTGCGCCATCCCGGTGCCCGGCTGGTTGCCGTAGTCTGTCCAGTTGTACTGTTTCATGGCGGGATCTGAATAACGGAAGAACCCTCCCGGCTCGCTGAGCCTGAACTGCTCGTCAAGCCGCTTTATATATTTGTCCCGGCCGCCGAAAAGCTCCATCAGCCCAGGCACATCTTGAGGTACGTAGTGGGAATAGATGGCCGCGTTGCTCTCGCAGAACCCGTCTTTCTCGGAGATTTCGAGAGGGTCGAAGTCCTTGAAGAACTCCCCGTTCACCCCGCGGGCGTTCATGAAGCCCACGGACGGGTCCCAGACATTGCGGTAGTTGCGGGAGCGTGCCATGAACAGGTCGTAATCTTCAGTCTTCCCGAGGGCCTTGGCCAGCTGGGCGAGGCACCAGTCCTGGTAGGCATATTCCAGGGTCATGGAAGCCCCGGTGGTGTGCATGGCTTTCACTCCCGGCCTGCCGTCCGGCACGTAGCCGCGCTCCTCGTAGTATGCCATCCCTCCGGACGTGGCATCCTTGTGGTGGTCATATCCGGCGTGGTCACGGATGCCGCCGCGGAAAGCGTTTTTGCGGAGCCCCTCGTAGGCGAGGGCGGCGTCATATCCGCGGATGCCTTTGTTGTAGGCGGCGGCGAAGACGCTCACTGCCGGGTCGCCGATCATCACGTATGTGTAGTTCCCTCCGGACGGGCCGCGCGGTATGAGGCCTCCGTTGCGGTAGTAGTCCAGCATCGTGTTGCAGAAATCGTCCACGATCTCCGGGTAGACCAGTGTCCAAAGTATGTCCAGAGACCAGTGGCTGCCCCACCATGCATCGAAGTTGTGGTGGTTGTACAATGGCTTTCCGTCCTCACCGCAAGGGATTCTCCTGACCACAGGTGCGTCTCCTGTGAGATCCATGTAATGCCCGTCGGCATCGCTCACTATGTGCCTGCCGAGCAGGGCGTGCCAGAGGTCGGTGTACATCTTGACCTGCTGCTCGTGAGTGCCGCCGGAGACATCGATGCGTCCGAGCTTCTCGTTCCATTCGTCATAAGCCGCCTGGCGTGTGCCATCGAAGTCCCAGCCCGGGAGTTCGGTGCGCATGTTGGCCCTGGCGTTCTCCACACTCGTGTATGAGATGGCCACTTTCATCAGCACCTGCTCTCCTTCTGCGGTGGAGAACCTGACTGCGAGGCCGGCATCCTTGCCGGACACGCGTGATGGGCTGCTGTTCCTGATGATGCTGCCCTCGCTCCAGCAGATGACCTCGGAGACAGGCTTTGAGAGTTCGGCCCAGAAGTAGACCGGAGTGTCCTTGGGCCTGCGTCCGGTGGCTTCCATTATCTCCCATCCGGCGATGGTGCTATCATTGACCTGCCATACCTCCGAGTAGGAGGTCGGGCCGTGGGCGAGGAATGCCCCGCTGTCGAATATTATCGTGCTTTCCGAGCTCTGCGGGAAGGTGTAGCGGTGCATGCCGACTCTGGTCGTGGCGGTGAGTTCGGCAGTGATCCCGTAGTCGTCCAGATGTATCTTATGATAGCCAGGTTTCGCGATTTCGCCCTCATGGCTGAAGGCGGAGCGGTAGGCGTCCATCCCGAGATGGCCCTTGAATTCTCCTGTCGTCGGCATTACGGCCACCCCGGACATCTGCCAGTTGTGGATGTGGCTGAAGCAGCGCACGTGCAGGGAATCATACAGGTAGCCGGAACCCCAGGAGTGGGCGGTGCCGGTGTCCGGGCTCAGGCTCACCATCCCGAACGGGAGCGATGCCGAGTCGAAGAAGAACCACCGCGAGCGGTGGCTGTCGATGAAAGGGTTGACCTTATCCACGTACCCGTTCCCGGCAAAAGCCGGCAGGGCCAGGGTGAGACAGGCAAGGGAATATAATAATCTTTTCATTTTATGTTGAATGAACTTTTGAGACGTATGTCAGTGGATGATGCTCCGACCATCACATCGAAGCGGCCTGGTTCGACTGAGAATTTCATGTCTTTGTCCCAGAGGCCGAGGTCCTGCGGGGTGAGGGTGAATGAGACTTCCCGGCTTTCTCCCGGAGCGAGGCTGATGCGCTCGAAGCCCCTGAGCACCTTGGTGTAGGTGGTGACGCTGCTCACCACATCGTCGATGTAGAGCTGGACGACTTCGTCCCCAGCACGGCTGCCGCTGTTGGTGACTGTGCACCGGACTTCTATGCTGCCCTCGGGGGTCTGCTCGCGCGGGCTGACGGAGAGGTCGGAGTACTCGAAAGTGGTGTAACTCAGCCCATGGCCGAAAGGATAGAGTGCGCCCCATACGGAGGTCTCGCATGATTCGTCTGAACCCGGCTTGAACGGGAAGGCGAAAGGTATCTGTCCCACGCTTTTCGGGAAGGTGACCGCAAGGCGTCCGCCCGGGTTGTTGTCGCCGAAGATGGTCTCGGCTACGGCCTGCCCGCAGAATTCTCCAGGGAACCAGCCGTGGATGATGGCCTTGACGTGGCGGTCGGCCCAGTTGATGGTCGATGCCCTTCCGTCGAGAAGCACCAGCACCACCGGTTTCCCGGTCGCCACGACCGCTTCCATGAGCTCCTGCTGCCTGCCCGGCAGTTCCAGGCTAGTGCGGGAACGGTCTTCCCTGACAGTGAGTTCGTTGCCGCCGAGTACGAGTATGACGGCATCGGCTTTTCTGGCTGTTTTTACAGCTTCTTTGAGAAGTCGCTTTTCGTCTGCCGTCTTCTCGAAGCTCATGAGTTCGCTCTCAGGGAAATGCGGGTCTATGATCTCGCAGCCTTTCGCATAGCTGACCTTGCTTCCCGGGAGAATTTCACGGACACCTTCCAGCACGGTCTTTATCGGTGCAGCAGCCGGGCCGTAGCGGCAGATGAGCTGTTCTCTCTCGTCGGCGTTCGGGCCGATGACGGCTATGTGCCTGATGTCCTTGGACAGAGGGAGCATGCTGCCCTCGTTCTTTAGCAGCACCATGGATTCCCTTGCGGCGCGCAGCGAAAGAGCCTGATGCTCAGGACTGTGTACTTCTTTGAGGGCCTGGTCGCCGTCGCCCCTGTACGGGTTGTCGAAGAGGCCGAGACGGAACTTTACCCTGAGTATGTCTGCGACCCTCTCATCGAGAGTCTCCATGCTGACTTTGCCGTGACGGACAGCGTCCCTGAGCGGAAGCACGAAGGATTCCGGGGTGCGGAAAGTGGTGCGGATGTTGAGGCCGGCGTTGACGCACTGTGCCACAGCATCTTCGTAGGAGTCAACGACTTTATGCTTGTCGTAGAGGAATTCCACAGCTTCACTGTCGGAGACCACATAGCCTCTGAATCCCCACTGCTTGCGGAGCAGGTCGGTGAGGAACCAGCTGCTGCCGCTCACAGGGACTCCGTCGTAGTCGTTGTAGGAACTCATCACGCCGAGAGCTCCGGCTTCAGTGAAGGCCACGCGGAACGGGTCGAGGTAGAGCGTGCGCATCTCGCGCGGAGCCACTTTCGGGTCGGTACGGGTCTTGCCGTCACGTCCTCCGACAGGGATGCTGTAGACGGCGAAGTGCTTCGGAGTGGACACGACTCCGCCCTCCTGCAGGGAGAGGATCATCCTTTTGCCGAGCTGGCCCACGAGGTACGGGTCTTCTCCGTAGGTCTCCACGCAGCGTCCCCAGCGTGGGTCCTGCGAGATGTCGAGGATAGGGGAGTAGATGTTGGTGTAGCCGAGCAGATATGCTTCCCGGGCTTCGACCTTGCCGATCTCGGAAATGAGCTCCTTGTCCCATGTGGCTCCCTGTCCGCACTGGGCCGGGAAGTATGTGGCGCCGACGCTGCAAAGTCCCCTTATCCCCTCATTGGTGAAGTCCACGGGGATGCCGAGCCTGGTCTGCTCCACGAACCATCTCTGGATGGTCTGGAGCGCATCGACATGCTTTTTGAAGTCGGCTGCATAAGGCGAAGAGGGGTTCTTGACCCCGTTGTGCTCCTCGTCAATGTTGCCCACGCCGTCTTTCCATATCTCATTGCTCCATTCCGTGGTAGGCAGGTCGTCCTTGAGCACGCGGCCTGTGCCGTAGAGGGTCACCATCTGGCAGGTCTTCTCCTCAAGGGTCATCTTTGAGAGGAGGTCTCTGACCCTCTCCTCTTCCGGGGCTGAAGGGTCTTCGTAGATGTCCTTGACCCCGTTTTTGTTGAAATCGATCCAGCCCCACCTGTAGATGCCGTCGTCACCGAGCCAGAACAGCAGGGTGCCGAATCCCGGATTGTCGCAGGTCCATGCCTGGCCTTCCGGACGGATTTTCTCCAGCACCCGGGCGGTGTACGGCATCTTCCGCCCCTTGCGGGCGACATAGTGGGCGTAGGCTATCTCGAACACCGCCCTGAACTGCCCGCGTGCCTGAGGGCTTATCTTGTCCCAGCGGCAGTATTTGCCTGTCTTGTCCTTCCAGGTGAAGAATGGCATGTTGTCGTCGCCGAGGTTGTAGCGGGAGAGGTATTCGTAGCAGGTCATCAGACGGTTGTTGAGGGCCGACCAGAGGTCTCTGCCCTGCTTCCATGCCACCTCGCAGATCTCCGCCATGCAGCCGAGGGCAAGCATGCAGTGCGCCTGGTCGCGCCCGCTCTCCTGGAGCTGGCCCGACGGGTCGGTATAATTGGGGAGGGAGCCGTTGTCATAGCCGGCTTCGAGGTATCTTCTGACGGCATCATCGTAGAGCGCCCGGTCATCGAGGAACACTCCCATCCCGATCATGCCCTTGAGGACGGAGAGTCCCCAGTTGCCGTTGGTGTAGGCGGGGTCGTTGTGGAATTTGGTGAACACCGGGATGAACGCCTCGCGGAGCATGTTCTCCATCGCGCGAGTGTCAACTTCCGTCCAGCCGTTTTTGTAAGTACTTGAAGGATAGGTGTATCGCATCAGCTCGGCCGCGTTGGTGATGATGAAGCCCTGAAGTCCTGCGCACAGGGGATCGTCCCTCGGGGTGATTTTCCTCAGCACAGCCGAGTACTTGCGGATGATCTCCATGGCCTTGTCGGCATGTGCCCTGTCGGCGGTGACTGTCCAGATGAGCGCATTGTAGTAGGCGGCGTTGAAGTCGTCCTCGCATGGCTTCTTGGTCCAGCCGTACTCGTCAGCCCTTGAGATGATCGGGAACGGCCCCTGCACCTTGTATTCAGCTGATGATTTCGGATCGGCGATGAGCTTTTCCCAGGAGCCGTATGCCGGACTGGTCTTCTCGTCCACATAAGTGCGTATGCGTGAGAGATCCTGAGTGTCGTGCAGGATCCCGGGGTGCACAAAATCCTGCCCCGTGGCCGGCATCGCAGCCATTATGAGCAGCGAAAAAAGCAATCTTTTCAGTTTCATGTCTATATATACGGACGGAGCAGGTGTTTTACTCACTCCATCGAAAATAAAATTATTTGAGTATTTTTACACAGTTGCGCGTAATATGGATAAAAACCTGTTTACAATGAAACTTTTCCTTACACTCGCGGCAGCCCTGTCACTTGTGCTGCCAGCCTCTGCCCAGCGCAGCTCTTTCAGACCGGGGGAAATCTGGCCTGACGACAAAGGTGTGCATATCAACGCCCACGGCGGCGGGATTCTTCTGCACGATGGAGTATACTGGTGGTTCGGGGAACACAAGACTGCCGGGCGCGCCGGCAACCAGGCCCACGTCGGGGTGCATTGCTATTCCTCCACGGACCTGTACAACTGGAAAGACGAGGGCATAGCATTCAAGGTGAGCCCTGACCCGGAGTCCCCGGTGGCGGACGGATGTATATTGGAGCGTCCCAAGGTGATCTACAATGCCTCGACCGGCAAGTTCGTGATGTGGTTCCATCTGGAGCCGAAGGGTGCAGGATACGGCGGGGCCATGGTCGGGATAGCGCAGGCCGACAAGGTCACGGGCCCGTATGAGTTCATACGTGCCACCAGGACAGTGGTCCGTACATGGCCGGTCAATGTGCTCCCGCTGCACAAAGTGCGTCCGGAGGGGGCCAATTGGAGTGACAGACCGAATCTTGCGAAAGGGGAGCATCCCGACTCAGTCAACACTCTCGGGCGCGACTTCGAGAAGGGCCAGCATTCCCGTGACATGACCCTCTTCGTCGATGATGACGGCAAGGCTTACCACATCTGCTCTTCAGAATCCAACAGCGTCATCCATATCGCCGAACTGACTGATGATTATCTCGATTTCAGCGGCAAATATGTGCGCGCTTTCATAGGGGACCGCATGGAGGCTCCGGCCATCTTCAAGAAGGACGGGCTGTATTATTTCATGGGTTCCGAGTGCACGGGCTGGAGGCCGAATCCTGGCCACTCCGCCGTGGCCCCGTCCATCTGGGGGCCTTGGACTCAGCTCGGCAACCCTTGCGTGGACGCCGACAGTGAGACCACCTACCATTCGCAGAGCACATTCTTCATCCCGGTGGCCGGCAAGAAGGACGCATACATATATATGGGTGACCGCTGGACTCCGGACAACGCCATCGACGGACGCTACGTGTGGCTGCCTGTGGAGTTTGAGGACGGGCGCTTCATCCTGCATTGGAGGGATGAATGGGATCTGTCGGTTTTTGATAAGAAATGAGGCGTCTTGCGGCCATAGCGTTGTCTTTTCTGCTTCTCGGGTTCAGTGCCCGCGGAGCGGAAAAGCCGTATGTGTTCCGCATGCTCGACGCATCCAAGGGCTTGCCGGAGAACAATGTCAGGGACATGCTGATGCTTCCGGACGGCCTCATGTGTATCCAGACTTCCTCCTGGCTGTGCTTCTATGACGGGGCCGGATTCAAGAACTGGCGCTGGGATCAGGAGATGGTGCCATATACCGAATACAACGGGCAGGACCATGTCGTGTATGATTCCGGCAGCGACAGGGTGATTCTACATGCGCGTGATCATATATGGGCGTTTGACCGGAAGACGGAAAAGTTCATCTACGACATTCCGCAGCCTTCAGCCGCTCCCGGGGACACGCTCCGCCATCTTTTCCGTGACGGCAGCTCCAGCCGTACGCAGACGGCACAGGCATCCTCGGGCAAGCGCTGGTTCATGTCGGACAAGCATCTCATGTGTTTTGATCCGGATGACGGCAGGATCTCCAACATCGAGGATATACCGGAGGGCAGCGATGATCTTTTTACGTCCATAGCCGTGGACGGGCAGGACAATCTGTGGGTCGGCTCGGCCCGTTCGGGGGTGCGTATATTTTATAAGGACGGGACCGTGTACCGCTTCCCTTGCCTTGAGAGGATCGGGGCGGCTCCGGTCTATCCCCATCTTGACATATCAAGGATATACGCCGATCCGCGCGGAGGCATCTGGATAGCGACCCAGCAGGAGGGTCTTCTGTTCTGGCATCCGGACATAGTCCGCATAAACACCGTCAACGGCTCGACCCTCAAAAGCGGCAGCATGCCTGACGAGAGTGTCAAGTGTCTGGCCGAGTCTCCCGACGGCAAAGTGCTCGTCGGCACCATACACGGATTGCTGCGGTATGATCCTGCAGCCTGGGCAATGGAGTCCCCGTGGCCTGAACTGCGGGATGAACTCATTATCGGCCTGTATGTGGAGCCTTCCGGGAAGATATGGGCCGGGACATTCTACAATGGACTTTATTGCATAGATGGGCATCGGGTGCGCCACTATGTCTGGCCTCAGCAGTTCGCCGTCGATGTGTCATATCAGAAGGCTTCTCCGAATCTCAACTGCGTGCGTGCCCTTACCGGAGATGCTGACGGGCAGTATTGGATTTCTGTCTATGGCGGTCTGGGCCGCTTCGATCCGGAGAGCGGACAGGTTTCCCTCCTCCGGGATGCGCATCCCGAACTTGAGCGCTATATGATGATCCGCGACATATTCATCATGGATGACGGCACCATCGTCGCTTCGGGGGACAACGGGCGTTTCCGCTATGATCCGCTCGCGGATGAGGTCGTGGATATGAGAAAGGAGGATTCTTTTGCCTTTACCAACCAGATTCTCGAGGATTCTTCAGGCAGGCTTTGGCTGGCCGAGTCCGGGGGACTCTCTATGAGGGAGGGTGCTTCAGAGTCCCGCCCGATAATTTCTTCCGGAGTCATGATGGGTATGGCTGAAGATGATGACGGGGTTATCTGGGCAATGTCCACGAGCGGTGTGTCCAGTGTCAGAGTGGCTGAAGACGGCTCTGTCCAGAGGACAGACTACGGTGTTGAAGATGGTCTTGACTGCGGCTCTTTCTTCCCGAAATCCGTGCTGAAGCATTCTGACGGGACCATTTATTTCGGTGCATCGTCCGGGATGTGCGTCATCGCTCCGGGGTCGCTGAGCATACCTGACTATGGGGTGGCTCCGAGGATTTCGTCTTTCACAGCCGGAGGGGAGGAGATGTCCGTCTCGGATGTCAGACTGCCGTATGACAAGACGTCTTTGCGTTTTACTTTCACCAATCTGAACTATGCGAATCCGGAGCACAGTCGCTACCGTTACAGGCTTTCCGGTTTTGAGGATGGATGGCGCATGTCGCCATCGTCTCCTCTCGGGGTGGCGGAATATACCTTCCTTGAGCCGGGCAGATATGTTTTCGAGGTCGAGGCCTCCAACAACGGTATGGACTGGAGCGGCTGCACCAGTGTGCCGATCCTGATACGGCCTCCGTTCTGGCGGTCAACTCCGGCCCTGTTCGTCTATGCTTTCCTGATGATGGCAGGCATCTGGGGCGCTGTGGCATTGTTCTATCATCGGGCGCGGCGCAAGATGTCCCTGCAACGGGCAGAGGACCAGCGCCGGCAGGAAGAGGAACTCAACCAGATGAAATTCAGGTTCTTCACCAATATCTCACATGAACTTCGGACACCGCTTTCCCTGATAATCCTGCCGCTTGAAAGCCTTATGAAAGACAAGGAGGGGACTGATGAATACAGCCGTCTGGAGACTATGCACCGCAATGCCAAATCCCTGCTGGACATGGTCAACCACCTTCTTGATTTCCGGAAACTTGAGATGGGAGGGGAGAAGCTCCAGCTGCGTCAGGGCAATCTTTCCGAGTTCGTGGCCGGTGTGCTGGAATCTTTCCGGGCCGGGGCGGAGAAGAAACGTATACGGTTGAGATTCACTGATTTTTCGGACAACTGCCTGATGTCTTTCGACAGCGACATGATGCAGAAAGTCGTCAACAATCTTCTCTCCAACGCGATGAAGTTCACTCCGGAAGGAGGGTCTATAGAGGTGCGTCTTTCCAGGACGGAGGACGGGGCGGTCCGCCTTGATGTGGAAGACAGCGGAATAGGTATACCTCCGTCTGATCTGCCGCATGTGTTCGATCGTTTCTACCGCAGTTCAAATGCAGGGTCTTCGACAGGGTCCGGCATAGGTCTTAACCTTGTGAAACAGTATGTGGAGATGCATGGCGGGAGTGTGTCGGTCACATCTGAGGTGGGCAAGGGAACGGTGTTCTCTGTAATGTTGCCGGCTTCTTTGGCTGCGGCTTCTGCCTTGGAAGATGATGAAAGTGCGACTCCGGTGCAGTCGGACGGGCGCAAGTGCATTATGGTGGTTGATGACAATGCTGACTTCCGGCATTATCTTCGTGATGAGCTTTCTCGGAAATACCGTGTCTGCACGGCTTGTGACGGGGAGGACTGTCTTGCGAAATTGCCTTCCTCCATGCCGGATATCATAGTTTGTGATGTCATGATGCCAAATATGGACGGCTTTGAGCTGGCGAGGCGTCTGAAAGGTGATTTGGAGACCTCGCATATCCCGGTGGTCCTGATAACGGCGAGGATGTCGGAGGACATCCGTATCAAGGGGTATGACTGCGGGGCCGATGCGTATCTTTCCAAGCCTTTCAGGATGGAGATGCTGGAGGCGCGCATCTCGAATCTCCTTGAGGAGCGGGAGAAGCGCATGCGCTCGTTTTCAGGCAAGGCGGACGTGTCTCCTATGCATGTGACGGTCACGACGGTGGACCAGAAACTGATGACCCTCATAATGGAGAAGCTGGAGGCCAATATGGGCAATCCGGATTATTCTGTCGAGGACTTGGCTTCGGATGTGTGCATGCACAGGATGAGCCTGTACCGCAAGATACAGTCTCTGTACGGCATGAACCCGTCGGTGTTCATCCGGACCATGCGCCTGAAGCGAGCTGCGCAGCTTCTGTCCGAGGATCCGTCCATAAGCATCGTTGAGGTCTCCGAGGCTGTGGGCTTCGGGACGCAGAAGTATTTTGCGAAATATTTCAAGGAGATGTTCGGGGTCTCCCCGTCCCAGTACCGGAAACGCTGATTTCAGGG
>ERZ808262.313-NODE-313-length-27529-cov-3.865364_pt1 | contig 27529 bp, 20 predicted proteins | sample MGYA00520895_ERZ808262 | MGnify/ENA primary metagenome ERZ808262 (study PRJEB31516, sample SAMN03275588) | gut metagenome | biome: mammalia-associated habitat; material: feces | host: Papio cynocephalus | place: Kenya | collected 2012-08-02 ... | reverse complement strand
AGTTCCAAAATCAGGAAATACACAAAGTATTCCTCTGATTTCGGAACTTTGAATTAAGCCAAAATCTTTCGCTGAATCCTCTTGCCGAATTGTGTGGAGCTGCCCTCATTCATAAGAAAAGGTCGGGCCACAAGGCTCGGCCTTTTTGTCGAAAAACGATTGACGGAAGAAGCGGTTTATCGTAATATGATTCCGCAAGGCGGCGACGACCTTCCCGAAAGGAGGAATCGCCCATGAGCGCAACGGAAATCATCGCGTTACTTATGCTCGTGCTTGCGGCTGTTTCTCTGGGCATCCAGATAAAGAAATAGAAATAGCCGCCCCCCAACCCTAGCGAGAAGCGGCAATTTCACCGAACCTTGGTTGACCGCCTTCCCGACTAGCCTCGGGTGACAGCCTTGCCCCTTGAGGGGATCTGGTACATCCCCTCAAGCGGTGAGACCAGTATAACATGCGCAGGGCGGAAAGTCAATCGCGGATTGCGCGCATCCTTTGACCCTTTCCACACGAAAAAACATTTGAAAAAATCCTCAGCGTTTGCTATAATATTTTTACAGTGAGTAGCGGGTATGCGTAAATCCAGTTGGCATCCCCGCCGCTTTCTTTATTTAGCCCAAGTCCATATTCATCGTGTTGCGAAATGCGTAAGTCCGGATGTACTTCTGGACTTGCGCATTTTTTATGAAAAGGTGGTACCAATGGACAACAAAAACACATTCCTGGGTGAGGCACCCATCGGCAGGCTCATGCGGGGCTATGCCGTTCCCTGCATCATTTCCCTGCTGGTGGGCGCGCTCTACAACATCGTCGATCAGATCTTCATCGCCAACGCCAGCTACTTAGGCTCTCCTACGGCAACGCCGCCAACACTGTGGTGTTCCCGCTGACGGTGGTGGCTCTGGCCATTGCCGTCATGGTAGGCGACGGCTGCTGCGCCTTTGTCAGCATGGCTTTGGGTCGGGGAGAGCCGGAGAAGGCGAAGCGCAGTGTGGGCAATGCGGTGGTGCTGATTCTGGGAGCCAGCCTGGTGCTGACGGCGGTGTATCTGATTTTCGCCGACGGCATCATCGCCATGTTCGGCGGCACGGTGAATGAGGAGACCTTCCGGCACAGCCAGGAATATTTCTTCTACATCACCCTGGGCATTCCCTTCTACATGTTCGGCCAGGCCATGAACCCCATCATCCGGGCGGACGGCAGTCCCAAATTTGCCATGGCTTCTACCCTGGCGGGGGCGATCCTCAACATCATTCTGGATCCGATTTTTATCTTTGCGTTCCGCTGGGGTATGATGGGCGCGGCGGTGGCCACAGTCATCGGCCAGGTGGCGACGGCTTTGCTTGCCGTCTGGTATCTTCTGCGTATGCGTCTCATCAGACCTGCCGCCCACGACTACGGGCTGAAAGGGGATGTCTGCGTTCGGACGCTGACCCTGGGCATTACCAGCTTTCTGTCCCAGATCAGCCTGGTGGCGGCCATGGCGGCCATTAACAATATGCTGCGCAGGTATGGAGCGCTGGATCCTGTGTTCGGTCAGGAGCAGTACGCCCAGATTCCCATGGCCGTGGTGGGCATCGTCATGAAATTCTTCCAGATCGTCATTTCCATTGTGGTGGGCATGGCCGCCGGCTGCATCCCCATTGTAGGCTTCAATATGGGCGCGGAGAAAAAGGATCGGGTGAAGGAGCTGTTTACAAAGCTTCTGACTTATGAGGCTCTGGTGGGACTGATTGCGCTGCTTCTGGTGGAGCTGTGTCCCCGGCAGCTCATCGCCATCTTCGGCGCGGCCAATGAGAGCAGCTACTACACGGCCTTCGCCATCAAAGCCTTCCGGATTTACCTGTGTATGATGGTGCTGGCCTGCGTGAACAAGGCCTGCTTCATCTTCCTGCAGGCTCTGGGGAAGGCACTGGCCTCAACTATGCTCTCCATGTTCCGGGAGGTGGTATTTGGCGTGGGCTTTGCCCTGACGCTGCCCCTGGTGTTCGGCCTGGATGGGGTGCTGTACTCCATGCCGGTGTCGGATATCCTGACCTTTGTGATTTCCGCGGTTATTATCGGAAGAACCTACAAAGAATTGCGGGAAAAAGAGACGGAAATCCGATAAGGGATATGATTACCATCAGCCGCTCCTGAGAATTAACAAGTGCGCGGATCCGCACAATTTATCGCGGATATTCTTGTCAAAAACGCCCATTTGCATATTCCGCTGCTTCTGTGATATGCTGATTCCGGAAAGGAGTGTGTCTTTGATGAAAACATACGAAATTTTGGTGGAGACCATCAACCCCTGCGGCGGCGAACGCCACGCGAAGAAGGAATTTCTGGAAGCCCAGTGCGAAAGTCCGGAGGCCTATGTGAAGGCGAATGCCGCCTACCCTGTGATCGACACCGTGGAAACCGCTGAAGGCGACATCCTGATCATCACCGGCGACGGCAAGGGCAGCATGGCGCGCTACACCTTTACGGAGGAATAACCGAAAAAATCTTTGAAATTTCCTCCAAAATGTGCTATTATATCGGTATGCGTAAGGCATCATGGGAGTGCATCCGGTGCCGCGGGTGTCGGCGGCAGACTGGCATTCGCAGGCGGTTTGTTCACTGATCATCTCTCTGAAAATGGCATCCGTTCTGTCCGGGCGGAAGCGGAGGGAGGTGAAAGGAATGAAGCGTGTAAAGGCAGCCTGTATTCTGCAAACCCTGGTGTTCTCCCAGAAGGCTGACTGCGGCCTGTCCCGGGAGCTGCAAAGCAAGCTCAATCGGGATGAGGTGTCCCGCTACAAGGCGGCGATGGAGCGTGCCCACACCCGGTACCAGATCGTCGGGGAAACGGAACAGGAGGATGGCTCCGTGATCGTCCGTGTGCGAAAGCAGTACAATGACAGCGCGGACGTAAGCGAATACTTCGAGTAAAAGGGAAGCTCCCCAGCCTGAAACAGGCTGGGGAGCTTTGCTGTCTCATTTCTGCTCGGAAGGACACGCTACGTCGCCCTCCCAGAGGACGCAGCCGGCCTTGCGCTGACGCTTGGCCTGATAGAGTGCCTGATCCGCCCGCTCCAGCGCGGCGGCCATGGACACACCGGCCTCGCACAGCACCGCGCCGCCGGAGCAGGCGGCACCGGTGCCGTCCGACAGGACGAATTTGGCCGTATCCCGGACGATGTCCGCGCTTTTGCGGATGACGGCTGAGGCCGAGCGCATTCCCTTGAGAATGACGGCGAATTCGTCCCCGCCATAGCGGCAGAGAATATCCCCGTTCCGGGTGTTCTGCCGCAGAACGCTGGCGAAATGCTTGAGGAGCTTGTCGCCGGTGGTGTGACCCATGGAGTCGTTCGTGTGCTTCAGGTCGTCCAGGTCGAACAGGAACACCGCCATGGGGAAGTCCTCGGACTGCATGGCGTCCAGTGCCGCCTGGAAGCCCCGGCGGTTCAGAAGCCCGGTCGGGTAGTCCCGGCAGGCCTCGGAGATCATGGAGCGTTCCCGGGACTTGTAGGCGTTGAGGATGTTCATCCACTCCACCCGCCGGATTAGGCACCGGGTACACCGGGTATCTCTGGGCTTATAGGCGATGTCGTTCACATCCAGTCCCAGTTCCTGAACTTCCTGCTCCCGCTGGGGGGTGGTAAGGATCATCACGGGAATATGCCGGGGGGAGGTGATCCGGCGCAGGGTGCTGACAACGGCGCCCACGCCCGGGCTGGGCAGGTCACTGCTGATAATCAGGGAGGCCAGCTTGTTGGCGTTTTCGGACAGGAAGGCCAGGGCACGGCCGCAGTCGTCGGCCTGCACCACCTCGTAGGTGTCCGCGAAGGCATCGGCCAGCAGCTCCCGGCACTGGGCATCCTCGTCGGCTACCAGCAGGAAGTGCCGGGTCTGAGCGATGCTGGGAGCGGAGGGCAGGGGCACGCCCTGCCGGTTGGAGAAGTTCTCCAGCAGCTCACTGTACGCCCCCTGGGGTACGGGCTTGGAAAACAGGTAGCCCTGGACATAGTCGCAGCCGATCTCCTGGAGACGGTTGAGCTGGCTCAGGGTCTCCACGCCTTCGGCCACCACGCTCAGATTCATCCGGTGCGCCATTTCCACGATCAGCCGGAGAATCCCCCGGTCGGCACTCTGGGAGGTCTCGCTCTGGACGAATTTCATATCCAGCTTCAGAATGTCCAGCTTCAGCTGGCTGAGCATATTCAGGGAGGAATAGCCGCTGCCGAAGTCGTCCATCTCGATGATGAAGCCCTTGGTGCGCAGCTCATCCACCGTGGCGATGATCTGCTTGGAGTTTTCGGTGTAGGCACTTTCCGTGATCTCCAGATGGAGAAGCTTCGGATCGATATTGTATTTCTGGGTCAGCTCCAGGAGAAAATCCACCAGATCCGGCTGACACACGTCCGCCCGGGAAACGTTTACGGAAACGGGCAGCGGGGGATAGCCCGCATCCTGCCACCGGCGCAGGAGGATGCAGGCCTGCTCCCAGACGAACCGATCCAGCCGGTAGATGAAGCCGTTGCGCTCGAACAGGGGGATAAACTCTCCCGGGGACAGGAAGCCCCACTCCGGGTGAATCCACCGAACCAGAGCCTCGGCACCGCACAGCTGGCTGTCGCTGGCTCGGTATTTGGGCTGCAGATAGACGGCAAACTGGCTGTTTGCCAGAGCGGACTCCATGGTGGAGGTGATGCTCTGCTCCCGCAGGAGCTTCCGGCGCAAAGCGTCGTCGTAGACGGCCAGGGAACGGTCATACTGCCCCTTGATGCTGTCCGCGGCCAGCAAGGCCCGGTCGCACATGTATTCCAGGGGCAGAAAACGATCCCGAATCTCGTAAATGCCCCATTTGATCTCGACGCTTTTCGATTCTGTGGGAATGCCCACATGCCGGGAGATGGAGGCTCGGGCGGCCTGCTCTTTTTCCCGTTCCTGAAGGCATACGAACCGATCGGCGGAATACCGGCCGGTAACGCCGCCTGCGCCGATGCGCTCGTCCATGCCCTGAGCAATGCGCCGGAGGAGCTGATTGCCGGCGGCAATGCCGAAGGTGTCGTTGTAGAGCTTGAAATTGACCACATTGGAGCAGATAATGCTGTATTCCTTATCCGGGTTGCGCATGAGCATGGCCTGCGCCTGCTGATAGAAGAACTCCTTGCTGTAAAGTCCCGTGAGCTGGTCGTACCGGAACTGATTGATCATGGAGGCGGTTTCCTGCAGATGGATGATGCCGGCGATCCGGTGGAGGATCACCTGCGGCCGATAGGGCTTGGGCACGAAATCGGTTGCGCCGTGAGACAGGGCGGCCACCTCCGCGTCCTCGCTGGTGTTCTGGGTCATGACGATCACCGGGATCAGGGACAGCTGGGGATCCTTCTTGATGATATCCAGGAAGGTATAGCCGTCCATGACGGGCATGACGATGTCCAGAAGAATCAGGGCAATCTCATCTCTGTGCGATAGCAGAAGCTCCAGAGCAACCTGGCCGTTCTCCGCTTCCAGCGCGGCATACTGCCCGGAAAGAATCTCCACCAGCATGGTGCGGTTTAATTCGTTGTCCTCGACAACCAGAATTTTTTCCTGCGACAGCATCCTCTCTCACCTCTGCAAAGTATAGCGCTGGAAATGATAAAATTGATTTCACTTATATGATAACAGACTTTTCCGGAAAGGTAAAGGCCAGAATAGTGAAATGTTCCAATATTTTCAGTTACGTTTCAGAATTTTCGACTGAAACCTTTACTCTGGTGAAAAAACCAAAACAGAAAGTACGGATCGGCACGAAACAGAGAAAGAACATCAGCTGCCGGATCCGGAAGGCGGGCAGACGCTGGAAACGGCGGCCGGGCAGGAAAAGACAATAGCGACGCTTTTTCCCTTCCAGTAAACGTATTCGTGATTTTTTCAATTTATCACAAATATCAGATTTCGTCAATGACAACGACTGATATTTGGCTATTTTGCTGATTACTTATGGGAAAGAGGGAAAGCACTTCCCAAGCCGGAGCTGGATCTGCGCGCCGTTTTTGCGCAAAAGAAGCCCCTCGGCAAAGCCGAGGGGCCGATTTTTATGAATATGGGAATTATTAGAGTGTATCTAAAAACTGTCAAAACGCCCAATCAGCGGCTCTTTTTGCCCGGTGCTGCGCCATTTTCCCTTGAAATACAGCGAGTATTCCTGGGGAAAAATGGCTTCCTCCGGCAAACAATCCCCTGCTGCTGGCCATACTTCCGGGATTCGGATAGACCCTACTTGGCCGACTGGAGGTGAGGCTCTTCGGGCAGGGTGAAGTCATAACGCATCTGCAGATCCCTCAGGAGCTTCTCCATGACCTGTCGGGCGACCTTCCGGATGTCCAGGTTCTCCACAAAGGCGATGGCCTTCTCCACCTCCGCCGGGGGCACATTATAAGCCCGCAGATTGATGGTCAGGAAATCCCGGAGCTTTTTCTCCAGGGGGAAATCCTCATCGCAGGGGTGGAGCATGTAGCTGCGCATGACCCCGGAGGTGCCGATGTCCAGATGATAGAAGTCCGTATAGGTCAGCCCCGGCAGGTAGGGGGAGAAAATGGTCTGAAGTTCCTGGGCGGTCTGCCGGACGATGGAGTCCAGGATCAGGGGCTTGGTGTAGGACACCGTATAAATCTCCCGAAGATTTTCGTTCAGCTCCGTCAGGGTCAGCTGGATGGCGGTCTCCGCCGCGTAGACATACACCGGGGGCAGATTTGAGGTGGTGTCCCTGGCCGTGCCGAATTGGTAGGCAAACATAAAGTCCACCAGCTCCGCCAGCACACCGTCCTTGGCGCGGAAAATATTCTGGAAGCTGCTGTTGGAAACCTGACTTCCCTCCAGGATCTGGAGCATGGTAGTTTTCTGATAGCCCTGCATCAGGAAGAGCCGGACGCAGGTCTGCAAAATGCGTTTCTTGGTGGGAACGCTCGCCTCGGTGTGTGCCATTGGTATCATCCTTCCTTAGGAAACTCTGAATAAATCATCCTCGGCTGGAGGGCGGATTTTTTCGCCCGCTTCCGGCTCTTGTCGATTTCCTCGGAGATTCCCTTATCCTACCGGTGTATGAGCCAATATAACAGACTCCTATTATAAATGCAAGTGCAAAACAAACTTTTGGAGAAATGAACAAAAATTATGCGCAAAAACCAGTTAAAAAAACGAAACATAGAAGGACAACCCGTTCTATCTCGTACTTCAGTAGGAACCGGAGGGCGGACAGGCTCACGCCTGAAGTCCGTCAATTTCCTTGGCGATGGGACAGCTGCTCTGGTAGGCGCAGCTGCCGTAGCAGCAGTCCGCCTCGGTGACCTGCCCATTTTCCACAAGAACCTCCACCATCCGGGCGTTATCCAGCTGGCGGCAATAGCCGGTAAAAAAGTGTTCGGTTTCCATTTAAGCCTCCTCCGTCACGCAGAAGCCCCGGGGGGCCAGGATCAGACTGTCCGGCGTGACCATCTGCAGGTGAAAGCCCATGAGGATGGCGCCTGCCCGGACTTCCCAGGGGTCGGCACTGCGGTTGCAGCAGACCCGGTAGGTCTTCCCCGCGTAGCTTCGGGTGAAGCCAATGTGCCGGTCTCCCGCCTGGAAGAACCGGATATCCCCCAGCCGGAAAGCGGGATGCTCCCGGCGGAGCTTTCCCAGCTGCCGGAAATGGTCTAGAATTTCCGTGTTTTCCCGACCCCAGGGATAGGGTCGGCGATTGAAGGGATCCCGACCCCCTTCCATGCCCGCCTCGTCGCCGTAGTACAGGCTGGGGCTGCCGGGAAGGGTATATTGCAGGAATGCCGCCATCAGCAGCCGGTCATAGGCAATGTCAAATTGGTTCCGGGACAGGTGTCGCTTGGACATTTCCTCCCGGGTGCCGTTGAAGTCGTCCACCAGGGCGGTGAGGATCCGGGGGGTGTCGTGGGTGCCAAGGAGGTTCATGTTGCACTGAACCACCTCCGGCGGATAGTTTTCCACAATGGACATTACCGTTTCCTTCAGGGCGGCGCCGCCGTCGTGACCCCGGACGTAGTCGATGATGGCCGTGCGGAAGGGGTAGTTCATGACGCTGTCCAGCTCCCCGGCGGTGAAGTAGGTTCTGCGGCGGTTGTAGGCGATCTTCGCGGAGGCATCCTCCCAGACCTCGCCCAGCAGGAGCGCGTCAGGGTTGATGGCCTTGATGCGCCTGCGCAGCAGACGGATGAATTCGTCGGGCAGCTCGTCGGCCACGTCCAGCCGGAAGCCGTCGGCTCCCAGCTTCATCCAGTGGGCCACCACGCTGTCCTCATCCTCGATGATGAATTTCACGAAGGCGGGATCCAGCTTGTTCACCGTGGGCAGGGTGTCAAAATTCCACCAGCAGGTGTAGCGGTCCGGCCAATGCTGGAAGGTGTACCAGCTGTAGTAGGGGGATTCCTGGGAATTGTAGGCACCCAGGGAGTCAAACTGACCCTCCCGGTTAAAATAGGGGCTGTTGGAGCCGGTGTGGGAATAGACCCCGTCCAGGATCACCCGGATGCCCCGGGCGTGGGCCCGACGGCACAGCTCGGCAAAATCTGCCTCGGTGCCCAGCATGGGATCGGGGGTTTTGTAGTCGCCGGTGTCGTAGCGGTGGCTGGAAAAGCTTTTGGAAATGGGATTCAGGTAGAGAAGATTCACACCCAGATCCGCGATATAGTCCAGCTTTTCGGTAATGCCCCGGAAATTGCCGCCGAAAAAGTCGTTGTTGAGCACCAGATCATCCTCGGTGGGTCGCCAGTCCACCTCCTCATTCCAGCTGGGGTGGACGGTGTAGGGGGTCAGCTTGCCGGTGAGATCGCAGTCCCCGGATTTGCGGAACCGGTCGGGAAAAACCTGGTAGATGGTGGCACCCCGTGCCCAAACCGGGGTGTGGAAATCCGCCGGGACGCAGCTGACCTGCCAGAGGGCACCGGCCTCCATGTTGGTGTCGTCCCCCTGCTTGAACAGCCGGAAGCCGCCGCTGGGGGTGTCGATATAATAATAGTAGAAGTAAAGCCCCTCCTGATGGATGGAAAAATCCGCCTGCCAGATTTCGTAGGGGTCTTCGGTACGCGCTTTGGAGAAGAAAACTTCCTGGGCGGTGGTGCGGCCGTCCTCATATTGCATCAGGCATTTCACGGCGGTGGCCTGGACGGCGCAGGGAATATGAATGTGAAGACGGCAGACCTGACCCGGAGTCAGGGTGCCGAAGGGATCTTTGAATTGGGGAAGCTTGCTGTCGTACAGAATTCTCATGGACTGTCTCCTTGCTGTGTTGCGTTCGGGAAATATTATAGCCTATTTCCGGAAAAAAGAAAAGCATGAGTTAAGCGTCCCAGGGAAATTTCGCCGATTTTGACAATTTTCCAAATCGCCACTTGACAAATTGCCTGCCTGCGATTATACTATCCAGGTAACTTCATGGACGATTAGCTCAGCTGGCTAGAGCATCCGCTTGACGTGCGGAAGGTCATAGGTTCGAGTCCTATATCGTCCACCAAAAAAGAAGCACACCCCCAAAGGGGCGTGCTTCTTTTTTGGTCATGGACGATTAGGACTCGAACAATTGAAATGGCAACAGTCCGGTGGACTGTTGCCATCCGGCGGCTCGACGCCGGATGCTCCTTAGTGTAATCGAGTCCTATATCGTCCACGCGAAGCGCATTTGCGAGATCAGCGAACGCGAACCCATTGAAATGCGGGTGCCGCAAATTTTTTGCGGCACCCTATCATTCTATGAAATTCTTCGTCCTAGGGACGCGGGAACGGCCAATGGCCGCCCACGGGCGACGAATCGCCGCCCCTACAATCTTTTTGCAGGCAGTGCGTTTAACATCCCCCGCACGGAACCCCGGTCAATCTTCCGCCGCCTGGGTTTCCTCCGTGACCTCAGTCCCGTCAGTCTCCTCGGTGGCCTCGGTTTCCTCCGCGGGCTGGGTTTCCTGGGATGCCGGAGTCGTCTGGGGCTTCTGAGTAGCCGGAGTCGTTTGGGCTGCCTGGGTGGTCTGGGCCGCCTGGGTGTCCTCCTCATAGTACCAGCCCACATGGTTGGGGATGTTGGGATCCTTGTCATAGCGGAAGACCGTGCGGATCAGGGCGTACCAGGGTCTGGGGTTATTCTGCTCGTCGTAGCGCCAGGCGGTGCCGTAGGGCTGGGAGCCAACGAAGTTCATTTCGCAGTCCGGCTTCAGAGCCTGGAACCGCTCCTGCTCCTCCTGGGGCACCCGGGACTTGGGATAATACATGGCGCACAGGTCTTTCAGATTCAGCTTGTCCAGCGGGGAAAGATCTGTGACTTTCGTGTAGCTGATGTTCAGATATTCCAGATTTTCACAGCTTTCCAGCCCTTCTACACTCTCAATATATTCGCAGAAGGCCGCCTCCAGCACCTTCAGATTCTTGCAGTTTCCGAAGGGCTTCAGATCGCTGATCATGGAGCCGGAGATGATCACATACTCCAGGCTCTTCATGCCGGAGATAAACTCGGAGGTTTTCAGATACTCGTTGTGGCCGATGTCCATGAACCGGGCATCCTCGCAGTATTTCAGGTTGTCACAGTTGCTGTCCACCAGGTCGTAGACCGCCCGGATGACCTGAGCGTCGGTCAGGGTGGTACCCCGGCCGAAGGAGATCCGCCAGACAACCTTGGTTTGCTCCCGGTACTCGTCCCGGAGCTTGGCCATTTCCTCGTTGGAAATCTGGCAGTTTTCCAGCACGAACCGCTTGCAGCCCGGCAGAATGTCCAGAGCCAGCCGCACCTCCGGCAGACCCTCGTCGCCGATTTTCACGTTCTGGATGACGATCTCCTCATCGGCGGTGGAGATTTTTTTGCCGAAGAAATCGAAGGTATAGTCAATGACCGCGTCCGTGGAGGCCTGCAGAAGCCTTACGTCCTCCTTGGAAAGCTGGCTGTTTCCGTTGGCGTCGGTGAGATTCAGGGTTTCCAGCTTCGGCAGCATGGGAAGCTTCCCGGCGGCCTCCGAAACCTCACCGGAGGTCATGGCGGAAAGATCCAGTTCCGTGGCGGATTCCTCGTAGGTCTGCCCCAGAATGGTGACGGTGTAGGTGAAGCGCACCTCCGGGAACTGGGCTCGCAGACCCTCGATCTCCTCCAGAGTCAGAGTTGTGGTGTCCAGCGTCACGCTGGTCAGATTCTTCAGATGGGGAATGTTCTGGGTCAGGGTACCCAGGTCAAAATCCCCCGGCTCCAGGGTCAGCTCGGCGGTGTCCGGCTCCACGGACAGGCTTCCCAGGCGCACCTGGTAGGCGACCTTCACCTCCGGCAGCCGGGCGCGGAGCTTTTCCAGCATGTCGTAATCGGAGCAGCCGGTGGCGTCCACCTGCCGCAGCTCCGGAAAGTAGGTCTCCATCAGTCCGATGTCCGTATCCGTCAGGGTGGTGACGGTCAGAGACACGGAATCGCTGGAATAGAAGCCGTTCTGGAAGGGCACATTCCAGAGAATTTCGCAATCCGGCAGCAGCTTGTGAAGCTGGTCGTAATGGTCAAAGGAAATGCTCTGCTCCCGCAGATCCAGGCTTTCGGCGTGGATGGGGTAGGCCTTTCCCTCAACGAATACATGATTGTCCCGGTACCACAGAAATCCCACCGCGCCGGCGATGAGCAGAACCAGTACCACAGCGACGATCACCAAAACGGTAATAAGCTTTTTGTGCATAATCATGCCTCCCGTTGGAATCTTATCTGGAAGCATACCACATTTTCAGCCAAAATGCAACTATTTCCCCCATTTTTCCAGGGAAGCTCTGATGAAATCGGCAAGAGCTGGGAGCGAGAGATTTTTCTTTAGCCGCACGGATAGAGAAAAAGATCCGCTACCAGCCGCAGACGATTTATTCAGAGTTTCCCAATCCAAGCCCACAAAGGCCCCCACTTGTCCCCGGTTTTGGGGTTGGTTTTGTCCGGAATCGGCGGAACGTACACCACCTCGTCGCAGTTGCGCACCCGCAGCACCACGCCCCCGTCCGGCTCCTGGTACACCAGGCCGATGACCCGGATCGTCCGGTTTTCCCGGATTCTGGAGCCAAGCTTGTGGGTGCGGCCGCTGCCGGAACGAATTTCCGGCTCGATGAGCACCACCATTTTATCGCCCTTGCCGTCCCGGAGGGTCAGCCGGGCGGGCACGTCTCCCGCCTTTTCCAGGGACAGCAGCGTGCCCTGAAGCTGCACCAGTCGGCCGCCCCAGGCATCATAATCGGCGGCTTCCTTGCAGCCCAGCACCTTTGGTAAGGGACGGCGCATGATTCCCTCCGGCCGCTCCAAAGAAATCAAGTCCAGATACCGCTCGCCGCCTTCCTCCCGGAGGACACCGTCAACCTCCAGAGGCGTGCCGACCTGAATCTCCTTCGGGAAGGCGCCCCGGATGGGAATGCCGCCGGTTTCGTCCTGGACATAAATGGTATCCGGAAAGGTGGTATAGGGATTGGTATTTCCGCTGGCGGCGTAGCCCGTCAGCCGGTACACCGTGCCGGGAGTTCCTGAGCGAATGTCAGAAACGGAGGCGGTGAGTGCCTCACCGCCGGCATAATGGAGCACCAGCTCCTTCTGATAGCTGCGGTGTTCGCCCGCAGCCAGAGCCTGCACCCGGGCTATGAGCCGCAGCTCACCGGGGGTGTCCCAGGTAAATTCGCATTGATATTGGCCTTCGGCGGCTTTCCGGAACCGGCCGATCTCCTTGCCGTTCTGATACAGGGCCGCGCTCTGTACGGACAGGGGCACCGGTTCCCGGTTGTAAAGGCGCAGGCTCAGCGTCAGGGGCTTGCCGATGGTGGGTGCAGCTTCCGCCGCAGAGAAATCCTCGATGCCCATGTCCGAGAAGGTTTCCGCCCAGACCGGGGCGGAAATGGCCACATCTCCGTCGGCCTGGGTCACCCGGAGCAGATAATAGGGGTAGCCGCCGGAAAACTTCAGATCCAGCTCTCCGATGCTTTCGGTGATTTCCCGGGAAACCAGCACCCGGCCATGGATGGTCAGAACGTCTACCTTGCCGACGGACTCGTCGGTTTTATCCTGAAACCGGGCGGTGAGGGTTACGCTTTCTGCATTCTTGATAAAGCCGCCCATATCCGTCCCGTTCAGCTGAAATTCCAGCCGAAGGTCGGTATCCTGCGTGGCATAGGCCCGGCGGCTTCCCAGAGCCTGCAGAAGGCTGCTTTCGGACAGTGTTTCCGCGAGGATCACCGTCCGGGCAGAGCCAAAGTCCGGGTCATAGCAGAAGCTGCCCGCGGTGGGTGCCAGGTGCCAGCCCGCGTCCAGAGCATCGAAGTACTCAGACAGATACTCGGTACCCGGCTCCCCGAAAACCTCCATCAGCTGCATGACCCGGTCGTACCTCGGGTCGTAGTCCCGGAAGCCGTGGAAGGTTCCGTAGGCAGTGCTTGGGTGAGTGAACTGGCTGACCGACTCCGGAGCCTGCTCCAGGATCGCAAGGTAGTCCTCCAGAGAGGACAGCTGATTTCCCGTCTGCCAGCCGGAGGTGCCGAAGGTGTCGATATGACCCAGGTCATGATCTTCGCCCCAGGTCATTTCATAGCCGAAAATGGCGGCAAAGCTCCCATTCGACGCCGCCTTCGCCGCCTGCTTTCCCTCCGCCCAGCTGGGACTGATGGCACTTCCGTCGGCGGTGAGGGAGCCGGACTCTCCATTGATAAAGGAATCGCTGTGATCGGTGATGGCGAAAAAATCCATTTGGGTTTCCTGGGCACTTCTGGCGTAAATTTCCCCGGGGGTGCCCCAGCCGCCGGAGAGAGCCGAGTGATTGTGGAGCTGACCGGCGTAGTGGTTCCGGAGAAAGTCGATTTCCGGCTCCGGGGCAAGGGGCAGAATGTCTTCCGCATAGAATACACCATCGACGATGACACCGGTGAGCCGGGCCGAGCCGGGAGCCCATTTTTCAGCCTCCAGAGGCAGACTGCGGCCTTCGCCTGACAGCTGGCCGTCCTCCGTGATTTCACCCTCCACCTGGATGCGCAGAGCCTCCGGAGCCTGCGCCAGGGCACATACCAGCAGCGGCAGCGCGCCGATGCCCAGAAATTCCGCTTTGGAAGGAATAAATTCCGTCTGCATGGAGCCGGTAATCTGCAAAAGCTTTCCGGGTTCGGCGGCGAGCCCCTCAGGCAGAGTCAGAATCATGCCGCCGGTTTCGTCCTGAAGCACAATCCGACTTCCCTGCGCCCAGACCACCGTGCCCCGGAAGGTAATGTTCTCCATGCCCGGAACCAGCCAGGACAGCTGACCGATGGGGGTCAGGGCTACCGGCGTTTCCAGCGGAACCAGCGGCTCCGTTTCTGATGCGGGCTGGGTTTCCGGAACCGCGGCAGGCTCTGTGACGGGAACGGCAGGCGGGACGGTTTCCTCTGCGGGGGCTGTCCCGGCTTCGGCGGGTTCCGTTCCGAGGGGAAGGGTCGGAGCCTCCGCGGCGACAGGGATCGCTTCCGTGACTTCGGCGGCAGGGCAGGTCTCGGCTTCCGTGGTTTCCGGAACCGGCTGGGTTTCCTCCGCCCGGACACGCAGAAGCATCAGGGAGCATATCAGGCTCAGCACCAGGCAAAGGCAGAAAAGCCGCTTCACGAAAATCCCTCCCATTCTTCCGGTTCATCCCAATTTGGTAGGAATGCCATTCTTTTTTGATCTTACTTTGTCAAAAATCTCTTGTCAAGAGGGAAGAGCCGAATTTAGCAGAATCTATGAAAAATTTGTCGGATTCGCAGCAAACAGACCGGAGCCATTTGGAAGGTTTCGCCGGATTCGATTCGGTCGGCGACGGAGAAAGTGTTATATATAGATATATTTTTATCGATAGATTGCAACTTTTATAGAAAAATGCACAAAATTCCGACCGGAAATCTGGAGGAACCATTCATGGAAAGTGACGAATGTCTCTGTTATAATAAAAAAGGTTATCCGAAAAGGAACTTATCGTCAGGATAAGGATAAGGAGGTAAAACACACTATGCTGGACGCATCCTACTACCGCAAAACGGACGAGATCATCTCCCGTTATGTGCGGGACGCCCGCTCCCTGATCCCCATTATGCAGGACATCCAGGCGGAGTACCGCTACCTGCCTGCGGAGCTGCTGAGCTATGTGGCCAAGGAAATCGGAATCACCGAGGCCAAGGCCTACTCTGTTGCGACCTTCTATGAGAACTTCTCTTTTGAGGCGAAGGGAAAGTATGTCATCAAGGTCTGCGACGGCACTGCCTGCCACGTCCGTCATTCCACCCCGGTGCTGGAAGCGCTGTGGAAGGAGCTGGGACTGAGCAAGAAGAAACACACCACCGATGACATGCTCTTTACGGTCGAGACGGTGTCCTGTCTGGGTGCCTGCGGTCTGGCACCGACCATGATGGTCAACGATCAGGTGCATCCTTCCATGACCCCGGAAAAGGCACTGGCACTCATCGAGGAATTGAGGGGGATCGGCTAATGATTAAGACGGTTGAGGAACTGATCCAGGCTCAGATTGCGGCCTGCGAGGACATCAAGCATTATGACTGCCGGATCCTGGTCTGCTCCGGCACCGGCTGTATTGCCACCGGCTCTCATAAAATTCACGAAATTTTCTGTAATCTGGTCAAGGAAACCGACGGCGTGGAGCTGGTATTCTCCCCCTGCGGCGGCCGGCACGAGGTTGAGGCCGTGGGCGTGAAGAAAACCGGCTGCCAGGGCTTCTGTGAGCTGGGTCCTCTGGTGCGGATTCAGAAGAATGGCAAGGTCATTCAGTACGTCAAGGTGCAGCCTGACGACTGCAAGGAGATTCTGGAGCGCAGCGTCATCGGTGACGAGGTCATCGAGCGTCTGCTTTACAAGAAGGACGAGGTGACCTACGTCCAGCCCGATGAAATTCCCTTCATTGCCAAGCAGACCCGGATCGTTCTGGAAAACTGCGGCAAGTTCGACGCTGAGTCCCTGGACGAATATCTGGCTGCCGGCGGCTTCTCCGCCCTGAAGAAGGCCATGTTCGAGATGACCCGGGACGGCGTAGTGGACGAGGTTGACTGTTCCGGCCTCCGGGGTCGGGGCGGCGGCGGCTTCCCCACCGGCCGGAAGTGGAAGCAGGTTGCCCGCCAGAAGGAGAGCGTGCGCTATGTAGTCTGCAACGGCGACGAGGGCGACCCCGGCGCGTTCATGGACGGCTCCGTTATGGAGGGCGACCCCTTCAAGCTCATCGAGGGCATGATGATCGCGGGCTACGCCGTCCGGGCGGAGAACGGCTACATCTATGTCCGTGCCGAGTATCCCATGTCCGTTTCCCGGCTGAAAAACGCCATCGCCCAGCTGGAGGAGCGGGGGCTGCTGGGTGACAACATCCTGGGCACCGACTTCAACTTCCATATGCACATCAACCGGGGTGCCGGCGCCTTCGTCTGCGGCGAGGGTTCCGCCCTGACCGCCTCCATCGAGGGCAATCGGGGTATGCCCAGAACCAAGCCCCCCAGAACCGTGGAAAAGGGTCTGTGGGAAAAACCCACGGTGCTCAACAACGTGGAAACCTACGCAAATGTGCCCAAGATCATTTTGCAGGGCGCGGACTGGTTCCGATCCATCGGAACTCCCGGCAGCCCCGGCTGCAAGACCTTCTCCCTGACCGGTGCCATTGAGAATACGGGTCTCATTGAAGTGCCCATGGGCTCCACCCTGCGGCAGATCATCTTCGACATCGGCGGCGGCCTGAAAAACGGCGCGGAATTCAAGGCCGTGCAGATCGGCGGCCCCTCCGGCGGCTGCCTGACGGAGGCTCATCTGGACGTACCGCTGGACTTCGACTCCGTGAAGAAGTACAACGCCATCATCGGCTCCGGCGGCATGGTGGTCATGGGTCAGGACACCTGCATGGTGGAAGTGGCTCGGTTCTTCATGAGCTTCACCCAGCGGGAATCCTGCGGCAAGTGTACTCCCTGCCGGGAGGGCACCAAGCGGATGCTGGAGATTCTGGAGCGGATCGTGGGCGGCCAGGGTCAGCTGGAGGATCTGGATACCCTGGAGGAGCTGGCGAAAATGATCCAGACCATGGCACTGTGCGGCCTGGGCAAGTCCGCCCCGCTGCCGGTGCTGTCCACCCTGGCGACCTTCCGGGACGAGTACATCGAGCACATTGTGGATAAGCGGTGCCGGGCCAAGCAGTGTACGGCTCTGCGGCGCTATGTCATCAACCCCGCCTTCTGCAAGGGCTGCTCCAAGTGCGCCCGGAACTGTCCCGTCAACGCCATTTCCGGCGTTGTCAAGAAGCCCTACACCATCGATCCCAATAAGTGCATCAAGTGCGGCTCCTGCAAGGACAACTGCGCCTTTGACGCCATTTATGTGGAAGCATAAGGAGGGGAAATCATGGGAACGATCACAATTAACGGTAAAAAGTACGAGTTTACCAACGAAAAGAATATCCTGACCATTATCCGCAACGCAGGCATTGAGGTCCCCACATTGTGCTATCAGCCGGAGCTTTCCATTTTTGGCGCCTGCCGTCTGTGTACGGTGGAGGACGACCGGGGCCGGTGCTTTGCCTCCTGCTCCGAGGAGCCCCGGGACGGCATGGTCATCTACACCCACACCGAGCGGCTGCGCAAGCACCGGAAGCTGATCGTGGAGCTGCTGCTGGCGGCTCACTGCCGGGACTGCACCACCTGCGACAAGCACGGCAAGTGTAAGCTCCAGAAGCTGGCCTATCAGCTGGGCATCAACCAGGTGCGCTTCGAGAACCACCGGGAGATTATGCCTGTGGACTTCTCTTCTCCCGCCATCGTCCGGGATCCCAACAAGTGCGTCCTGTGCGGCAACTGCGTCCGGGCCTGCACCGAGCTGCAAGGCATCGGTGTGCTGGGCTTTGCCCATCGGGGTACCGACGCGGTTGTGACCCCCGCCTTTGACCGGAAAATGGCGCAGACCAACTGCGTGGGCTGCGGCCAGTGCCGGGTGGTGTGTCCCACCGGCGCGCTGACCATCCACCACAATATGACCGAGGTCTGGCAGGCTCTGGGCGACAGGAACACCCGGGTGGTTGCCCAGATTGCCCCCGCCGTCCGTGTGGCTCTGGGCGAGGCCTTCGGCCTTCCGAAGGGCGGGAACGCCATGGGCAAGATCGTGGCGGCTCTGCACCGGATGGGCTTCGACGAGGTCTTTGACACCACCTACACCGCCGACCTGACCATCATGGAGGAGTCCGCGGAGTTCCTGAACCGGGTAGGCAAGGGCGAAAAGCTGCCGCTGCTCACCTCCTGCTGTCCCGCCTGGGTGAAGTTCGTGGAGAAGGAGTTCAAGGAAAATATTTCCACCTGCCGGTCTCCCCAGGGCATGTTCTCCGCCGTTCTGAAGGAATACTACCGGGACGAAAAGCACGCCAAGGGCAAGAAGACCATGGTCGTTTCCATCATGCCCTGTACGGCCAAGAAGATGGAGGCCGCCCGGGAGGATTACCACACCTACGGCGAGCAGGATACGGACGTGGTGCTTACCACCACCGAGCTGATCCGGATGATCGACGGCCACGGCATCAACTTTGAGACCCTGCCCAGCGAGGCCTGCGACATGCCCTTCGGCATCGGCTCCGGCGGCGGCGTGATCTTCGGCACCACCGGCGGCGTTACCGAGGCGGTACTGCGTCGGCTGTGTGACGACGAGGAAGGCCCTTCTCTGGATGCCATTGCTGACTGCGGTGTCCGGGGAGAGGAAGGCATCCGGGAGTTTATCGTTCCCTACAAGGGGATCGAGGTCAGAATTTGCGTCGCCTCCGGCCTGGAAAATGCCCGGAAGGTGCTGGATGCGGTAAAGTCCGGCGAGAAGAGCTATCACTTCATCGAGGTCATGGCCTGCCCCGGCGGCTGCGTCATGGGCGGCGGTCAGCCCATTTACGGCACCAAGGCGACCAGAGTCACCACCCGGCGGGCGGGGCTTTACGCGGCGGACGGCAATATGGCCATCAAGAAGTCCAATGAAAACCCCCTGATGGACGTGTTCTACAACGGCCCCTTCAAGGACAAGACCCACGAGCTGCTCCATACCAGCCATCACGGATAATCCAGCACAATACAGAACGCCGCCGGGGAACCCCGGCGGCGTTCTTCTTTTCGGTCAGCCTTCCTGCACCACGATTTCGGAGACCTTCAGGCCGGGATTTCTGCGGCAGGTGAAGTCGATGGCCCAGTAGGAGCTGAATACTATCAGGTTCCGGCCCCGGTAATCTTCCAAAAGCTCCGCGTCGCTGCCCAGGTTCAGGTCGCTCAGGTCGCCGGGGTACTCGTCGATAACCCGGATTTCCTCGTAGGGCAGAGTCTCCATCCGCAGCTCCACGCCGTACTCATTCTTCATCCGGTATTGGAAGACCTCCAATTGCAGCACGCCGACTACGCCCACAATGACCTCCTCCATGCCGGAGTTGGGCAGCTTGAAGATCTGAATGGCACCCTCCTGGGCGATCTGCTCGGTGCCCTTGACGAACTGCTTGCGCTTCATGGAATCCTTGGCGGACACCCGGCAGAAGTGCTCCGGGGCGAAGGTGGGAATGCCGGTGAATCTGAATTTCTTGCCAGGCACGGTGATGGTGTCGCCGATGGAGAAAATGCCCGGGTCAAACACGCCGATCACATCCCCGGCGTAGGCCTCGTCCACAATTTCCCGCTCGGCGGCCATCAGCTGCTGAGGCTGGCTCAGCCGCATTTTCTTGTTGCCCTGGACATGGAAATACTCCGCGTCCCGGGAGAATTTGCCGGAGCAGATGCGCATAAAGGCCAGCCGATCCCGATGAGCCTTGTTCATATTCGCCTGGATTTTGAAGATAAAGGCGGAAAAATCCGGGTCAAAGGTGTCGATGACACCGCAGTCCGCCGTCCGGGGCAGGGGCGGCGGGGTCAGCTTCAGGAAGGCCTCCAGGAACGGTTCAATGCCGAAATTCGTCAGGGCAGAGCCGAAGAACACCGGGGACAGCTGGCCGCTCCGCACTGCCTCCACGTCCATTTCCCGCCCGGCGGACAGCAGCTCCACGTCCTCAATAAGCTGTTTGGCCTTCTGCTCGCTGTCCAGAAGCTGGGCAACCCTGGGATCGTACAGATCCACTTCCAGCTTGTCGGCTCTGGATTTGCCGTTGACCCCGGAGAAGAACAGCAGCTCCGCCTTTTCCCGGTCGTAAACGCCCTGGAAATCCTTGCCGCAGCCGATGGGCCAGTTCATGGCGTAGGTCTCGATGCCCAGCTCCCGCTCCACCTCGTCTAATAGGTCAAAGGGATCCTTGGTGTCCCGATCCATCTTGTTGATGAAGGTGAAAATGGGGATGTGCCGCATGGCGCAGACCTTGAAAAGCTTCCTTGTCTGAGGCTCCACGCCCTTGGCACCGTCGATGACCATAACGGCGGAGTCCGCTGCCATCAGCGTCCGGTAGGTGTCCTCGGAAAAGTCCTGATGGCCTGGGGTGTCCAGAATGTTGATGCAGAAGCCCTCGTACTGGAACTGCATGACGGAAGAGGTCACGGAAATGCCCCGCTGCTTCTCGATTTCCATCCAGTCGGAGGTGGCGGCACGGGAATTCTTCTTGCCCTTGACCACGCCGGCCTGGGCGATGGCTCCGCCGTAGAGCAGGAATTTTTCGGTTAAGGTGGTTTTACCGGCATCCGGGTGGGAGATGATGGCGAAGGTTCGCCGCCGGCTGATTTCTTCTCGCAGGGTAGCCATCTGTTAAGTCCTCCATTGTAAGCTGAAAATCCGGAGGGCATTGGCCTCCAAATCAAGTAATTTTTCTCAAACCAGTTCAGTTTACCATATTATTCCGCAGTTTACAAGGGGGATAACCGGAATTTTCACGTTTTTTCCGGCAAAATCTCCGGAAGAATGCTGACCTCGCCGTAGGAAAGAGACTGCTCCGTCCCGTCCCCGAAGCGCACCCGCAGGCGGCACCGGTCGTCGATGCCAATGGCGAGAGCTTCCCGGCGCATTTCTCCGGACAGCACCGTGAGGGGCTTTCCCACCACCAGGCTTCTGCGGCGGTAGTCCTCCAGGAAGTCCCCGCCGGTTCGGTACAATGTCCAGAACCGATTGAGAAATTCCGCCGCCAGCCGATTTTTCCCCTCTGGCACCGGGCTGTCCCAGAGGGAACCCGCGATGTCCGCGATTTCTGCCGGAAAGCCGTCTTTGGGTGTGTAGACGTTGACACCGACCCCAACCACCGCATACTCCGGCGCACCGGTTTCCAGGCTGAAGGCGGCCTGGCTGAGAATGCCGCAGACCTTCTTCCCCCGGAGGAAAATGTCGTTGACCCACTTGATTTTAGGGCTTTCCACCCCCAACGCTTCCATGGCCTGACACATGGCCGCGGCGGCCGCCGCCGTGAGCAGCACCGTCTGCTGGGGATCGCCGGCGGGACGCAGCAGCAGGCTCAGATAAACGCCGGTGTCCGCCGGAGAGTAGAAGCTTCGGCCATACCGCCCCCGCCCCTGGGTCTGGCTGCCGGAGAGTACCACCGTACCCTCCGGCTCCCCCCGCTCCGCCAGGCGGCGGGCGGCGGCGTTGGTGGAGTCCAGGGACTTTTCCACCAACGGGCGCATCTCCGGGTTCAGATATTTGGCGATTCCCTGAGCGGACAGCACGTCCCCCATTTTGGAAAGGCAGTAGCCCCGGTTGGGCACCGCGTCGATGGGGTAGCCCTCCTGGCACAGAGCCTTCACCGCCTTCCAGATTGCCGCCCGGGTGACGGACAGCTCCTGCGCCGCCTCCTCCCCGGAAACGAAGCTGCCCCGCCGGTTTTCCAGCAGGGTCAGAAGCTTTTCCTTCGTGGTCACGGCCTTTCCTCCTTCCAGACGCACAGACTGCTCCACTGGCAGTCCCCGCAGATTTCCGTCCGCTTGCCGGGACGAAGAACAGCCTTCTCCACCAGAGCGGAGAAGGTCAGATAGTTCATCCGGTCGCCGGGGGTCAGGCCGCACCGGTCAAGCACCTGCCGGTCATACCGGCAGGCCTTTTCGGCGCAGGCCTGCGTTTCCCGGTTGGGGCAGGCGGCGCAGATGTCGTCGCTGCCTGCCACCAGGCGGATTTCCGGATTTTCCGCCAGAATTTTCTTCATCCGGGTCATATTTTCCACAAAGGCTCCGCTGTAGCCCGCCCCCCGGAAGAAGGGAAGGCACATGCCGTGATGGGCACGGATTTTGTAGGCGCTCACAGCCGGATGACCTTTCTCAGCCGCTTGCACAGCACCAGAGCCAGGGCGATCTTCACCAGATCCGGCACGATGTAGGGAAACACACACCAGCCAAGAGCCGTCCACACCCCCACGGGGCCGGTGGTTCTGGCGTAGACCGTCACGAACCAGACCGTGCCGAAGGCATAGCAGGCGGCAAGACCCAGCACCATGGAGGCCGTCAGCACCGCCGTCCGGTTGCCGGGAATCTTCTCCATGACCCACATGAGAGCCGCCGCCACCAGGAAGCCCACGATGTAGCCGCCGGTGCTGCCCATGAGAATACCCACACCCCCGGTAAAGCCGGAGAACACCGGAACGCCCACGCAGCCCAGCAGAATGTAAACCAGCACGGCCAGAGTACCCCGCTTGCCCCCCAGCACGCCCACCGCCAGGAACACGGCGAAGGTTTGCAGGGTAAAGGGCACCACATAGGGCACCGAGATCCAGGAGCACACCGCCATAATCACCGCGAACATGGCGACATAGGCCATGTCCCGCACCGTCGGCTTCTTTTCCATTGAGATTCCCTCCAGGTTTTTTGTCAAAGGGAATATAGCATGTGACGGCTGAAATGTCAACCATTATTTTTTAACAGGTTTACAATCAGACGGACAAAAAGACGCACCGCGTTTGCGGTGCGTCTTGAAATTGTCAGGCAATCGCTCAGGCCTTGCCGTCGGAACCCAGAACGTGGACGATCTTGTGAGCGACCATGTCCTTGACGGCCTGACGGGCGGGCTTCAGGTACTGACGAGGATCGAAGTGATCCGGATGCTCGGCGAAGTACTTGCGGATGGTGCCGGTCATAGCCAGACGGATATCGGAGTCGATGTTGATCTTGCACACGGCCAGCTTGGCAGCCTTGCGCAGCTGATCCTCAGGGATGCCGATGGCGTCGGGCATATTGCCGCCGTAGGTGTTGACCATCTTCACGAATTCCTGGGGAACGGAAGAGGAGCCGTGCAGAACGATGGGGAAGCCGGGCAGCCGCTTGATGCACTCCTCCAGCACGTCGAAGCGCAGGGGAGGCGGAACCAGGACGCCGTCGGCGTTCCGGGTGCACTGAGAGGGCTTGAACTTGTACGCGCCGTGGCTGGTGCCGATGGCGATGGCCAGAGAGTCGCAGCCGGTGCGGGAGACAAACTCCTCAACCTCTTCGGGATGGGTGTAGCTCTCCTTGCCGTGCTCCACGGCCACCTCGTCCTCAACGCCGGCCAGAGTGCCCAGCTCAGCCTCGACCACGACGCCGTGGTCATGAGCATACTCAACGACCTGCTTCGTCAGGGCAATGTTCTCCTCAAAGGACTTGGAGGAAGCGTCGATCATAACGGAGGTGAAGCCGCCGTCCACGCAGCTCTTGCACAGCTCGAAGCTGTCGCCGTGATCCAGGTGCAGCGCAATGGGAATCTCGGGATTCTCAATGACAGCCGCCTCAACCAGCTTTACGAGATAAGTGTGGTTGGCATAGGCGCGGGCACCCTTGGAAACCTGCAGAATGACGGGGCTCTTCAGCTCGCCGGCAGCTTCGGTGATACCCTGGACAATTTCCATGTTGTTGACATTGAAAGCACCGATGGCGTAGCCGCCGTCGTAGGCCTTCTTGAACATCTCTTTTGTAGTAACAAGGGGCATCGGAATCAATCCTTTCTTTTATCGCAGGCCTCGCGCCTGCTTTTTCGGTGACTATTATACCATACTTTCCGCTTTTTTCAATAGTAATCTTCTTATGCACCTCAAAATCCGTTCTTTCAATCAATATTGACCAGTTTCCCGGAAGAACCCTCCCGAAAATTAGAAGAAATGGCAATTTACCTTTGCTTCAGAATGGAGTATAATCACATCTGTAGGCATCTACGCAATTCAACTAAAGGAGTGCTTTTCAGATGAAACTGTCCCCTCTGCAGGTCGCCAGATACCAGTATACCCCCAAGCTCCCCGGCATGCTCCGTCATGGTGTGGCTGACGTCTGCGTGAAAAATGGCGAGGCAACCGCCAGCGTTGCCGATCAGGAGAAGATCGCCGCTCTGTTCCCCAATACCTACGGCAAGAATGAGATCACCTTCGTCAAGGGCAAGAACACCTCCGAGGCCAAAAAGCAGGTCGTTGGCGTGATTCTGTCCGGCGGTCAGGCTCCCGGCGGCCACAACGTGGTCTGCGGCCTGTATGACGCGCTGAAGGCCACGGGCAAGGACAATGTCCTCTATGGCTTCAAGGGCGGCCCCAGCGGCCTTCTGGAAGATAACTACCTGATCTTCGACGACGAATACATCAATCAGTTCCGCAACACCGGCGGATTCGACATCATCGGCTCCGGCAGAACCAAGCTGGAGACCGAGGAGCAGTTTGCCGTGGCGGCTCAGGTGTGCAAGAAGCACGGCATCAACGCCATCGTCATCATCGGCGGCGATGACTCCAACACCAATGCCGCTGTTCTGGCCGAGTATTTTGCCGCCCACAACACCGGCGTGCAGGTCATCGGCTGCCCCAAGACCATCGACGGCGACCTGAAGAACGAGGACATCGAGTGCTCCTTCGGCTTCGATACCGCCACCAAGACCTACAGCGAGATCATCGGCAACATTGAGCGGGACGCCAACTCCGCCAAGAAGTACTGGCACTTCATCAAGGTCATGGGTCGTTCCGCTTCCCATGTGGCTCTGGAGTGCGCCCTGGAAACCCAGCCCAACATCTGCCTGATCGGCGAGGAGGTGGCCGCCAAGAAGATGTCCCTGGCGCAGATCGCCGACTATATCGCCGATTCCGTGGCCAAGCGGGCGGCGAACGGCGAAAACTTCGGCGTTGCCATTATCCCCGAGGGCATTGTGGAATTCGTGCCTGAGTTCTCCGTGCTGATCGGCGAGATCAATGAGCTGCTGGCGGGCAGCAAGACCGCCGCCTTCAATGCCCTGCCCACCTGGAAGGAGAAGTACGCCTTCATCGAAGTCGGCCTGACCAAGGAGTCCATGGCTGTCTTCGCCATCCTGCCTGAGAGCATCCAGCAGCAGCTGTTCCTGGAGCGTGACCCCCACGGCAACGTGCAGGTGTCCCTCATTGAGTCCGAGAAGCTGTTCGCCGAGCTGGTCAAGGCCAATCTGGATGCCCGGAAGGCTGCCGGCACCTACAGCGGCAAGTTCTCCACCCAGCATCATTTCCTGGGCTACGAAGGACGCTGCGCCTTCCCCTCCAACTTCGATGCCGACTACTGCTACAGCCTGGGCTACAACGCCTTCATGCTGATCCTGTACGGCTACACCGGCTACCTGTCCAAGGTGTCCAACCTCTCCAAGCCCGCCGAGGAGTGGGTGGCAGGCGGTATGCCCATCACCAAGATGATGAACATGGAGCGCAGAAACGGCCAGGACAAGCCCGTTATCCGCAAGGCTCTGGTGGAGCTGGACGGCAAGCCCTTCGCCTATTTTGCTGCACACAGAGACCAGTGGGCGGCGGAGACCTGCTTCACCTATCCCGGTGCCATCCAGTACTTCGGACCCAGCGAGGTCTGCGACCTGACCACCCGGACTCTGGCTCTGGAGAAGGCTTGATTTCCAATTTACCGAAAAACGACGTGACCATCCGGCCACGTCGTTTTTGACTTGCGTTTTTGGGAAGAAATGCTATTATGGATGCAGGACTGCGGGAGTAGTCCAAAATCGCAACGGAGGTCATTTTTATGAAAAAAGAACTGGGTGTCAATCCTTATCTGTTCCCCATGCCCGTGCTGATGATCGCCACTTACAGTGACGACGGCACCGTCGATGTGATGAACATGGCCTGGGGCGGTATCTGCGCCGAGAACATGGTTTCCCTGAACATCAGCGCAGACCACAAAACGTCCGAAAACATCAGAAAGCGGGGTGCTTTCACCCTGAGCGTGGCGGACATTCCCCACATCGAGGCCGCCGATTTCTTCGGCATCGCTTCCGGCAATAAGATGCCCGACAAATTCGCGCGCAGCGGCCTGACCGCCGTCAAAAGTGAGAAGGTGGACGCCCCCGTGGTTCAGGAGTTTCCCCTGACCCTGGAATGCAAGGTCGTGGAGGACAAGGAGGAAATCTACGGCCACCACGTTATCGGTGAAATCGTGGGCGTGCTGGCGGACGAATCCGTGCTGGACGAAAAAGGCAAGGTGAACCCCACCAAGCTGAACGCCTTCGTCTTCGACCAGTTCCGCAGCGGCTACTACGCCATCGGCGAGAAGGTGGGCCAGGCCTGGCACACCGGTACGCCCCTGATGAAGAAGTAAGATTGCGAAAAAACGACGTGACCATACGGCCACGTCGTTTTTGCTTATTTCTTCCATTTTTCCGTCAAAGCCCGGATCTGAGAGGCCAGACGGGCATTGTCCTTGTTGGGGCAGCCCCTCCGGGTATGCACCAGGGCAAGCAGTGCCTCCGCAGCGGCCAGCAGATCCTCGTAGACCTGCTTTGCCCGCTGGCTGCCCTTGAAGATGGCCGCCCGGTTGATCCGTACTCCCTGGGTCAGGGTCACGCTCTTGCCGGTGAGCAGGTCAAATTCCGTGCCGCTGTAGGGTGCCTCCGCCCGGTAGCCCAGCTTTTTCAGGGTATCCCGGAAGGCTTCACAGCTTTCCGCATCGCCGTGGTTCACGAACACCAGCCGGGGCTTTTCTGTAAAGCCTGCCAGCCAGCGGAGCAAGCCGTCCCGGTCGGCGTGGCCGGAGGTTCCGTGGAGCGTGGCGATTTCCGCGTTCACCGCGATTTCCTCGCCGAAAAGCCGGACAGATTTCGCGCCGTCCTGGAGCTTTCTGCCCAGTGAGCCCTCGGCCTGATAGCCCACGAAGAGAACAATGCAGTCCCTGCGCCACAGGTTGTGCTTGAGATGATGGCGGATACGGCCGGCCTCGCACATGCCGCTGGCAGAAAGAATTACCTTAGGCCGGGGGTCAAAGTTGATGGCTCTGGATTCGTCGGAGCTGACGGACAGGGTCACTCCCTCAAACCAGATGGGATTGATTCCCTGACGGATCAGAGACAGGGTCTTCTCGTCAAAGTTTGTATGACTGCACTGGAGGAAAATGCCCGTGGCCTCCACTGCCAGAGGGGAGTCTACATACACCGGGAACCGGTCGTGGCCGTGGATCAGACCGCGCTGCTTGATCTCCCGGATGGCATACAGCATTTCCTGGGTTCTGCCTACGGCAAAGGAGGGAATCACCAGATTGCCCCCCTGATCCAGGGCTTTCTGAATGTAGCCTGCCAGTTCGGCAACCGGATCAACGGTGTTCTTATCATGGAGCCGGTCGCCGTAGGTGGATTCGATCACCAGATATTCCGTTTCCGCGATGGGCTTTGGGTCATTGAGAATGGGCTGATTGGTATTGCCCACGTCGCCGCTGAAAACGATCTTCCGGGTTT
>ERZ808262.312-NODE-312-length-27804-cov-3.597463_pt1 | contig 27804 bp, 26 predicted proteins | sample MGYA00520895_ERZ808262 | MGnify/ENA primary metagenome ERZ808262 (study PRJEB31516, sample SAMN03275588) | gut metagenome | biome: mammalia-associated habitat; material: feces | host: Papio cynocephalus | place: Kenya | collected 2012-08-02 ... | reverse complement strand
GGCGGTGATCTCTCCCGCCCGGGGTCAGGGGCTTCTGTGCTTCGAGGGTGGCACCGTGTCCGCCCGCCCCATCGACGTGGTGTTCCCGGTGCTTCATGGGGAGAACGGCGAGGACGGAGCCATGCAGGGCCTGCTGCAAATGGCGGGGATCCCCTATGTGGGGCCTCACGTTTCCGCCTCCGCCGTGGCTATGGATAAGACCCTGACGAAGCTGGTCATCGACAAGGAGGGCATTCCCCAGGCGGCCTGGGAGCTGGTGCGCGCCAGAGACCTTGCCAGGAATGGGGAAAGGATTCTGGATGCCCTGGAAGCCCGCTTTGCCTATCCCATGTTCGTCAAGCCGGCTGGCACCGGTTCTTCCGTGGGCGTTTCCAAAGCGGCGGATCGCCAGGCACTTCGCCAGGCTCTGGCCGCCGCGGCGAAATTCGACGAGAAGGTTCTGGTGGAGGAATTCATCCGGGGCAAGGAAATTGAGGTGGCCGTCCTGGGCAACGAAAACCCGGTGGCTTCCGTCTGCGGCGAGATCGACTCCGGCGCGGAATTCTATGACTATGATGCCAAGTACATCACCGATACCTCCCGTGCCTACATCCCCGCCCGGATTCCCGAAGGCCTTCAGCAGGAAATCCGGAAGGCGGCGGTGCGGGTGTTCCGGGCCATCGGCTGCCAGGGTCTGAGCCGGGTGGACTTCTTCGCCACCGAGGACGGCCGGCTGGTGCTGAACGAAATCAACACCCTGCCGGGCTTCACCTCCATTTCCATGTACCCCAAGCTCTTCGCCGCCAGCGGCATTCCCTACAGCCGGCTCATTGACGAGCTTCTGAAGCTTGCCATGGAGGCGGGAAAATGAAAACACCCGTGATGCTGTCCCTGCGCTCCACCCAGCGGTATGCGGAGCAGGAGGCGGAGACCCTGGAGCTGACCACGGAAGGAACCATGGAGTTCCGGGACGGGGGCTGGGACATCAGCTACCGGGAAAGTGCCCTGACCGGGCTGGAGGGCGTGACTACCACCTTCCGGGTGGAGCCGGAGAAAATCACCCTGACGCGAACCGGCTCACTGAGATCGGAAATGGTTTTCCGGCAGGGAGATTCCCATGACAGTCTCTACGAAATGCCCTTCGGGGCGATGCTCATGACCGTGGAGACCAGCCTTCTATTCTATGACATTGTGCCGGACGGCGGCACCATTGACCTATGCTACCGGGTGATTATCGAAAACGCCCAGGCCGGGGACGTGGAGTACCATCTGGACATCCGGGCAAAATAAGAAAAATGCTGTTATCAGGAGCGATTGCCCTCCGATAACAGCATTTTTTCTTGCAAATTGTGGAATCCTGTGATATGCTGTCGATGGTGCTACCAGCACCCCGGCAGGCGGTTCCCCTCGATCTTTTCGGGGGTGACAGTCTTCTTTTGCCCCCGATCCAATGTGAGAGGGGGCGACAGGTATGGATGTTACATGGGAAGGAATTTTTCAATACTGCATGCTCATTGTCGCTGTCATTGCCCTGGTTCGCCAGGATAACAACAAGAAGAGATAATCGCCTACTCTCCAAAGTCACGATTATCTCTTCTTGAGAAACTTGGGGAGCCGACCTGCTGGTGGCACCCTCTTGCATCTTTACTATACCCCAGTTTTTCTAATTTGTCAACTGCTCCGTCCTTCGGCGGAGCAGTTTTTTCCAGGGAATACCTGCTTCAAAAGTACTCGCCGGAAACTCAGTCCCTTCTGCGTCTGCCGCCGAAGATGGCCAGCAGCCGCAAAAGCTGAGCCAGAGCCACGGCGGTGGCGGCCACATAGGTCAGTGCCGCGGCCCGCAGGGTCTTCCGGGCACCCATCAGCTCCTCGTCCGTCAGAAGGCCCCCTTCCTCAATGGCAACCAATGCCCGGCGGCTGGCGTTGAATTCCACAGGCAGCGTCACCAGCTGGAATACCAGGGACAGGCCGAAGCAGCCGATGCCCAGATAAATGAGGGTATCGGACATGGAGCCGAAGGCGGACAGCAGAATGCCCAGCAGGATCAGGGGCATGGCCAGCTGAGAGCCGAAGTTGGTCACGGGAATGATGGCCGCCCGGAGCTTGATGGGGGCGTAATCCTGGGCGTACTGCACCGCGTGTCCGGCCTCGTGACAGGCTACGCCGATGGCGGCGGTGGAGGTGCTGCCGTAAACGCTGTCCGACAGCCGGATGACGTTGTCCCGGGGGTCATAGTGGTCGGTCAGGTTGCCGCTGATCCGGGTGATCTGCACATCCCGGACGCCGTTTGCGTAGAGCACCCGCTGGGCGGCCTCCGCCCCGGTGAGTCCCCGGCGGGAATACTGCTTGGCGTATTTTTTGAAGGTGGAATTGACATTGGCACTGGCCCACAGCGACAGCAGCACGCAGGGCAGCACCAGAACCACATAGGTCCAGTCAAAGCCGTAGAACATGGGATACATAGGAATCCTCCCTTATCACATTTTCCCTTATTATATCCCCCTGGGAGAAATTTGGCAAGACGGTGGAATTGTAAACTTTTTCCCTGAAAGAAAGAAGGAATATTCACATTTTATTCATACTGCATTTCCGGGGAACTGCTATAATGGTTCCGAAAGAAAAGGCGAGGTGACGGACGTGAAGGATCCTGAGAAAAAACGCTATCTGATGCTGATGCTGTCCCTGTTCTGTGCCATCAGCCTGAGCATTGTGGTGTTCTTTGTAGTGTACCGATTCCAGGGCATCGGCGACCAGCTGCATGTGCTGGGAAATATTCTGGCTCCCTTTGTCTATGGCAGCGTGATTGCCTATCTGCTGCGGCCGATGTGCAATTTCTATGAGCAAACCCTGGGCTCCACGCTGCCCAAGAAGGTGAAGAAGGCGGCTCCGGCTCTGGCAGTGGCTTTGAGCCTGCTGTCCGGCATTCTGATCGTGTACATGCTGATCATCATGATCGCCCCTCAGCTGTACGAGAGCTTTATGACGCTGTGGAACTCTATCCCGGAAAAGATCAACGTCTTTGTCCGCTGGGCAACAGAGCGATTCGGCAACGAGAAAAATGTGACCCAACTGCTGGAGCTGCTCAATACCAACAGCGAGACCATTTACAATCAGCTGGAAACCTGGGGACAGGATGTGCTCAGTCCCTATCTGGGCGACCTGAACAGCCTGCTGACTGGCGGCATCAACGGCCTGGGCAGTCTGGTCACTGGCGTAGGGAACAGCCTGGTGAAGCTCTTCCAGTTCCTGTATAATCTGCTCATCGGCCTGATCGTGGCCTGCTATCTGCTGTCCAGCCGGAAAAAATTTGCCCGGCAGGGGGTTCTGGTGGTCAGAAGCCTCTTAAAGCCCCGTTGGGCGGATATCCTTCTGGGGGAGATCGCCTTCGTGGATCGGATGTTCGGCGGCTTCATTGACGGAAAGATTCTGGATTCCGCCATCATCGGCGTGCTGTGCTACATTGGATGCAGCATTTTCCGGTTCCCCAACGCATTGCTGGTGTCCACCTTTGTGGGGGTGACCAACGTGATCCCCTTCTTCGGCCCCATCATCGGCGCGGTGCCCTCCACCTTCCTGATTATGATCGAAAATCCGGTGAAGGGTCTGTGGTTCATCGTCTTTGTGCTGGCTCTTCAGCAGCTGGACGGAAACGTCATCGGTCCGAAAATCCTGGGCGACCGGACGGGGCTTTCCAGCTTCTGGGTGCTGTTTGCCATTGTCCTGTGCGGCGGATTGTGGGGCGTGCCGGGGATGATCGTCTGCGTGCCCATGTTCGCGGTGCTCTATGACATTGTCAAGAAGCTGGTGCGCCGGGGTCTGAGCAAGAAAGGTCAGAGCGAACTCTGGGATCAGTATCACACGGATTATCCGGAGAACGCGGATCAGAAGAAATGAATCGCAACGTGCCGCCCTGACCGGGGCGGCACTTTTTTGCATTTCCAGTGGAAATGAAGGGAAGAATGTGGTATACTGTTCCCATCTGTAGATTCTTTGTAAAAGGGGGAGAACGCTATGTATTATGCTGCTATTAAAAACTGTGACATCGCCAACGGCCCTGGGGTGCGGGTGAGCCTGTTCGTTTCCGGCTGCACCCATCACTGCCCGGAGTGCTTCAATGAGGTGGCCTGGGATTTTCATTATGGAAAGCCCTTTACCGAAGAGACGATCCAGACCATTCTGGATATGCTGCGGCCTGCCTACATCCGTGGCCTGACCCTGCTGGGAGGCGAACCCTTCGAGCCTCAGAACCAGGGGGCGGTGGTGGAGCTTCTGCGCAGGATAAGGAAGGAAATGCCGGATAAGTCCATCTGGGCTTTTTCGGGCTACCTCTTTGAAAAGGATATCCTGTCCGGGCGGCTGGGAGACTGCTCTGAGTACCTGAGCTACCTGGATGTGCTGGTGGACGGGCCGTTTATGAAGGATAAGAAAAACTTAAGTCTCCGGTTCCGGGGGTCGGAAAACCAGCGGCTCATCGATGTGCCGAAATCTCTGGCCGCGGGAAAAACCGTCCTGTGGGAGGACTGGCAGGGCGACAGAAAGGGAATGATCTGATGGAAAGCATTCATGTAAAGCCTCTGCGTCCGGGGGCAACCCTTCCGGCCTACGGCAGCACCGGCGCGGCGGGGGCAGACCTGACGGCCTGCATCGAGGAACCGATCGTCATCATGCCCGGCCAGACGGCCTTTGTGCCCACGGGCATTGCCATGGAGGTGCCGGCAGGCTGCGCCGGACTGGTGTACGCCCGCAGCGGCATGGCCTGCAAGCAGGGCTTGGCTCCGGCCAACAAGGTGGGCGTTATCGACAGCGACTACCGGGGGGAGATTCTGGTGGCTCTGCACAACCACGGCGGGGAAGCCCGCACCGTAGAGCCGGGTCAGCGGATCGCCCAGCTGCTCATTACTCCGGTGCTGACTCCGGCCTATGAATGGAAGGAGGCACTTACGGACACGGACAGAAATGCCGGTGGCTTTGGTTCCACCGGAAAATAATTGGCGCATTTGTAAAATATGCGTAAGATTTTTGACAAAATTACTCCGAAATTGTCACTGTACATTTCCCGGAAAGTTTTTTATAATGACAATGGGTTTGTTTGCGAGCCCGGGTTCGCGTCAAAATCAGACAGAGATTTAGGAGTATGATATGGAGATTCTCAACGCCATTATCCAGCTTCTGGGCGGCCTTGCCATGTTCCTCTACGGCATTGAGGTCATGGGCGACGGCCTGAAAAACAGTTCCGGTGCCGCTTTGAAGCGGGTATTGGAAAAGGTCACCGGCAATGTGGTCATGGGGGTTCTCACCGGTGCCATGGTCACCGCGGTAATCCAGAGTTCCACAGCTACCATCGTCCTGACCGTTGCCCTGATCGGCGCGGGTGTGCTGAATCTGCGTCAGGCGGTATCCATCGTCATGGGCGCGAACATCGGCACCACCGTCACCGCTCAGATTATCCGGCTGGGCTCCATCCAGTCTGACGGCAGTCTGCTTCTGTGGCTGTTCAATACGGACAGACTGGCACCCATTGCGCTGGTGGCCGGCATTGTTCTTGCCATGTTTGTCAGGAGCAAAAACTCCAAGACCATCGGCGACATCTGCATCGGCTTCGGCGTGCTGTTCATCGGCCTGAAGCTGATGACCGACGGCGTGGAGCCGCTGATCGGCACGGAGGCTTTCACTGCCTTTGTTTCCTTCCTGGCGAATCCCATTTTCGGCATTCTCTTCGGCCTGGTGCTGACGGTGATCGTCCAGAGCTCCTCGGCAACCGTGGGTATGCTGCAGACCGTGGCTTCCGTACCCGGCTCCGGCATTACCTTTGCCATGGCATATCCCATCATCATGGGCATCAATCTGGGCACCTGTGTCACTACAGCGATGGTCTGCTCCATTGGTGCTTCTAAGGACGCCAAGCGTACCGGCGTGGTGCACATCGCCTTCAATACCATCGGTACGGTGCTGTTTCTGATTGTCATGACCGTGCTGCGCCGACTGTCCGTATTCGGTGAGTCCTTCTGGGTTCGCACGGTGGACAGCGGCGGAATCGCCAATTTCCAGACGGTGTTCAATCTGGCTACCGCCGTTGTTCTGATTCCCTTTGCCGATTGGCTGGTGAAGCTGTCGCTGCTGATGGTCAAGGATGACAAGCCGGAGGGCGAGCGACATCCGGAGCTGCACACCCTGGATGAAAAGCTATACAATTCTCCTGCCATGGCACTGGCTGTCGCCATGAAGGCGGTGGCTGCCGCCGGACGGCTGGCTCAGCTGAATTTCGAGCGTGGCTGCAAGGTGCTGGCGAAATATGACCCGGCACTGGCGGCGGAGATCGATAAGGACGAGGACTGCATCGACCAGTTTACGGACAATTCCGACCGGTTCCTCATTGGCCTGTCCAAGATGGTGGAAACCGAGGCCGACGACCGGCAGCTGGATATGCTGATGCAGACCGTGCCCAATTTTGAGCGCATCGGCGACTATGCCACCAACATGGTGGAGCTGGCGCAGCGGATGCAGAGCGAGAACGCCGCCTTCTCCGAAACGGCGAAAAAGGAGCTGGTTCTGATTACTCAGGCGGTGAATGAGATTCTGGACATTACCGTCAGTGCCTTCTCCAATGACGACAACGAGGCGGCCAAGGCCATTGAGCCGCTGGAGGAGACCATCGACGACATGATCATGATGCTCAAGGATCGGCACACCAAGCGGCTGAAGAACGGCCAGTGCTCCATTGCCAGCGGCCTGGTGTTCATGGAAGCTCTGACCTACTTCGAGCGGGCTTCCGACCAATGCTCCTCCATTGCCGTGATGATGCTGGCTCGGAACAACGAGCAGATTTTGCAGAATCACTATGAGTATCTCCGGGAAATCCACGCAGGCAACGACGTGGTCTACCTGGCGGAGAAGGATCGCCGCCGGGAGCAGTATATTAAGCCTTTGAAGCAGATCGTTTGATAAAAAAGTCCCTGAAAGCTTTGCTTTCAGGGACTTTTTGCACTAAAAAATAGGCTGTCATTGCGAACCAGTGACCGATGTCACTGGTGTGGCAATCCGTTTCTCTTTGGTTTCCCTTGGTCAGCAAGGGGAACCGTAGGCGGCCAATGGCCGCTCCTACTAATTCTATTAAAGCTTTCGGAATGACCGGGGGATTGCCACGCCAGTGTGCATGAACTGGTATGACTGCCACTGGCAGTCATTGAGATTTTGATTCGCTGCGCGGAGCACCACACTGGTTCGCAATGACATGTATTATTCCACTGGCTCGCAATGACATCTGATTTTCCGCAATTGCGCAATCATGGGTCATGCTCTGAATGGGGCAGGGAATCAGCCAATCCCCAATTCCTCCATTTCCTTGGAAACACTCGCTTCGCAGGCGCGCATGGCCAGAATGGTCTTCTCCATCAGCTCGTCCAGGCTCCAGCCTAGCCGTTCGGCACCGGTACGGATCACGTCCCGGGAGCAGCCCGCGGCGAATTTTTTGTCCTTGAACTTCTTTTTCAGGGAGGATACCTCCATGTCCATGACGGACTTGCTGGGCCGCATCCGGGCGGCGGCACCAACGAGGCCTGTCAGCTCGTCCACGGCAAAGAGAATCTTCTCCATCCGGGCGGTAGGCTCCACGTCGCAGCAGATCCCATAGCCATGGGAGCAGATGGCGTGCACCATTTCCGGACTGGCGTTTACCTCCGCCAGCAGCTCCGGGGCTTTCCGGCAGTGCTGCTCCGGCCATTTTTCAAAGTCCACGTCGTGGAGCAGGCCGCACAGCCCCCAGAAGTCGGCATCCTCGCCGTATTCCTGGGCAAACCAGCGCATAACGCCTTCCACCGTCAGTCCGTGCTGGATGTGAAAAGGCTCCGAATTGTACTTTCTCAGAAGGTCAAGTGCCTCCTTGCGGGTCAATTCCATAACAATCCCTCCTATCGGATTTTGCCACCTATTTTACGACGAGTCGGGACATTTGTCAACGGGATCAAAACGGGGTAGAATTTTTTACAATTGTCTGGTAGAATGAAGAAAAAGGAGGCTGGAAATATGACGAATATGTTTGACTATCTGACCTGGCGGGGAGACCTGACCTTTCCCCAGGATCCGCCCAATCCGGTGGACGCTCTGATTTTTTCCACCTTGGCGTATGTGTTTTACGGAGACAGGGCAAAGGCAGAGCCGAGTCAGGCGGGCACCCTCCGGGATTGTGCCGCAGAGTTCTTTACACTGGATGATCTGGAGAATCGGGTGCGTGTGAAAAAGGATATGGATCTGCTTCGCGCCGCTGCGGCCACTGCCCGCTTCGGACAGACAAAGCTGTGCCTGTACGAAAACGAGTTCCTGCCGGAGCAGGAGACCCAGTTTGCCGCCATGACCTTCCTGCTGGGTGACGGCACCGCGTTTGTGGTCTACCGGGGCACGGACAATTCTCTGGTGGGCTGGAAGGAGGACTTCAACATGACCTTCCAGCAGTCTATCCCATCTCAGCAGCTGGCGCAGGAATACATTCGCCGGGTGGCTCAGACCTGCGGCAGACCCATGCGGGTGGCGGGGCACTCCAAGGGCGGAAATCTGGCGGTATTTGCCGCCGCCCGGTGCTCGCCTCAGGTTCGTGCCCGGATTCTGGAGGTCTACAACAACGATGGGCCGGGCTTTACCAAGTACATGATGGGCGATCCGGGCTATCTGGAGATGGTGCCCAGGATCCACACCTTTGTGCCCCAGTCCTCGGTGATCGGGATGCTCCTGGAGCACGAGGAGCCATACCAGGTTCTGCGCAGCTCCAGTGTGGGCATCATGCAGCACGACCCCTATTCCTGGGAGGTGCTGGGGGCGGACTTCGTGCGGCTGGAGGGGATTACCGGCTCTTCCCAGTTTATGGACGCTACCATTAAAAATTGGTTTGCCAGCATGACCAACCAGGAGCGGAACCAGCTGGTGGAGGAGATGTATGCTTTGCTCACCACCGGCTCGGCGGAACACGCCACGGATGTGTTCCAGCCGAAGAACCTTCTGGCCTACGCCAAGACCCTGTCCGCCGACGCGGATATGCGTCATCTGCTGTCCGAGGAGTTCCAGGGACTCGTTTGCGCGGCACGAAAGGCCTATGCGACAATGTCTGCAAAGTCCCTTCCCGCCGGGAAGGAGAAATGAACCGGAAGCGTGGAAATAGAAATAACAGTGCCGGATCCAGTCGGATTCGGCACTGTATTTTTATTCCTGCATCAGCTTTTCCAGGGCTGCCAGCTTGACGCTGGTGGTCAGCACCTCCATGGCCTTCTCCAGCTCCTCCACCGGAGGCAGGCTGGGAGCAATGCGCAGGTTGGAATCCGTGGGGTCGTTGCGGTAGGGGTAGGTGGCACCGACACCGGTGAGAACCACGCCCGCCTGCTTGCACAGCTGCCATACCCGTTTGGCGGTGCCTGGCAGAACGTACAGGCTGACGAAATAGCCGCCGCTGGGATCGTTCCAGTGGGCAATGCCCAGGGACTTCAGCTCCCGGTTCAGCCACTGGGAAACCACATTGAACTTAGGAGCCAGAATGTCTGCATGAAGCTTCATGATCTCCAGCGTGTGGGCTTTGTCACGCAGATAGCGCACATGGCGCAGCTGGTTGACCTTGTCCTGGGAGATCATCTGAATGCCGAAGAGCCTGCTCAGATAGGCAATGTTCGCTTCACTGGCCGCAATGCAGGAAATGCCGCCGCCGGCAAAGGTGATCTTGGAGGTGGAGGCGAACTCGATGACCATATCCGGCCGGCCGGCCTTTTCGCACAGGGACAGAATGTCCGGGAAGGGGACATAGTCGCCCCGGAACTGGTGAAGGCTGTAAGCGTTGTCCCACATGATGGTGAAATCCGGGGCGGCGGGCTTCAGATTCGCAAACCGCCGGATGGTTTCCTCGCTGTAGATAATGCCGTCGGGATTGGAGTATTTGGGCACCGTCCAGATAAGCTTCACCTGGGGATCCCCCACCAGCTTCTCCACCACGTCCATGTCCGGCCCCTCCGGGGTCATGGGCACGGGGATCAGCTCCGCGCCGAAGTTCTCCGTAATGGCAAAATGCCGGTCGTAGCCCGGAGCGGGGCAGAGAACCTTCACTTTTTCCTCCCGGCACCAGGGGCGGGGACTGTCCTTCAGGCCGTGGGTATAAGCCCGGGAGACGATATCGAACATCAGATTCAGGCTGGCTACGCCGCCGACAAAAATATTTTCAGGCTTACAGTCCAGAATTTCCGCCCAGTACCGCTTTGCGCAGGGCAGACCGGCCAGCTCGCCGTAGTTCCGGGCGTCGATACCGTCGGTGATGCAGTCTGCGGGATCGGTCAAAGCGGTGAGCAGGCCGGAAACCAGATCCAGCTGCGCCTTGGCGGGCTTGCCCCGAGCCATGTTCAGCTTCAGATTCTGGGTCTTGAGCTGATCGTAATCATCCAGAACCGTGGCGTATTCCCGGGACAGGTCGGCGGTGCTCATGCAAGAATAAGGGGTCACAAAAATCATCCTTTCTCTGAAATCCCAGCTATTTGCAGGCTAATTATATGCGAAAGTGCTGAAAAATGCAAGACGATTTTCACTCAAAATTCATTTTCCAAGGCGTAAGACGGACAATTAGGTGGAATGCACAAACCCCAGCCCAAACGATAAATGTTTTTACTGCACAATCACGCCTTGCATTTTCGGAAAATCCGGGATAGAATCGGATCATAAAATGGATTGCTATGCAATCTGCCGGAAAGGACGTGCGCCCATGGAAGAGATTTTTGATCTGCCGGAGCGGTTCGGCGAGGATGTTTTTAATGAGGCGACCATGAAGCAGCGGCTGCCCCTGCAGACCTACGAGGCCTGGAAGCACTGCGTTGCCCAGGGAGAGCGGCTGCCTCTGGACGTGGCCAACGAAATCGCCGAGGCCATGAAGCAGTGGGCTCTGGAGAAGGGGGCTACCCACTACACCCATTGGTTCCAGCCCATGACGGGCATTACCGCGGAAAAGCACGATTCCTTCATTTCTCCCACCGGCGACGGCCGGGTAATCATGGAATTCTCCGGCAAGGAGCTGGTGCGGGGCGAACCGGATGCCTCCAGCTTCCCCTCCGGCGGTCTGCGGGCCACCTTCGAGGCTCGGGGCTATACGGCCTGGGATCCTACCTCCTTTGCCTTCGTCCGGGACGGAAGCCTGTACATTCCCACCTGCTTCTTCTCCTACACCGGCGAGTCCCTGGATAAGAAGACCCCGCTGCTGCGCTCCATGGACGAGGTGTCCCGGGAGGCTCTGCGGATTCTGCGGCTCTTCGGCGACACCAGAACCCGGCGGGTCATCCCCTGCGTGGGAGCGGAGCAGGAGTATTTTCTCCTGCCCAAGGATCTGTATGCCCAGCGGGAGGATCTGCGGCTGACGGGGCGGACGCTATTCGGCGCCCAGCCCCCCAAGGGTCAGGAGCTGGACGACCACTATTTCGGTACCATCCGAACCCGGGTGTCCTCCTTTATGCAGGATCTGGATCATCAGCTCTGGCGGCTGGGAATCCTCAGCAAGACCAAGCACAACGAGGCCGCCCCCTGTCAGCATGAGCTGGCTCCGGTCTACACCGATGCCAACACCGCCTGTGATGACAATCAGAAGATGATGGCCATTATGAAAAAGTGCGCGGCCAAGCACAACTTAGTGTGTCTGCTCCACGAAAAGCCCTTCGCCGGGGTGAACGGCTCCGGCAAGCACGACAACTGGTCTCTGTCCACGGACACGGGCAGCAACCTGTTCAGCCCCGGCAAGACCCCCCGGCAGAACGCCCGGTTCCTGGTGTTCCTGGCGGCCTTCATTGCCGGCGTGGACGAGTATCAGGATTTTCTGCGCTGCACTGTGGCCACCGCCGGCAACGACCACCGGCTGGGTGCCAGCGAGGCACCTCCCGCCATCGTCTCCATTTACCTGGGAGACGAGCTGGATGCGGTGGTCAAGTCCATCATCGACGGTACCAACTACACCGAGCCGGGCAAGAGCGTCCTGCGCATCGGCGTGGACGTACTGCCCATGATCCCCAAGGACACCACCGACCGGAACCGTACCAGCCCCCTGGCCTTCACCGGAAACAAGTTCGAGTTCCGGATGCTGGGTTCCTCCCAGTCCGTGTCCGGCCCCAACATCGCCCTGAATACCATTATGGCCGAGGAGCTGGGGCGGTTTGCAGACGTTTTGGAAAAGGCGGAGGATTTTGACGCTGCCCTGCAAACCCTGGTCTGCAAGGCACTGACGGAGCACTGCCGGATCATTTTCAGCGGCAACGGCTACAGCGAGGAATGGAAGCAGGAGGCCGCCCGCCGGGGTCTGAGCAACCTGCCCTCCACGGCGGAGGCCATGCCCACCTATGTCAGTGCCAGGAATGTAGACCTGGTCACCCGCCACGGGGTTTTCACCGAGACGGAATTCCGGGCGCGCTATCGCATTCACCTGGATGCCTACAACAAGGTGGTGGCCATCGAGGCCAAGACCATGATCGACATGGCACTGCATCAGATTTTGCCCGCCGCCCTGGGCTATACCAAGGAGCTGTGCGGCGGCATTGCGGTGAAGAAGAATCTGGGTTTGCCCTGTAAGGCGGAGTCCGGGCTGGCGGCCTCCCTCAGCACCGGCTGCGACGGCCTGTATGAGGCGGTGGAGGCTCTGAAGCAGTCCCTTTCCCAGGTGCCTGGAGGGGCGGAGGAAGCGGCTGTGCATTACCACCGGGTGGTGCAGCCCCGGATGGAGGCCGTCCGCGCCCAGGCTGACCTCCTGGAGACCCTGACGGATAAGAGCCATTGGCCATTCCCGACTTACTCTGACCTGCTGTTCTACTAAAACGCCAACCGGCGCGGTTCCATGTCTGGAACCGCGCCGGGTTTCGTTATTTCTTTTCTTCCTTCGGAAGTATCACATGCTCTTTAAGTACAACGGCGGTGCGGGCGGGCAGGTACAGCTCCACATAGTCCTTGCCGTCAAACCGTTTGGTGGGGTAGGGGATGTGCGCCACCTGATGGAAGCCGCCGTATTTGTCGTCGTCGGTGCACAGCTCCACGGTGTACTCCCCGGGTCGGGGTACGGGCACCAGCACATTCGTCAGGCTTTGACAGGGATGGAAGTTGAAGGCGAAGAGCAGCCCATTGCGATAGAAGACCAGGGTTTTCTCCGGCTCCTTGTTCAGAAGCAGGTCGCCCATTTTCTGATCGAAAATCCGGTTCTCCTGAGTCACCTTCAGCATATCCCGGTCGAAATCTCCCAGCCACTGGTATTTCAGCATTCCGTTGTCCAGCAGGCTCCATTGCCGGCGGCAGTAGTGGAAGCTCCAGCCGTTGCCCTCTCTGGGAAAGTCGATCCACTCCGGATGGCCAAACTCGTTGCCCATGAAGTTCAGGTAGCCCTCTCCGCCGCCGCCCAGGGTGAACAGGCGGATCATCTTGTGCAGGGCGATGGCCCGATCGATTCTGGGATTGTGGCAGTCCTTGTTCATGTCGGTGTACATGTTGGCTCCCGCCAGCCGGAAGATCAGGGTCTGATCGCCCACCAACGCCTGGTCGTGGGACTCCACATAGGCGATGGTTTTTTCTCCCGGACGGCGCAGGCACATGCTGCACCACATCTGAAAGATGTTCCATTGCTCGTCGGACTTTTCCTTCACGGTCTTGATCCACATATCCGGCAGCCCCATGCCCAGCCGGTAGTCAAAGCCGATGCCGCCGTCGGCAATGGGCAGCCCCATGCCGGGCATACCGGACATATCCTCGGCAATGGTGACAGCCCTGGGATTTACCTGGCGGATCAGCTCATTGGCCAGCTGCAAATAGGTGATGGCCTCGGTGTGGGTATTGTAGGAGAAATATTTGTCATTTGTGTTGAAATCCGTGCCCAGACCATGGTCATGGTAGAGCATGGAGGTAACGCCGTCAAACCGGAAGCCGTCGAAGTGGTACTCGGTCATCCAGAATTTCAGGTTGCTCAGCAGGAAGTGGAGCACTCCGGTTTTGCCATAGTCGAAGCACTTGGTTCCCCAGGCGGGATGGTCGCCCTTGGGGCCGTCGTGGAAGAACTGCCAGGTGGTGCCGTCGAACATGTTGATGCCCTCGGCGGTATTCTTCACCGCGTGGGAGTGCACCACGTCCAGCAGCACCCGGATGCCCATGGCGTGGGCTTTGTTCACCAGGTATTTCAGGTCTTCGGGTTTGCCGAACCATGAGGAGGCGGCGTAGAAATTGGACACCTGATAGCCGAAGGAGCCGTAATAGGGATGCTCCATGATGGCCATGAGCTGGACGGTGTTGTAGCCCGCTCTCTGGATCCGGGGCAGGGTCAGATCGGCAAATTCCCGATAGGTGCCGATGCGCCCTTCCTCCTGAGCCATGCCCACATGAGCTTCATAAATGTACAGCTGGTCGTTGCCCACGAAGTCCTTATCCGTCCAGGGAAAGGTCTTCCGGTCGTCTGTGACCTCGCACTCGAAGGTGATGGTTTCCTTGTTCTGCACCACCCGCCGGGCGTACAGGGGAATGTGCTCGGTAAGGCACATATTGGCCTCCACCACGGTCTTCACCCGGCAGCCCTCCCACAGAGCGTCGTCGCCGGGCAGGAACAGCTCCCAGTTGCCGCCCTCCAGCTTTTTCAGGGGATGGGAGGTCTTGTTCCAGCCGTTGAATTCGCCCTCCAGATAGAGCTGATAGGCGGCTGGAGCCCACTCCCGGTAGTACCAGCCTCCGTCGGCAGGATGGAAGCCATAGTAGTTATAGGCGTTGGCAAAGTCGTTCAGGGTCTGGTCTTTTCCCAGAATCCGCCCCTTGGCGGAGCGGTACAGCTCCATTCTCAGATCGATGTCTCCGGCGAAGGGCTGGAGCTGCGGATTGAGTTCCAGTAATCGATACATGTTATGTCACCTTTCCTAGTGGTAATGGGAAACGTTTGCAGTTCTATTTTAGAAGAAATCCGCCCGTCTGTCAAGGCTTTCCCCCATTGACGGATGGCGAAAAAGGGTATACCATAGAAGGTGAGGAGGGGATGTCCCTATGAACGAAATGGAAACGCTGAAGCAGTGGGTGGCGGAAAGTCACAATATCGTCTTTTTCGGCGGCGCGGGGGTCAGCACCGAGTCCGGAATCCCGGATTTTCGGAGCGTGGACGGCCTGTACCACCAGAAGTTTGATTATCCCCCGGAAACCATCATCAGCCACAGCTTTTTCCTGAAAAACCCGGAATATTTCTACCGGTTTTACCGGGAGAAAATGCTGCCCCTGGGTTTTGAACCCAATGTGACCCATAAGGTGCTTGCCCGGTGGGAGCGGGAGGGAAAGCTCAGCGCGGTGGTGACCCAGAACATCGACGGCCTGCACCAGAAGGCGGGAAGCAGGAAGGTCTATGAGCTTCACGGCAGTGTTCTGCGCAACTACTGCATGAACTGCGGGAAATTCTACAGCGCGGAATTTGTGAAAAATTCCACGGGGATTCCCCGGTGTACCTGCGGCGGTATCATCAAGCCCGACGTGGTGCTCTACGAGGAAAGCCTGGATCCGGCCACCATCGAAGGTAGTATCAAAGCCATCCGGCAGGCGGACATGCTCATCGTGGCGGGCACCAGCCTGACGGTGTACCCCGCCGCCGGGCTGATCCGGGACTACCGGGGATCGCGGCTGGTGCTCATCAACCGGGACGTGACGCCTTACGACGACTACGCCAATCTGGTGATTCACCGGAGTCTGGGAGAGGTGTTCTCACAGTTATAATAGCACTAAAAATAGTTGCAAGCAGAGCGGGTCAGTGATATATGATATAATAGAAACGAAGCGGATGGGGGAAGCACCATGGGACAAAAGGAAAAGCTGATCGGGGACGACTGAGAGCAAAGCCAAAGACATTTACCTTTGACGACGCAGAGAGCCTGCTGCGTTATTTTCACTACGAACGTTCCAATGAAGGCCGCACCAGCGGATCCCGGATCGTGTTTGTATCTGAGGAGCATCCGCCCATTTTGATGCATAAACCTCATCCACGGAAGGAATTATTGGAGTATCAGGTAAAGCAGCTGATTGAAATTCTGGAACAGGAGGGACTTCTGTGAACAATACAATGGAATACAAGGGCTATCTTGGCAGCGTGGAATTTTCGGAGGAAGACGCTCTGTTCTACGGCAAGGTTCTGGGCATCCGTGCGCTGATTTCCTACGAGGGAAGCAACGCTCAGGAGTTGGTTGCGGATTTCCACAGTGCGGTGGATGACTACCTGGAGCTGTGCGCCCATCAGGGCAAGGAGCCGGAGCGGGCCTACAAGGGCAGCTTCAATGTCCGCATTTCTCCGGAGCTGCACAAGCAGGCGGTGGTCGCCGCCATGGCTCACAATATGACCCTGAACAGCTTTGTGGAAAGCTCCATTGCCCAGGCTCTTCACGGGGCATAAAAAAACAAAACCGGGAGCAAGCGCGTCCAAGGCGTTTGCTCCCGGTTTTGCTATGCGATATGGTGCCGCTGCTTCCAGTCGGAATGAAGCCGGAAGAGGGTAGAGCCTAACAGAATCCCAACGGCCATGATTCCGGCAATGGCGGCGGTGTGCATCCCCTCCCGGGCGAACGCGTCCATCTGTCCCAGCACGGCGTAGTTCATGGTGTAGTACACCCCCGCGCCGGGGATCAGGGGGAAGATGGTTACAACCAGGTAGGAAATGGCCGGGTATTTCCGGATCCTGGCCATGATCTCCGAATAGACCGAGGAAAACAGAGCAGACCAGAAATAGCAGGCGATGTCCCCGCAGCCCAGGCGGGCGGCTATGCAGTATACGAACCAGGACAGCACGCCCCCCAGGGTGCTGATGGCCGTGCCCGGGCCGTGAATATTGAACAGAATGGAAAAGCCGATGCAGCCGATCAGGGAGAAAAGACACTGAGCCCAGACCGGGTAGACGGTGTTGACCGCGGATACCGGCATCCCCCACATGAGACTTGCCGCATTCCAGGCACCGGCGGTACCCAGGGCGATGGCCGCGGCCAGCAGAAGCACCTGGACGATCCGGTTCACGCCAGAGTTGGTGTCCCCATAGAGAATATCCCGCATGGCGTTGGTGAAGATCAGCCCCGGCACCAGAATCATCAGGGCACCGATGGTGGCGGCGTTGGGGTTGGGGCAAAGCCCGGCGGCGTTCAGACCGTAGGCAAGCAGTGCCATGAAGAAGGACGCAGCCAGGGTGTTGAAGAAGGGGCCTGCCCGCCGGGTGCCGAGAAAGCCCATGACGAACCCAACCAGAATGCCGCACACGCCGCCGCACAGAGCATCCACAAAGCTTCCGCCGAAGAACAGGGCAAAGCCCCCGGCTCCCAGAAAGTCCCCCACGCCCCGCACCAGGGGGGAATAGGTCTTCGTACCCGCCAGAGTGTCCGCCAGCTGCTTCTGAGCGGCCTTAGGGTCAGGGCGTGTCTGGCAGATCCGACGGCTGAGGGCACTGAGCCGCTCCAGGCTGTCCAGGTTATTTCCGTGGTTGCCGATGCGCCGCATCCGGGTGATGGGGGTGCCGTCGCTAAGGAGCACGGTGACGGCCAGATAATTGGGAATGGCGAAAACCTCGGCGTTCAGACCATAGGCCGCCAGAATCCGGCTGATGCTCTCCTCCACCCGGAAGGTCTCCGCGCCGCTCATGGACAGCTCATAGCCTAAGTCGCAGGCAAGATCAAGCAGTGTAATTTCTTCCATGGGAATCCTCACAACAAAAACGTCGGAAACAGTATATCATATTCCGGAAAAAATGCAAGAAAAAACACGAGATGTTTGCATTGCTGTTAGCCTTCTGGGAACCTTCGGCTCTGGTTCCTCCGGAGGCAATGTTCTTGTCCCGGCAAGAAAATTGATAAGAAGCCGGCTTAAGGGGCGCCGCCGAAAAGCAGCCCCCTTAAGAATCCCCCGGCCGCATCGCCGAAAGCAGGGCGGAATGTTTCGGATTGCTGTGGACGGTTTTTCTGGAGATGCTCAGATAAAATATAGCTTTCCACCAGACAGAAAAACACAGGACGTTCGTCCTGTGCTTTTCAGAAAATTACCTCCGGTAGAGAATGCCCAGCATGTCCGGGCCGGTGTTGATGCCGATGATGCAGCCTACCTCGTATTCCGCCATGGGGGGCTGATCCATGACCTGGGCACAGGCGGCCTTCAGCTGCTGGAAGGTCTCCTGGTTCTTGCCGTGAACCAGGCAGTAGCTGGTACCCGGACGGCGTTCCTTCCTGCAGATATCCACAAGGGCGGTGATGGCCTTGTGCTCACCTCTGGCCTTGGAGAGAATTTTCGCTTCGCCGTCCTCAAAGGTAATCAGGGGCTTCAGGCCGATGGCGTCGCCAACAAAGGCGGCGGCAGGGGAGATTCGGCCGGACTTTTTCACGCACTTCAGATTCAGGGGAACGAACATAGGCCGGGTGTGCGCCACCCAGTCCTGGATGTGGGCGATGACGGTCTCCGGATCGGCTCCGTCCCGAACCATCCGGGCCGCCTCCACCACGGCCATGCCGTAGGCCATGCTGTAGGTTCTGGAGTCGATGATATGGATGTTCAGCCGGGTGCCGGGATTTTCCTCCAGGAACATATCCCGAGTCATCACCGCGCCCTGATAGGTGCCGGAGCCTTTGCCGTTCAGGCTGATGTGGATGAGATCGGTGTAGCCCGCTTGCGCAACTTCCCGGTACAAAGCCAGGTACTCCGCGGCGGAAACCTGGGAGGACACGGGCAGTACTGTGGCCTCGTCCAGAATTTTGTAAAATTCCTGGGGCGTGATATCCACGCCGTCCCGGTACTCCCTGCCCTCGGCCAGGATGGTCAGAGGCAGTACGCTGATGTTCAGCTCCTGCCGAAAGGAAGCGGGGATATCCGAGGTGGAATCCGTCGAAATCTTGATTTTATACATGGGCTCTTTCCTTTCCAGATGGTGTCAGTGGGCGGCGCGCTGGCAGCTGCACTCACACAGATGTGAAACGCTGGGCTCGTCGCCCATCATAAAGCAGTTCGGCTCCTGATTTTTGCTCCGCAGATAGGCGGTGCCCCAGTCCCGGATGGCTACCAGCACCGGCATGAGGCTCTTGCCCGTTTCCGTGAGAGAATACTCCACCTTGGGCGGGATCACGGGGTAAACCTCCCGATGCACCAGCTGCTGGCTTTCCAGCTCCCGCAGCTGCTGGGTGAGCATTTTGGGGGTAGCCCCGGAAATCCGGCTGTGCAGCTCGGAAAAGCGCAGCTTGCCGGAGGACAGGTGCCAGAGGATCAGAGCCTTGTATTTTCCGCCGATCAGCTCCAGGGTGGTCTCCACCGGGCAGATGGCTTTTTCTTCCAAGCCTTGTTACCTCCTTAGTATCTTTTTGGGAAGTAATGCACAAAATAGTGCATACTTGCGCTTTTGAAAACACATGATAAAATAGTATCATAACCAGGAAAAGCAATTGTTAATAAATTGTGAACACTCTGGCCATGAGCCCGCCGGAATTCACATTGCAGTTGATTTTCCCGCCGGAATCGGCGATAATAACCAAGGAAGCTCTGAAGAAATCGGCGGGAGATGACGGCGATTTTCTCAGTGATTCCCGAAGGAGGATTCCCAAATGAAGCTTACATTTACGGTGACGGGGATGACCTGCGTGGCCTGCTCGTCCCGGGTGGAGAAGGTGAGCCGGGCGGTGCCGGGCGTGACCCAGGCGGATGTGAATCTGCTGGCGGGTACCATGCAGGCGGAGGTGACGGACGCTTCCGTGGCCGCCGCCATTGAGGCCGCCGTGGACAAGGCGGGCTATCACGCCTTCCTGCCTGAGGAGAAGAAGAACGCCCCCAAGGCAGAAGAAGACCCCATGAAGGAAATGAAGACCCGGATCATCGGCTCGGCGGTGTGCCTGGTGGTGCTGATGTATTTCACCATGGGTCACATGGCCGGACTGCCGGTACCCGGCTGGTACCACGGCGTGGAAAACGGTCTGGTGGCGGCACTTTTGCAGCTGTTTCTGACTCTGCCGGTGGTGTACCTGAACAGGGTCTACTACTTCCGGGGTCTGAAGGCTCTGTATCACCGCTCGCCCAATATGGACTCCCTGATCGCGGTCGGCTCCTTGGCGGCACTGCTCTATGGCATCGCGGCACTGTTCCGCATGGCCTACGGCATGGGTCACGGAGATCTGGAGCTGGTGAAGCACTACCTGCACAACCTGTACTTCGAGTCCGCCGCCATGATCCTGACCCTCATCACCCTGGGTAAATTCCTGGAGGCGAGAGCCAAGGGCAAAACCGGCGATGCCATCCGCTCTCTGATGGACTTAAGCCCCAAGACCGCCACGATCCGCCGGGACGGGGCGGAGGTGACTGTTCCCGTGGAGCAGGTGCAGGTGGGCGACACGGTGATCGTCCGCTCCGGCGGTGCTATTGCCGTGGACGGCACAGTACTCTCCGGCCGTGCCAGCGTTGACCAGAGTGCCCTCACCGGCGAAAGCGTCCCCGTGGAAAAAGAGCCTGGGGATACGGTCTGCGCCGCTACCATCAACACCCAGGGCTACCTGGAATTCCGGGCGGATAAGGTTGGCCAGGACACCACCCTGGCGCAGATCATCCACATGGTGGAGCAGGCCGGCGGCTCCAAGGCTCCCATTGCCCGGCTTGCGGACAAAATCGCCGGGGTGTTCGTGCCTGTGGTCATGACCATCGCGGCCGTGACCTTCTGCGTGTGGATGCTCCTGGGCTACGGTCTGGAGTTCAGCCTGAACTGCGCGGTGTCCGTGCTGGTCATTTCCTGCCCCTGCGCTCTGGGACTGGCCACCCCCGTTGCCATCATGGTTGGTACCGGCCGGGGCGCCCAGATGGGCGTACTCTTTAAGAATGCCCAGGCTCTGGAAAATCTCCATCGTGTAGACACGGTGGTGCTGGACAAGACCGGCACCCTGACCACCGGCAAGCCTGAGGTCACGGACATTCTTCCCGGAGCCCTGGCGGAAAGCGAACTGCTCCGGCTGGCCGCCGGACTGGAGGCTTCCTCCGAGCATCCCTTCGCCAAAGCAATTCTGGAAAAATACGGCACCGCGGCTCTGCCGGAAACCACGGATTTTGAGACCATTCCCGGCCGGGGCGTGGCTGCGGTCATTGATGGGGTTCGCTGCTTCGGCGGCAACGCCCAGCTGATGCGCGAACAGGGCATCGCCGTTCCGGAGCTTCCGGAGCTGGCAAAGCAGGGGAAGACCCCCCTGTATTTCGGCAGCGCGGAGAAGGGCTATCTGGGTGCCATTGCCGCGGCGGATGTGCTGAAAAAGGACTCCGCCGAAGCCGTCCATGCCCTGAAAGAGCAGGGTCTACAGGTGGTCATGCTCACCGGCGACAATGCCCTGACCGCCCAGGTCATCGCCCAGAAGGCGGGCATTTCCCGGGTCATTGCCGACGTGCTTCCCGGGGACAAGGCCGGTGCCGTCCAGAGCCTCCAGAAGGAGGGTCACAAGGTGCTGATGGTAGGCGACGGCATCAACGATGCCCCCGCTCTCATGTCCGCGGACGTGGGCATGGCCGTGGGCGCGGGTACGGATATCGCCATCGACGCGGCGGACGTGGTGCTCATGCGGGGCGACCTGGAGGCTGTCAGCAGTGCCATTGCCCTGAGCCGGGCTACCATCCGCAATATCCGCCAGAATCTGTTCTGGGCCTTCTTCTACAACACCCTGGGCATTCCCATTGCGGCAGGCGTGCTGTACCTGCCCTTCGGCATTCAGCTCAGCCCCATGCTGGGCGCGGCGGCCATGAGCTTCAGCAGCGTGTTCGTGGTGACGAACGCTCTGCGTCTGCGCTATTTCCAGAAAATCAAGTCGGAAAAACCGGCGGATCAATCTAAGGAGGAAATCAATATGAAAACCGTAATCAATGTCAATGGTATGATGTGCGCCCACTGCCAGGCGCGTGTAGAGGGTGCCTGCAAGGCCGTTCCCGGCGTGGAGAACGCGGTGGTTGACCTGAAGGCCAAGAACGTGACCATCACCGGCAACCCTGACATTGCCGCCGTGAAGAAGGCCATCGTGGACGCGGGCTACGAAGTGGTGGACTGATTTATGAGAGCGGATTTCTGGTACGACTCCAAGGGCGCGGGGAAAATCCACGGCTGCCGCTGGACGCCGGAGGGAACCCCCAGGGCGGTGCTTCAGATCGTCCACGGCATTGCCGAGTTCATCGAACGCTATGACGAATTCGCGGCCTACCTGAACGGCCTGGGGATTCTGGTGGTGGCCGAGGATCACATGGGTCACGGCCAGTCCATAGGCGAAAACGGGGTTCCGGGCTATTTCCACGGCGGCTGGTTTACCGCCGTGGAGGATACCATGACCCTGCTGCGGGAAACCCAGGCGGCGTACCCGGACATCCCCTATGTGCTTTTCGGCCACTCCATGGGCTCCTTCATGGCCAGAACCATCCTCTGCAAATATCCGGACAGCGGCATTTCCGCCGCTGTCATCTGCGGCACCGGCTGGCAGCCGGCGGCACTGCTGCCGCCGGCGACCCGGCTCATCGAGGCGGTCTGCCGGAAGGATGGGGAGGACAAGCCCAGCGAATTTTTGCAGAACCTGGTCTTCGGCAGCTACAATAAGCGGGTGGAGCATCCCCGGACGGCCTACGACTGGCTCACCCGGGACGCAAAAATTGTGGACGATTACATTGCCCATCCCATGTGCGGCTTTACCCCTACGGCGGGGCTGCTGCGGGAGATGATGAAGGGTCTGCGCTACATCGAAAAGCCGGAGCACCTGGCGGCCATGAAAAAAGACCTTCCGGTCTTTTTCGTGGCCGGTGGGGACGACCCGGTGGGAAGCTACGGCAAGGGCGTCAGGCGCACTGTCAGCCAGTTCCAAAAAGCGGGCATGACGGACGTTTCCTGCCGGATCTACCCCTTGTGCCGCCATGAAATTCTCAACGAAATCAACCGTCAGGAGATTTTTGAGGATATCGGCGGCTGGATTACGAAAAAAATCGAAAAATCTTGAATCAGTCCGATTTATTGGACGGATGCACTGATATACTATCGCCAGAAAGCAAAAGAAAGGGCGATAGTTAATATGTATCAGCTGCGCAACATTCAGGGTCACATTCAGGTTTATGATCGGAAGGGCAATTTCCTGTTCTCCGCGGACAGCGAGCGGGAGGCCAGAGAGGAACTGAAGGAGTATGCGGAATCTGCGGCTTGATATCTGCTACGACGGCACCCGCTACCGGGGCTGGCAGCGGCTTCCCGGCCGGGAGGACACCATCCAGGGCAAGCTGGAGACGGCTCTTTCCCGGATTCTGGGAGAGTCCATCGAAATTTCCGGCAGCGGCCGGACGGACGCGGGGGTTCACGCCAAGGGGCAGGTGGCAAGCTTTCACTGCGAAAGCCCCATGCCCCCGGCGGAAATTCTGGCGAACCTGCGCCGGTATCTGCCGGAGGACATCGGCATATACTCCTGTCGGGAGGTCTCTTGCCGGTTCCATGCCCGGCTGAACGCCAGGGAAAAAACCTACGTCTACCGGATCTGGAACAGCGAAAGCCCCTGTGTCTTTGAACGCCGGTTCCTGGCGGTCATGCCGGAACCGCTGGATGTGGACGCTATGAACCGGGCAGGGGAGCTTCTGCTGGGAAAACACGATTTTTCCGCCTTCTGCGGCAATCCCAGGATGAAAAAATCCACAGAGCGGGAGCTTTATGCCCTCACCGTCACCAGAGAAGGAGAGAAGATCGTCCTGCGCTTTACGGGAAACGGTTTTCTCTACAACATGGTGCGCATTCTCACGGGCACCCTGGTGGAGGTTGGCCGGGGACAGCGAACCCCGGAATCGGTCACGGAACTGTTCGGCGCAAAACGGGAGCAGGCGGGCTTTCTGGCACCGGCTCAGGGGCTTTGCTTGGAGGAGGTAGTCTATTGAACATTCAAATTTTCGGAAAAGCCAAGTGCTTTGACACCAAAAAGGCCGAGCGGTACTTCAAGGAGCGGCGGATTCCCTTTCAGTCCATCGATCTGAAAAGGTATGGCATGTCCGGCCGGGAGTTCGATTCCGTCCTCCGGGCGGTGGGCGGCATTGACAATCTCATCGACTGGGAGGGAAAGTCTCCGGAGATCACCCTGATGAAGTACATGGACGACAAAACCGCCAAGGAAGACAAGGTTTTCGACGATCCCATGCTGATGAAGACCCCGGTGGTGCGCAACGGAAAGCAGGCCACCGTGGGCTACTGCCCGGAGGTCTGGGCCACCTGGGAATGAACGAGGCGTTGTCTCTGCGCCATAAAAATAGTCTTTACGAAAGCAGTCCCTTCCAAAGGGACTGCTTTTTTGTCGAAAACGGAAAATTTGTATTGCAGTTTTTGGTAAAAGGTGATAAAGTAGGAGAATACTATGGGTGAAATACGTTTGTACGTCCTGGGCGCAGTCCCGGAGCTTGCCGCCATGCTTCTGATTCTGGGAGTAGGGCTGTACCTGACGATCCGGCTGGGCGTTCCTCAGCTGGTTCTGCTGCCCAGAGCACTTAGGCTTTTCCTCCGGCGGTTGGTTTCCCCGGAGAAAAAAGACGGCGTGTCCTCCTTCCAGGCTCTGTGTACGGCACTGGCCGCCACCGTGGGCACCGGAAACCTGGTGGGCGTAGCCGGGGCCATCTGTCTCGGCGGGCCGGGAGCCATCTTCTGGATGTGGGTCTGCGGCTTTCTGGGCATGGCCACGAAGTATTCCGAGACGGCACTGGCTCTGCGCTACCGGGTAAAAACCCCGGCGGGCTTCTCCGGAGGCCCTATGTACGTCATGACCCGGGGACTGGGAGAGCGGTTCCGTCCCATGGCGAAGCTCTATTGCCTGTTTGGCATTTTCGCCGCCTTCGGGGTGGGCAACGCCGCCCAGATCAACGCGGTGGTCACAGGCTGCAATGGGCTTCTGACCCGCCTCGGCGGCCGACCGGAAATGGCTGGCAATCTCCTCCTTGGCGTAGGCATGGCCATGGCCGTGGGCGTACTCCTCCGGGGCGGAGCCGGACGGGTTGGGAAAATCGCCCAGCTTCTGGTACCCTTCGCCGCGGCGGGGTACATCCTCATGTGCGCCCTGGCGCTGCTGGTGTTCCGGGGACGGATTGCCGGTGCTTTCCAGACGATTTTCGCCGGAGCCTTCTGCCCACGGGCAGTTACCGGCGGGGCTTTGGGTTCCGCGTTCTCTGCCCTGCGGGTGGGCTGCAGCCGGGGGGTGTTCACCAACGAAGCCGGCATGGGTACCGCTTCCATTGCCCACGCCAGCGCGGAAGCCGTAAAGCCGGCCGAGCAGGGTCTTATGGGCATTGTGGAGGTTTTCCTGGACACCATCCTGATCTGCACCCTGACGGCTCTGGTGATTCTCGTTACCGGCGTGCCCATTCCCTACGGGCAGGACGTGGGCGGCAGCCTGACGGAGGCGGCCTTTGCTCAGGTCTATGGCAGCTGGGCGGGAGTCCTGATTACCGCCGCTCTGATCCTATTTGCCACGGCTACCATCCTGGGATGGGGCTACTACGGCACCCAGTTTGCCGCCTTCCTCGGGGGAAGCCGGGGCGTGCGATGCTTTGTGGCGGCGCAGTCTCTGGCGGTGGTGCTGGGGGCGGTGCTGGACACCCGGGCGGTGTGGCGGCTTTCGGAAGTATTTAACGGCCTGATGGCCATCCCCAACCTGATTTGTCTTGCGGCCTGCGGCAGCGAGCTGGCACGCATTACAAAAGAATATAAAAAACCGGCGATTTTGGCAGCCGCCGGTGGAGGTAAGTATGCAGATTTCCATAAATGCGAACCGTTGTGAACCCTCTCCCATGCGAAAATTCCATCCCCTTGCCATCCAGGCGGAAAAGGAAGGAAAGAAAATCTATCACCTGAATATCGGCCAGCCGGACATTGCCACGCCCCCGGAGTTTTACAAGGCGGTGCATACATTTTCGGACAAAACCCTGGCCTATGAGGCCTCTCCCGGACGGCCGGAGCTGATTGAGGCCATCCGCCATTATTACAGCACCCTGGGGGTGCCCCTGGAGGGTAACGACATTCTCGTGACCACCGGCGGCAGCGAAGCACTGCTGTTCACCTGCCTGTCCATTCTTGACCCTTACACCGAGGTCATTATCCCGGAGCCTTATTATCCCAACTACACCACCTTCGTTCATGCCGCCGGCGGCGTCATCCGGGCTTTGCCCACCAATCCCTGGGAGGGCTACCGCTACGCCGACAGGGAGCGGATTGAGAGCCTCATCACCCCCAACACCCGGGCGATTCTCATTACCAATCCCGGCAACCCCACCGGCGTTGTGCTGGACGAAACGGAAATGCGGATGATCGCGGACATTGCCAAGGAACACAATCTGTTCCTGATCTGCGACGAGGTCTACCGGGAATTCTGCTACGACGACAAATTCGGCGTGCCCACCATGGCTCGGTTCCGGGACATCGACGAAAACTTAGTGATTGTGGATTCCGTGTCCAAGCGGTTCTCCGCCTGCGGTGCCCGGGTGGGCTGCGTGGTCACCCGGAATCAGGAGCTCCAGGCGGCGCTGCTGAAATTCTGCCAGTGTCGGCTGTCCGTGGCTACTGTTGACCAGGTGGGCGCGGCGGAGCTGTACAAGGTGGATCCCGCCTTCTTCCGGGCCAGCAAGGCCGAGTACAGGCTTCGCCGGGACACGGTGATCCGGAAGCTCCGGGCCATTCCCGGGGTGGTGGTGGAGGAGCCTATGGGAGCCTTCTATCTGATGGCGAGCCTTCCCGTGGACAATTCAGACAAGTTCCAGCGTTGGCTTCTGGAGAAATTCGACGACCATGGGGACACGGTGATGTTCGCCCCCGGCGCGCCCTTCTATGAGACCCCCGGCAAGGGCATCAACGAGGTGCGCATTGCCTACGTTCTCAGGCAGGAGGACCTGGAGCGAGCTATGGACGTGCTGGCCAAGGGCATCGCCCTCTATCAGAAAACGGTGATGAAGGTTAAGGCCGTGCCCGTGGCGGAATAAGCGGAATAAAAATATGGAGACGGAAGCGGAGCGCGGCGGCGTTCCGCTTTCTTTCGTCATGCCCCTTTCGCTATGATAGAACCATCCATACGAAAGGGGAGAGGGACAATGAAACGGGTATTCTGGCTGCTGGCACTGGTGCTGGTGCTGGCTCAGCCTGGGGCGGCCGCGGAAAACCAGGGCAGCGTGAAAATTGATCTGGACACCGGGGAGCTTCCTGTGACCAACGGGGCGGTGACGCTCTACCAGGTGGCGGAGCCTGCCGAGGAGGGCTATCGGGTGCTGGACTACTACGGCGGGGGTACGGTGCGCTATCAGGACGCGGTGTCGGACAATCTTGCCATGTACTATTCCGAATTGGCAGGCTCCGGCCGGGAGCGATTGCTGGATGTGGACGGCCAGGCGGTGTTTACGGGACTGGAGCCGGGGCTGTACCTGATCCGGCAAACGGAGCGGACGGACGGCTTTTATCCCTTCCGCCCCTTCCTGCTGTGCATTCCCACCAAGGGTCAGTGGGACTTGAAGCGCAGTCCCGCCATTTCGCCCATCACCACCGGCTGCCCCCGGACGGCGGACTCCGGCAGACTTATCCTGGGTCTGTGGGGCATGGGACTGTCTGCTCTGGGATTGACGTTGTGCGCCTGGCCGAGAAAACGGAAACGCCAGGGAAAGGAAGTACTAGATTAAGAGTACTACATACAAAATGAACAGGAAACGATTATGCTGTCATTGCGAACCAGTGACCGATGTCACTGGTGTGACAATGACACCGCATCTTTCAGGCTTTTTCAATAGACTCACCCATAGAAAGCCGAAGTATTTTGAAGCAGTTCGATAGTGCGGCCGGGGGGTACTTAGGGGGGCGGCTTTTCGGCAGCGCCC
>ERZ808262.310-NODE-310-length-28322-cov-3.274348_pt1 | contig 28322 bp, 26 predicted proteins | sample MGYA00520895_ERZ808262 | MGnify/ENA primary metagenome ERZ808262 (study PRJEB31516, sample SAMN03275588) | gut metagenome | biome: mammalia-associated habitat; material: feces | host: Papio cynocephalus | place: Kenya | collected 2012-08-02 ... | reverse complement strand
CCGAAATGGCAAAGGAGCTTTTGAAGCGCGGCTGGTATCTTGGCTTTGACGGTCCGATAACATATAAAAATGCCCGCCGCGCCATAGAGGTGCTGGAGCTGTGCCCTATGGAACGCATACTCATTGAGACTGACAGCCCCTATCTCAGCCCCGTGCCGATGCGCGGGCGGCGCAATGACTCGGGAAACCTCCGCTTTATCGTCGAAAAGATAGCCGAGGTAAAGCAGCTCACGCCGGAGGCGGTCGCCGCCATGACGCTTCAAAACGGCAAAGATTTGTTTGGCATTGCGTAAAACAGGAAAATACAGCACGTTCGATACACATAACACCAAATACAAGATGTTATGTGTATTTTTTTATGACAACAGTATTATATAAACTAAATTAAGTAAATAAAAATACGTAAAGTAAATTATAATATAATATTACGTAAAATAATATACGTAAACAGAACTACGTAAACTAGATTAAGTATATAATATTATGAAAATTAAAATAAGTAGTAAATATTACGTAAATAAAATTACGTAAACTCAGAAAAATTCCCGGCGCGGCAATGTGCCGCGCCGGGAATAAGATTATATACCGTGAAAGCATACCCGCATCAGCCCCAGCTGCTGTACCAGCTGCTGTAATCTGCGCCCTGAGACTTCGCCTCATATGTGCCCTTGAGCTTGCTCATAACGCGCTCATATGCTTCGCTGCCCTCCTCGTATGGCGTGGGGCAGTAATTGTTGTAGTTATCAGCCATGCGCGCCGCGCCTTCAAGATTGCTGCTGACGCAGCAGGGGATAACGTCAAAGCTGTCGGTCGTGACAGTGCCGTCTATGTCGCGCTTGAGCTTGACCTGCACTATCGCGGTGTCCGGGTCGGACGGGCGCGTGCTGCCTCCGAACACCCAGTTGCCCAGACTGTACAGGATGAGCGAGTTGTTGTACTCCTCTATCGGCTGCAGGCAGTGCGGGTGCGACGCATAGATGAGATCCGCCCCGGCGTCCGCCACGGCGTGGGCGAGCTTCGTCTGGTTTTCGTTGGGCGTGTAATAAAGCTCAAGCCCCCAGTGGAACATGCATATCACATAGTCCGCGCCCTGCTCACGCAGAGATTTCACCGCCGCGACCGCCTCATCCGTCTTCCAGTCGGGGCGCATATCGTTGCCCGCAGTGTATATGCCGAGCTTCAGACCGTTCTTTGTCGTGACAACCTGCGCCTGCCGCTCCGTTCCGTATGGGAGACCGACGGCGTCCAGCGCCGCCAGCGTGCTTTGCAGCCCTGCCTCGCCGAAGTCCAGACTGTGGTTGTTCGCCGTCGTCACGAAGTCCACGCCGCCCTCGGTCATGATATTGGCGTAGGCGCTCGGTGCGCGGAAGTAGAACATCTGGGAGGAGCTGAGCTTCGTGTCGGACAGGGTGCATTCAAGGTTTGCCAGCGTGTATTCATCGTCCTTGAAATATTGCACGGTGTTTGAAAACGGATAGGCGTAATTCTCGCCCACGGTCTTCGGAAGACCGACGTCGCTGTTTTCAAACTGCGTGGACGACCACAGCGTACAGTCGCCGATGCAGGAGATCGTGAAATACTCCGGCTGCGGCTCGGGCGTGGGCTCGGGGGTCGGCTCCGGCGTTGCCGCCGGCGTGGGCGAGGCGGAAGCCGCCATTGCCTCCGCCGCCGCTGCCGCGTCGGCGTCCGCCTTTTCCTGCTCCGCCTTCAGCACGTCTCCGCGCGCTTTGAACAGCCATACCATCGCCCCTGCCAGCGCGATCAGCACAATTCCCTGCAGCACCGTTCTCATTGCTTTTTTCATCTGTATTTTGCCCTCTGATTGTCGTTAATGCGTATATTATACATTCCCCGCTGTTTTCCGTCAACCGCTTTGACGCGGCGCGCGCTGCCGATGTTCCGCAATGAATTCGGGCGCGCCGTTTTAAGGCGCGCCCATTGGCTGATCGTCCGGCGGGGAAAGGACGGAAGAGTGATCAGAGTATACCGCCGAACCTGATGAATATCGGAGCAAAAACGAGAGACACAACGGTCATCAGCTTGATGAGAATGTTGATCGACGGACCGGAGGTGTCCTTGAACGGATCGCCCACGGTGTCGCCGACGACGGCCGCCTTGTGCGCAGGAGAACCCTTGCCGCCGTGCTGCCCGCCCTCAATGTACTTCTTGGCGTTGTCCCATGCGCCCCCGGCGTTGGACATGTATATTGCCAGCAGCACGCCCGTCACCAGCGAGCCTGCGAGCAGACCGCCCAGCGCGCCCGCGCCGAACAGAATGCCGACGAGCAGCGGCGCGGCGACGGCCATCAGCCCGGGAACTATCATTTCGCGCAGCGCGGCCTTTGTGGAGATTGACACGCACGAGCTGTAGTCGGGTCTTGCCTTGCCCTCGAGAATGCCGGGGATCTCGCGGAACTGGCGGCGGACCTCCTCGATCATTTTGTATGCCGCCTTGGACACGGAGTCCATCGTCATTGCGGAGAACGCGAACGGCAGCATGCCGCCGATCAGCAGCCCGATAACGACATAGGGGGAGAGAAGATCCAGTACGTCGAGCCTGACCTCGGTCGCGTAGGAGACGAACAGCGCCAGCGCGGTCAGCGCGGCGGAGCCGATTGCGAAGCCCTTGCCCATGGCGGCGGTCGTGTTGCCGACAGCGTCCAGCTTGTCGGTGATCTCGCGCACATGGGGGTCAAGCCCGCTCATCTCGGCGATGCCGCCGGAGTTGTCGGCGATAGGACCGTAAGCGTCCACGGCGACTGTGATGCCGGTCGTGGAGAGCATGCCCACCGCGGCGAGAGCAATGCCGTAGAGGTCATTCGTGACGGAGTAGGATATATATATGCCGATGCATATGAGCACGATGGGCACCCAGGTGCTCTTCATGCCGACGGCGACGCCGCTGATAATGGTCGTGGCGGAGCCGGTCTCCGACTGATCGGCGATGCGCTTGACGGAGCGGTAATCCTCCGAGGTAAAAACCTCCGTCACAAAGCCGATGACAAGCCCGACGACGATGCCGGCGATGATGGCGGCGGAGCAGTACAGCCGCCCGAAGAATATCTTGCTTAGGAAGACGGAGGCGATGCTCACGATGGCGGCGGAGACGTAAGAGCCCATTTTCAGCGCCTTGTGCGGGTTGGAATGCTCCTTGCCGCGCACAAAGAACGTGGCGATGATGGAAGCGACGATGCCCACTGCGGCAATGACGAGGGGATAGAGCGCGCCTGCGCCCCGGAAAAGCTCGCCGTGCGCCGCAACGCCCAGCGTCAGCGCGGAGACAAGCGCCCCCACGTAGGATTCGAAAAGGTCGGCGCCCATGCCCGCAACGTCGCCCACATTGTCGCCGACATTGTCGGCAATAACGGCGGGGTTGCGCGGGTCGTCCTCGGGTATGCCGGCCTCCACCTTGCCCACGAGATCAGCGCCGACGTCGGCCGCCTTGGTGTAAATGCCGCCGCCGACACGCGCGAACAGCGCGATGGACGAAGCGCCCAGCGAGAAGCCGAAGAGAATGCTGTAGTTGCCGGTGATTATGTATATAAGGCTGCATCCGAGAAGCCCCAGCCCGACCACGCACATGCCCATGACAGAGCCGCCTGAGAAGGCGACGGACAGCGCGCGGTTCATGCCGTGCTCCATCGCGGCGTTCGCGGTGCGCACGTTGGCACGCGTCGCAACCTTCATGCCGAAGAACCCGGCGAGAATAGAAAAGAGCGCGCCCAGAAGGAAGCACGCCGCCGTGCCGATGTTGATGAATATTGCGATGAGCACGAACAGCACGGCAATGAAAACTGCCAGAATTTTATATTCCGATTTCAAAAAAGCGTCCGCGCCCTCTGCGATAGCGCCCGCTATCTCCTGCATCCGGGCGTTGCCGGGGGCAGCCTTTTGTACATAATGCGCCTTATATCCTGCGAACAGCAGCGCCAGAACGGCCGCCGCAGGGGTAAACCAAAGCAAGAAACCCATAAACTTTTCTCCTTAAATTAACTGTGAGGCACAGCCTCTATGTGCATATTAACCTATAAAGCCTCTCTTGACAAGCCTAAAAGCGCGCAAATATAGGCAGAATCGACAAGTTCATACAAAACGCTGAAATATACGACGCAGATAAAGATATTATAGTCATATTAAACAATTAACAAGGAATACAGCATGCCGCACAAAATGCGCGCAGGATGTGCTGACACAAATTTGATGGAAACAGGCGAATACATGCCATATATAATAAAAATCGTGTATAATTACATCACTGAAAAATGCACAAGCTCATGTTTGTGTAATATGCCCGGCTATTGCAAATCATGACAATACATGATATTATGTAAACATAAACACAGATCTACTTTAAAATCTAAGATCTGCGATTTGGGTGAAACTTTTTTGTTTTTAAAACGTTATATATGCAGTGGCTGAGATGATAATGCTGCGGCTGCGGGGTGCGGAGAGCGCCGGTGCTGCGCGCCGCGTTTGCTGCAATGCTGATGCGCCACAATATATCGCGGTCCTATGCCGGTCGGTTGCAAGATATAGATAAGTTACAAAAGAGTAAAAAATAATAAAAAATTTTTCAAAAAAGTCTTGCAATTCCGGAAACAATGTGTTACATTATGTGTGACCTCTAGGAGGGCTATGCGGTTTATGTGCCGCATGAGACTTGTAATCAAATCTCATAAGGGGGATTTTTAGATGAAAACCATGAAGAAAGTTATTTCCGTGCTGCTTCTGGTCTGCGTGCTTGCCAGCTTCGCAACCGTTTCGGCATACGCGGAGGAAGTAAGTCCACTGGCTGCTGCGGAATCTGCGGCTGTTCCTGAACTTACTAATCTGTATGAAAAGAGCAACACGAATCTGAGTGCTGCAAATGGTACTGAGTTTACATTTTGCGCACCGTTCACTTGCCCACAGGGTAAAAGCTGGTCAGACTATACTATTCTTTGGTCAGCCTCGGATCCAACCCTTGTGCCCATCTCTGGAACTACAATTCCTAACGGCAACAATGAAAACACTGTGAAGTGTAATACTAATACCAGAAGCTACGCTGTGAATGTTACAGTCACTGCCCAGCTTCGTGAAAATGCTACAGGTAATACTTCAGCAGCAAAGACCGTCACTTTGACGTTCCCAGCTACAGCTGCTCCTGAGCCTACTCCTGCTCCTACAATTACCATAAAGGCTGCGGAGACCTCCGTCAGAGTAGGCGGCAAAATTCAGCTCTACGCTGATCTCAGCGCGAACGGCAATTTTGCTTACTGGAAGGTTGCGGAATATGAGTCTACTAACGGTGCAACCGGTACGTTTGATATTGCCAGTAACCGGACTGTTAATTTCACCGCGGGCAATACCCCTGGCACTGTGAAGATTTATGCGTATGCAAAAGAAGGCAATGTGTCAGACAGCATCACCATCACCATCACCGCAGCTCGCACACCCCAGGTCGTATGCACTGTTGGCCGCATAGATAACGGCGAGACCGCAACATTCTGGGTCAACAATGCAGAGGACGGAGAAACGTTCACCTGGAGCTACGTCACATCTCCCGCTACCGCGCAGATAATCACCAAGGCCAATGACCGCGGTGTGGGTCTTGACCTCACCGGCGGCAAGGGCGAGGGTACCGTCACCGTCACCGCGAAGGACAAGTACGGCGCATCCGGCTCCGTCACCGTTCCCGTGAACGTCATGGACACCGGCGACGCCAAGCTCTCTCCCACCAATGTCACCTGGTCGCGCGGTCAGGGCAACCTCACCTTCACTGTCGAGCCGACGATGTACAGCGCATATATTGACGGCGTGTGCATCACCGGCAGCGGCAACACAAATAAGTACAGCTATGTGTACAGCAGCAAAAACCTCGTCATCAACTCCAGCTATCTTGCCACGCTCTCCGCGGGCGAGCATATCCTCAGAGTTGACACTGTCTACAATTCCGGCGAGGGCATAGGACAGGGCGCAGGCACAGTGTACGCCTACATCACCATAAACGGCACGGCTTCCGCCGCCTACGGCGACAATGCCCATGTCCGCGGCACGACCGGCAACCTCTACTTCAACTCCAACGGCGCGATCAAGAACGTCTACATAAGCAACCAGCTCATCGACCCGGCGAACTACACCCTCTCCAACAACGGCAAGAGCGTAACGCTCAAGGCGAACTTCCTCAACCTGCTCAACTACGGCAGCTACACCATGAAGCTCGAGAACACCAATGGCGGAACTGAGACGGCGACCTTCCGCATCGTCACCGCCAACTACGCCCCTGCAACGGGCGACGAGAGCAATCTTGCCATCTGGGTCGCAGTGATGCTGATCTCCGGCGTCGGCGCAATCGCGCTCATCCCCCGGAGAAAGAAAGAAATGTGATCCCTTGACCGATGATATAACGCCCCGGCTGACCGCCGGGGCGTTATCCTGCGCACAGGAGAAGAGCATGGATATACTTTATCACGATAATGATATAGCCGTGTGCATCAAGCCGCCGCGCGTCCTCTCCACGGACGAGGCTGGCGGCATGCCCTCGCTCGTGCGCGCGGCGCTCGGCGGGGACGCGCGCACCGTCCACCGCCTTGATGCGGCGGTCGGCGGGCTGATGGTGCTCGCGCGCAGCAGCGCCGCCGCAGGTGAGCTGAGCCGTCAGATACGCGATGGGGAATTTCACAAGGCGTATCTCGCCGTTGTCCACGGCGCGCCTGACGCGCACGGCACGATGCGCGATCTCCTCCGGCGCGACAGGGCGCGGCGCATGACCTTCGTCGCCGACACGCCCGGAAGGGGCGTGCAGGAGGCGGTGCTCGACTATGAGCGCCTCGGCGCGGCGGACGGATTGAGCCTGGTTTACATAACACTTCGAACCGGGCGCACACACCAGATACGCTGCCAGTTTGCCGCGCGCTCGCATCCGCTCGTCGGCGACAGGAAGTACGGCACGCTCGCGGACGGCGAGTGCGGCATTGCCCTTTGGTCGCATGAGCTTGCGTTTGCGCATCCTGCGACGGGAGAGCGCCTGTGTTTTTCCACGGCGCCGCCGGAGAAGTACCCATGGACGCTGTTTGGACGGTTTATTAAAATTACGTGAATATGGTTATGCTCCTGTTGCAAAGAAAATTTGGGTGTGATATAGTGAGCTTAAAATTTTTGAAGCAACTGATGCAATATTTTACAGGAGCATAATATGGTAATTTTGAAATATATCCTCACGGCAGTCTGCGCGTACTTTTTCGGCTCGGTCAGCGTGTCGATCCTGCTCTCGCGCAGCGTGATGAACGCGGACGTGCGCGCCCACGGCAGCGGCAACGCCGGGGCGACGAATATGGCGCGCGTGTTCGGGCTGCGCATGGGCGTGGCGACGCTCGCTGGCGATATGCTCAAGGCGGCGCTGGCGATGCTTCTGGGCTTTGCGCTGCTGGGCGAGAAGGGGATGTGCCTTGCCGGGGCGCTGTGCCTTGTGGGGCACTGCTATCCCGCGCTGCATGAATTTCGCGGGGGCAAGGGCGTGTCCGTGGGCGTGGCGGTCTTCCTTGCGGCGGACTGGCGCGTGCTGGCGGTTGCGGTTGTGTTTTTTGCCGCTGCGGCGCTTCTGAGCCGCAAGGTGTCGCTCGGCTCGCTTGCGGCGGCACTCTCGGGCTTTGCTGCGGCGGCGTACTTCGCGCTGCCTCTGCCGCGGCTGCTGCTCGTGGCGTTCACGATGCTGCTTGTCGTGCTGCGCCACAGGGAAAACATCATCCGCCTTCTCCGCGGCACGGAGCCGGACTTTTCTTTCGGCTCTGCAAAGCGTGGACAGTCAGACAAAAACCGCGGCTAGTACGCGGTTTTTTACATATTTTTAACCATTCGGCGTCTGTATGCCGTATAATATTATTTTAGGAAATCCGTATCTTTACGCAGGGGGGAAAATATATGAACAAACGCGCGCTTATTGTTGAGGACGACGCCAATATTGCGGAGCTTCTGCGCCTGTATCTGGGCAAGGACGGCTTTGAGGTCATGATCGCGCCTGACGGCGGCAAGGCGAAGTCCGCATTCGATCTTTTCCAGCCGGACGTTGTGCTGCTGGACATTATGCTGCCCGTGAAGGACGGCTGGCAGGTCTGCCGCGAGATACGCGAGAAGTCCTCCACGCCGATCATCATGCTCACGGCAAAGGGGGAGACCTCCGACAAGGTCAACGGGCTTGAAATGGGCGCGGACGACTATGTCACCAAGCCCTTTGACGTCAAGGAGCTTATCGCCCGCGTGCATGCCGTCATGCGCCGCAAGGATGCCGACGCGCCCGTTGAGAAAAAGCTGACCTTTGATAAGCTTGTTATCAACCTTGATTCTTATGAGCTCATCGTCAACGGCAAAAAGATAGACACCCCGCCCAAGGAGATGGAGCTTCTTTATCACCTCGCCTCCTCGCCCAACCGTGTTTTCACGCGCAACCAGCTGCTCGACGAGGTCTGGGGCTTTGACTACTTCGGCGATTCGCGCACCGTCGATGTGCACATAAAGCGCCTGAGAGAGAAGCTTGAGGGCGTGTCGGATAAATGGAGTCTCAAAACGGTGTGGGGCGTGGGCTACAAGTTTGAAGTGAACGAGTAAGGCACGGATATGAAAAGCATCTATCTGCGCAACTTTGTCGCCACCGCCATCATGGTGTCGGTGTGCTTTCTCGTTGTGGCGCTTTCATTTGTCGGCATCGGGCGCAACTATCTCATCAGCGAGTACCGCGAGGACATGGTCAACTCCGCGCGCGAGGTTTCGCGCACGGCGGCGGCGATCGCGCCGACTGATTCGCTCAGCAGCTGGGTGCTGGGCATGACGCTCAGCTCCGTGGCAAACTCAACGGGCAACCAGGTGTTCATCGCAAACCCGGAGGGTGTGATCGTCACCTGCTCCGACAGAAGACCGGTGTGCGAGCATATGGGCTATAAGCTCCCGGATGATATAATGCATCAGCTTTCCGCGAACGGCTCGATAAACCAGATCACAAACCTCGGCGGGCTGTACGATACCAACCGCTACGTCGTCGCTCAGCCGATAATCGTGGCGGACACGGGGGAGACGCTCGGCTATGTGTTCGTCACGAACGTCATTGACAATATGCTCGGCGCGTGGTCAACGTTTCTTGGCGTGACGGCGGTCGTGACGGCGGCGGTGTTCATCGCGGCGCTCGCCATATCGCTCGTCTACTCCAAGCGCATGGCGCGCCCGCTGGACGAAATGGCCGCCGCCTCGCGCAAATTCGCGCGGGGGGACTTCTCTGTCCGCGTCAGGCAGGAGGATGATACCGCCGACGAGATGGGCTCGCTCATCGAGTCCTTCAACAAAATGGCGGACTCGCTGGAGAAGGCCGAGGCGCGCCGCAGCGAGTTCATTGCCAATATCTCGCATGAGCTGCGCACCCCGATGACCACGATCTCCGGCTTTGCCGACGGCATCCTTGACGGCACTATCCCCAAGGAGGACGAGGAGAAGTATCTCATCTCCATCCGCGACGAGACGCGGCGGCTGTCGCGCCTTGTGCGGGATATGCTCGACGTGTCGCAGATGAAGGCGCGCGCCGCCGACCCCAGCAAGCGCACGGTGTTCGATCTGACGGAGCTTGTGCTGCAAACGCTTTTGAGCTTTGAGTCGCGTGCAACGAAGAAAGGGCTGGATGTTGACCCCCAGCTGCCCGATAACCACATCATGGTGCGCGCGGATAAGGACGCAATAACCCAGGTCATCTACAATCTGCTCGACAACGCCGTGAAATTCGCGCACGAGGGCACGTGCATCACGGTGCGCCTCTACAAAGACAACGGCAAGGCGTATGTCTCCGTCAAGGATGTGGGAGAGACCATCCCGCCGGACGATCTGCCCTTCATCTTCGACCGCTTCCACAAGTCCGACCGCTCGCGCAGTCTTGATACCACGGGCGTGGGGCTGGGGCTTTATCTTGTGAAGAGCATCATCAACAGCCATGACGAGGATATTGCCGTGCGCAGCGAGGACGGCGTGACGGAGTTTGTGTTCACTCTTGCGCTGGCACAGTAGGGCATAATGGAATACCTTTTTCAGAATTTGAGGTTTCGATATGAATAATAATGATTGGTATGATAACTCCACCTGGTACGAGCCGCTGCACCCCGAGACAGAAACGGCAGGACCGGAGCGCGGAAAAAAGAAAAAATTAACCTGGACAAAGGCGCGCATCGTGGGCGCGGTGGTGCTGGTGCTGCTTCTTATTGCGGGCACGTCGCTGCTCTTCGCCCAGCGCAGCCAGCAGCGCTCATACGGCTTCTACTGGGGCGAGGGCGACAACACCCCGTGGAGCGCCGACGGCAGGGACGGCACGAATAAGCTTCCCGACAGCAGCGAGGAGTTTTTTGACAGCTTCTATACCGAGACGGACACGGACACGGCAAAGATAAATATCCCCACCGTCACGTATGATGAGAGCTTTTCCCTCACGCTGGAAGAGCCGGGCGAGCAGGAGCTGACGCTCAATGAGCTTTATGACGCCTGCGCGCCCTCCATCGTCGCCATCTACGGCTATGTCGATGGGCAGACGGGGTATTACTGGGGCTCGGGCGTGGTGCTGAGCGAGGATGGGCTTATCCTCACGAACACGCACGTTGTCAACGACTGCGACCGCGCGACGGTGAAGCTCGCGGACAACAGCGAATATGAGGCGAAGCTCGTCGGCGCGGACACGATAAGCGATGTCGCCCTGCTGAAAATAGAAGCCGATGGGCTGCCCGCCGCGCACTTCGGCGCAAGCGGGGAGCTCAAGGTCGGCGACGCCGTCGCCGCCATCGGCAATCCCCTCGGCGAGACGTTCCGCATGACCATGACCGACGGCATAATTTCCGCCATCGACCGCGGCATAAGCTACAAAGGGCACGATATGACCGTTCTCCAGACCAATACCGCCATAAACGAGGGTAATTCCGGCGGCGCGCTCTTCAATATGTACGGGCAGGTCATCGGCATCACGAACATGAAGATGATGTCCGCCTACTCCAGCATTGAGGGCATAGGCTTTGCCATCCCCAGCGCAACCATCGGCAGCGTGGTGGATTCGCTTATAAAATACGGCGAGGTCAGGGGCCGCCCGAGCGTCGGCATCACCGTCGGAGATATCCCGGATGTGGCGCGCGAGGAGTATGGGCTGCCAGAGGGGCTGTACGTTTCCGCCGTGGCTGAAAACTCTGATGCGGCGCGGCAGGGCATGAAAGTCGGCGATGTAATCACCGAGGTCAACTATCAGCGCGTCACCACCACCGATGAGATAAACGCCATCAAGAACACGCTGGAGGTTGGCGATGTGATGGTTTTCACCGTCTGGCGCGACGGTGAGACACTGGAGTTCGAGGTCATGCTCATGGATACGAACACGATCTATAATTGACACGGCGTCAATTGATGCAGCACTGCACGATGCCGCCATCCGCCCCCGGCGCACGGACGCGCCGGGGGCGGTAAGCTTTTGCAATATGAACGAATGATGAACATCGGGTGCGCCGCTGTTTTTCACATTCCGACAAAATACATAAAAACCCTTGCAATGTGTCGGCTCCTGTGCTATATTGTGCTCACAACAAAATAATTCCGCAGAACCCAGCAGAATCCGGTGAGACTGCTGGCGGAGGAAACTCTGGAGAATCCCTTTTTTGGGTGCCGAAGGTGCAAGATCGTTCCGATCGAATCTCTCAGGCCAAAGGACAGAGCGAGTGTATGGCATTTTTGTGTGCCTTTGCTCTTCATCCAGAGTTGCTGTTTTGTCGGCAACTTTATTTTTTTGCTCAGGAGGAACACAAATGTCATTGCTCAGCATCGTGCAGAAGATCAACATGTATCTCTCGGACTATGTTCTCATAATCCTTCTCGTCGGCACGGGTCTTTTCTTCTCAATAAAGACAAGGTTTGTACAGGTGCGCTGCTTCAAGGAGGGCTGGCGCCGCACGTTCGGCAACTTTTCTCTCCACGGCGGCAGGCAGGAAAGGGGCATAAGCTCCTTCCAGGCGCTCGCCACGGCCATCGCCGCACAGGTCGGCACGGGCAACATCATCGGCGCGTCCGGCGCTATCCTCATCGGCGGTCCCGGAGCTATCTTCTGGATGTGGATAATTGCCTTCTTCGGCATGGCGACCATCTATTCCGAGGCTGTGCTCGCGCAGGAGACGCGCGTGGTCAAGCCCGACGGCACCATCCACGGCGGTCCGGTCTATTACATCAAGCGCGCCTTCCCCAACGCCTTCGGCAAATTCCTTGCGGGCTTCTTCGCCGTCGCAATCATCCTTGCCCTTGGCTTTATGGGCTGCATGGTGCAGTCCAACTCCATCGGCGAGACCTGCGCCAACGCGCTCGGCGTTCCCGCGTGGACGGTCGGCATAGTCGTCACCGTCATCGCAGCGGTCATCTTCCTCGGCGGCATCCGGCGCATCGCCTCCGTCACGGAGAAAATGGTGCCCGTTATGGCGGCGCTGTACATCCTCGGCGGTTTCGTTATCCTCATCGCACGCATCAAGTATGTGCCGGAGACTATCGGCATGATCTTCAAGTACGCCTTTGTTCCCAATGCCATCATCGGCGGCAGCCTGGGCTATGCCCTCAAGACCGCGATAAGCCAGGGTGTGAAGCGCGGGCTTTTCTCCAACGAGGCGGGCATGGGCTCCACGCCGCACGCCCACGCCATGGCAAACGTCAGGAAGCCGCATGATCAGGGCGTTGTCGCCATGGTCGGTCTCTTCTTTGACACGTTCGTCGTTCTCACGATGACCGCCCTCATCGTCATTTCCACGCTCTATGCCGGCGACGGACCTCTCGCCTCCGGCGCGGCGGAGGGCATCAGCAAGACCAATATGGCGCAGCTCGCGTTCTCCTCCGTCCTCGGCGATAAGGTCGGTCCGCTGTTTGTCGCCGTGTGCCTTTTCTTCTTCGCGTTCTCCACCGTTCTCAGCTGGAACTTCTTCGGCAAGGTCAATGTTGAGTATCTCTTCGGCAAGAAAGCCGTGCCCGTATACTCCGTGCTTGCTCTCGGCTTCATCTTCCTCGGCTCCTGCCTCTCCAACGACCTTGTCTGGGAGCTGACGGATATGTTCAACCAGCTCATGGTCATCCCCAACGTCACCGCGCTCATCGCGCTCTCGTCCCTCGTCGTCGCGGCAAGCAAGACCGCCGGTGAAGAGGAGCGGATTAAGACCAGGTAACCCCCAAAAAACTAAATATACAGCCGTATGCGCACGCAGGCATACGGCTGTTTTTACAGAATGTACATATTTCTTTAAAATATATTGCTTGACGCGGCGGAGTAAAAGGCGTATAACTTACAGCGTAAATGAGAAGGTATACGCAAAAGAAGGCATATAAATGAAGAAAAAGGATCATTTGCAGATAGGTCGGCTTCTGCTGGAGCAGAAAGGCGTTGACCTGCGCGGCGCAAAGAGGCTGATGTTCCTCTTCGGCTGCGTCGAGCCGGACATAAATCCTTTCACATATACGCGCGGGCTCTTCCGGCATGAGTTCATGCATGGGCATCATGCGGACAATTCGCTGCGCCACAGGCACAAGCTCATGCGCAAGCTCACAAAAAGCGGGGTGCGTTCGCCGTGGCAGTGGTTTTCGTTCGGCACGCTCATCCACTATTCTGTTGACAGCTTCACCTTTGCCCACAACAAGATTTTTCCCGGCACAATGGCGGATCACCTGCGCTATGAAAACCAGCTGCACGCTGCGTTTTCCGACTATGCTAGGGGCAGGGAGGGACGCCGCAAAGCCCCGATAAAGGGTATACGCAGCCTTGATAAGCTGCATGAGAGCTATATCCACGGCAGCGGCGCGGCGGAACGCGACTGCCGGTTCATCATGGGCTCTGTGAAGTGGCTGTGGCGCATCATGCCGAAAAAGGCAAACTGATTTTTTGAAAAGGAGAGACGCATGAAGCTTGTAAAGATAAACGTAAAAATGCTTGTGGCGCTTGCTGTGGCGCTCGTTGTGCTGTGCTCTCTTGTTTTCGTCGCAGTGGAGGCAGGGCATCATGACTGCACAGGCGAGGACTGCGCAATATGCCGCCAGATTTCCGCCTGCTGCGACCTGCTGAAGAATATTCTGCTCCATACCGTGCCGGCTATTTTTGCCGCAGCAGCGCTGTGCGCCGCCGTGTCTGCGGCGGCGGTGTCTGCCGTTGATGGAGCATACACTCTCGTTTCGCTTAAGGTAAAGCTTTCGGATTAAAAAGCAATTTACAAGGGTGAGGTCTGCCCGGATCCGGGCAGACCTGCGCGGTCATGCCGCGACCCTTGTATTTTTGCGCCTATTTTCGCGCAGATAATTGCTTTTTACTACGGAGGTTTTATTTTTATATGAAAAAATTTGTCGCTATGCTGCTTGCTGTTGTTCTGATGGGTGCGCTCGCTGCCGGGTGCGGTCAAACGCCGGCGGAAGAAACTGCTCTGCCGTCTCCGGAGGCGACCGCCGCTGAGAATACGGCGGAATCAGAGACCACGCCCGAACCTGAAAAGCTGAAAATCGTCACCACCATTTTCCCTGAATACGACTGGGTCAGGGAAATCCTCGGCGACAAGGCTGAAAATGCCGAAGTGACTATGCTGCTGGACAACGGCGTTGATCTGCACAGCTATCAGCCCACTGCGGACGACATTATCAAAATATCCGACTGCGACCTCTTTATCTATGTCGGCGGCGAGTCCGACGGCTGGGTCGAGGACGCGCTGAAAAATGCCGTCAATAAGGACATGAAGGTCATCAATCTGCTGGAGGTTCTTGGCGACAGCGTCAAGACCGAAGAAGTGGTCGAGGGCATGCAGGAAACCGAGCACGACCATGACGAGGGCGAAGAGCATGAGCATGAGCACGAGGAAGAAAAGGACGAACATGTCTGGCTCTCTCTGAAAAATGCTGAGGTTCTTGTAAATGCCATATCCAACTCCCTGCAGGAGCTTGACCCTGATAATAAAGACGCCTATGCCGCAAATTCCGAGGCTTATGTGAAAAAGCTCGCTGCCCTCGATGCGGACTATCAGGCAGCCGTGGACGCTGCGGCATATAAGACCGTTCTCTTTGGCGACCGCTTTCCGTTCCGCTATCTCGTTGACGACTACGGACTGAGCTACTACGCCGCTTTCGTGGGCTGCTCCGCCGAGACGGAAGCCAGCTTTGAAACGATTTCCTTCCTTGCAAAGAAGGTCGATGAGCTGAAGCTGCCATGCGTGCTGACCATTGAGGGCGCGCAGCACAAGATCGCCGAGACCATCGTGCAGAACACCGCCGAGAAAAACCAGAAGATCCTGACCATGGATTCCATGCAGTCCACCACCTCCGAGGATGTGGCGAACGGCACGACCTACCTCTCCGTTATGGAGAAAAACCTTTCCGTGCTGAAAGAAGCGCTGGGTTAAGGAGGAAGAATGATGGCTCAGCTTGTATGTCGGAATCTTGCGGTCGGCTATGATGGCAAAGTCGTTGCGCGTGATGTGAGCTTTCGCGTGGATGCAGGGGATTATCTCTGCATCCTGGGCGAGAATGGCGCAGGAAAGAGCACGTTGATGAAAACAATACTCGGCTTGCAGCCGCCCCTTGGAGGAGAGATAGAAACCGGCGACGGGCTGAGACAAAATGAGATAGGCTATCTCCCGCAGCAGACAGCCGCCCAGAAGGATTTCCCTGCATCCGTGAGAGAAGTTATCCTCTCCGGATGCCAGGGGCGCTGTGGAAAGAGACCGTTCTACAGCGCGGAGGAAAAGCGCATTGCGGAGGACGCGATGGCGAGAATGCATGTGGATAATCTCGCCCACCGCTGCTACCGGGAGCTCTCCGGCGGGCAGCAGCAGCGTGTGCTGCTTGCCCGTGCGCTGTGCGCCGCGCGGAAAATGCTGCTGCTCGACGAGCCCGTTTCAGGGCTCGACCCCGTTGCGGCGGCGGATATGTATCGCCTTATTGACAGGCTCAACCGCGATGACGGCATGAGCATCATCATGATCTCGCACGATATACACGCGGCGGTAAGCCGCGCAAACCGTGTGCTTCATGTCGGCAGCAAGCCCTTTTTCGGCACGGTGCAGGAATACCTCAAAACCGTGGACGGCGTGCGCTTTGCCCGGACGGAGGGAGGCGATGCGGTATGATGGGCGCAGTTGGTGTTCTTGATAAGCTGGCGATTTACTGGCAGTATCCCTTTGTGCGCTATGCGCTTGTGGTCGGAACGCTCATTGCGCTGTGCTCATCGCTGCTGGGTGTGACGCTTGTGCTGCGCCGGTTTTCGTTCATCGGGGACGGACTGTCACATGTGGCTTTCGGCGCGATGGCTATCGCCGCCGTTCTCGGCATGACCGACGATATGCCGCTGACATTGGCGGTGACGGTCGTGTGCGCGGTGCTGCTTCTGCGCACCGGGCAGGACACGGTGATAAAGGGCGATGCCGCGATCGCAATGATCTCCGTCGGGGCGCTCGCAATGGGCTATCTGCTCATGAACATTTTTTCAACATCGTCCAACCTGTCCGGCGACGTGTGCAGCACACTCTTCGGCTCCACGTCGATCCTTACGCTCACCAGGGCTGAGGTCTGGCTGTGCGCGGTGCTGTCGGCGGTTGTAGTCGCGGTGTTTTTGCTGCCCTACAAAAAGATCTTCGCCGGCACGGTTTGCGAGCGCTTTGCCCGCGCCGTCGGCACAAACGCGGCATTCTACAACCTTTTGCTCGCCGTGACGACTGCGGTGGTCATAGTGCTGGCGATGAACCTTGTCGGATCGCTTCTGATCTCGGCGCTGGTCGTGTTCCCGGCGCTTTCCGCCATGCGCGTTTTCAAAAGCTTCAAAACGGTTACGGTCTGCTCGGCTGCGGTGTCCGTGCTCTGCGCACTCGGCGGCATACTCGTGTCCGTCCTTGCCGGCACGCCTGTCGGCTCTACAATAGTTGCGGCGGACATAGTGGTGTTTGCGATCTTCAGCGCCGTCGGAAAAATAAACGGAGGTGTCAGAGCATGAAAAAGACAGTGTGTGTATTTCTCTGCGCCGCGCTTATTGCCGCTGTATCCGGCTGCGGCAGCAGCAAAGCGGTGGGTGCTGCCGATGCGGCATATTCAGCTTCCGCGCCGGCCGCGATCACCGTGCCCACGCCGCCGCCGGAGATGCAGAATGCAGTGAAGATCCCCCGGGCGACAGCGCAGCCGGATGTCACGACCGTGCCGACCACGCCCGCGGTGACTGTACCGGCGCAGCCGGAGCAGCAGGAAACAGCAGCTTCGCCGACAGACGGCATAGATATAGACCTGACACAGATGAGCAGCACGGCGGTCTACGCGGAGGTATACGGCATGATGGTCATGCCGGACGACTATGTCGGCAAGACAGTGAAGGCAAGCGGTGAATTCGGAGCATATCAGGATCCGAACACCGGCAATTACTATTTTGGCATAATCGTTTACGACGCGCTCGCCTGTTGCTCTCAGGGGATAGAGTTCGTTCTGGCAGGGAATAGTTCATACCCGGAGGATTATCCCGCGCTCGGCGCGTCCGCGACGGTAGTCGGTGAGTTTCAGACCTATATGGAGGGACAGAGCGAATACTGCCATCTCGTAAATGCGCGCTTTGTGTAAAAAACTTATGCGGCTTGCCGCGGCGCTGCTTCTGCTCATATCTCTTGCAGGCTGCGCCGGCGGCGGCACGGCAGGCGGTGCGGACATCGACCTTTCTGAGGACAGCGCGAACGTTGCTTATGCCGCCATTGCCGCAATGATCGACGACTCGGACGCATATGTCGGGAAAACCGTAAAAGTGAGCGGACAGCTTATGATCGACGTAGAGCCGGAAAACGGGAAGCTCCACTATGCCGTTATAATTTCAGATGCTGCCGGCTGCTGCGTCAGGGGCATAGAATTCATCCCGTGCTCTGCGGATGAAGCAGCGCGTCTGCCGCAGGCGTATGACAGCGTGACGGTTATAGGTACGTTTGAAAACCGTATGGATGGCTATCTCTATTCGCATCTTGAAAATGCGCGCATAGAGTGAGCGCGCAGAATCATGCTGCAAAAACGGGGCAGCGCCGCAGTTTATGCGGCGCTGCCTATATCTCTATTATTTCCACGGCGACGCCGGAGCGCTCGGCGTAGAGTATGGTGCGCATCGTGCCGCCGGGGCGTCCGTTATAGCAGCACAGCAGCATGGACGAGTGGTCTACCATGTATTCGTTGCGCCGCATCATGCACTCCGGGCTGTAGCTTATCTGCAGCACCGTCACCCTGCTGCATGCGTCGAGCAGCGCGTTGTAGCGCTCGCGCTGCGCGCGGTTCCAGCGGTCGGGCTGAGTGCCGCAGGGAACGGCGGCCTCCAGCGTGACGTCCTCATGCACATCGCGCAGCGCCGTCACCGCCTCTGCAAAATACATGTCGCAGCCGAGCGCCATGCCGCATATGAAGTGCCTGTACCCCTTGGCGTACAGCGCCTCAAGCCGCGCCGCCAGCTCGCCCTTGAGCGCGAGACAGCGCTCGTCCGTCTCATTGCCGCCCCAGGGCAGCTTTGCCGGTCTGTGCCCGGAAAAGCAGCAGGTTTTTTCACGTTCCGCCATCGTTTCCCTCCGATAATTTCCTGCGTCCAGTATAAGATAAAAAAAGGGACTTGTCAAAGGAAAGATACTGTGCTATACTGACCGCGTCTTCAGGGCAGGGTGAGCGCTCCGGCGCAATTCCCGATCGGCGGTAAAGTCCGCAAGCCGCAGCCGCGGCAGGATTCGGGGCAATTCCGAGACCGACAGTATAGTCTGGATGGAAGAAGATGCGAACAACACCTTTTTCGTATATCATCGCCCGAAGATACATTATCTTTGGGCGCTTTTTTGTGCCCTGCAAAGGAGCTGTATCTTATGGAAAACCTGCAATTCATCCTCATGTGCGCCGCCGTGTTCGCGGCGATCCTCGCCGTGGCCATGCTCGCTGAAAAGCGCCTCAGCCGCGACCGAAAGTCCTTTTCAAGCACGCATTATATCACCTACACCGCCGTCTTTGCCTGCATGGCGGGCGTCCTGATGCTCTTTGAGCTGCCGCTGTTCTTTGCGCCGGGCTTTTACAAGCTTGACATCAGCGAGATGCCGGTGCTTATCTGCACGTTTTATCTCGGTCCTGTCGCGGGTGTTATAACGGAGCTTATCAAGGTAATGGTCAAGCTCCTCCTGAAAGGAACGACCACTGCGTTCGTCGGCGATTTTGCCAACTTTGTCGTCGGATGCTCGTTTGTGCTGCCCGCCAGCATCATCTACCACGCCAGACCCGGCAAGAAATCCGCGCTTATCGGCATGGCTGTCGGCACGCTCGTGCTCACCGTCTTCGGCAGCCTTTTCAACGGCGTCTACCTCATCCCGAAGTTTGCGGAGCTATACGGTATGCCCCTTGATGCCATCGTCGGTATGGGTACGGCGGTCAATGCGAACATCAAGAGCATCACGACGCTCGTGGTCTTTGCGGTCGTGCCGTTCAATCTCCTGAAAGGCGCCGTCGTTTCCACGCTGACGTTTTTGCTCTACAAGCGCATTTCGCCCATCCTCCACAGGAACGATGACAAGCGCGCCGCCCGCCTCGAAAAGAAAAGAAGCGCCGCGCCGGATAGAGATAAGTGAGCGCGGGCTCGGCTACAGCGTTTTCAGCACGCGCCGCAGGCGCGTTATGCTCAGCACAAAATTTAAAAGCTCGGTGAAATATATGATGCCGATGTACGCTGCCAGCGCATAGCGCGGCAGCAGCCACCACACGAGCAGCAGCCCTGTCAGCGCGTCAAGGATGTTTATCCCCATGCTCCACACCTGCTGCCCAAGCCCCTTGAGACAGCCGTCGATCGTCATATCCGTGTACATCACGGGCACGAGCGGCGCGAGAAGCCGGATGTAATGTCCGGCTTCCGTGCTTTTATAGACGGCAAAGCCCAGCATATCCGAGAAAAACCACAGGAAAAGCCCCACTGCGGCGGAAAACTCAACGCTCAACAGCAGCAGCTTTTTCGCCGCGGCGTGTATGTCGGCGCGGCTGCCCTGCACCTGCGCCTCCGTCAGCTCCGGCACGATCAGCTCCGCCGCGGCGGACATGATGCACGATGGGAAAAAGATGATCGGCAGCACCATGCCCTGTATCGTTCCATAGCCAGCGAGCGCGCCGTCGGCGGAGTACCCGGCAGATCTCAGCCCACGCGGCACGAGCAGGTTTTGCAGCGTCGTCAGCGCGCTTCGCGCATAGGCGGACACGGCGAGCGGCAGCGCGATCTTCAGCATCCGCGCAGTGAGCTGCTGCCCGCCGCCGCACTCGCCGTAGTGCCGCCTGCGGTCGACGGTATAGACTGCCAGCATCAGCGCGAGCGACACAACGTCGGCTGTCACGCGCCCGAGCGTCACAGCCGCACAGCTCAGCTCTATATCATCAAGCGGTACGCGCGCGAGGCACAGCGCCACCAGCGCTATGCCCGCAAGCTGCTCCGCCAGATGCACGGCGCTCGGCTTCCACACGCGCCCGCACGCCGTGAAATACCCCGACAGCGCCGCACAGAGCGCCGCACACGGCATGCTCAAGGCGCCGAGACGCAGCGAGCGCACCGTGCGCGCGTCGCCTATCCATAAAAAGCCGATCGGTTCTGCCAGCACATAGAGCATAAGCCCTGCCGCAAGCCCGAAGAACAGCGCATAGCCCAGACATCTCCGCATCGCCGCACGTATGCCGGCGCAGTTGAGCGCGCCAAGCTCTTCGGAGATGAGCCGCGTGGACGCAAAGCGTATGCCGGACACCGCAAATGTCATTGCAAGCCCAGTCACCGACAGCACCAGCTGATAAAGCCCGATGCCAGCCGATCCTATCCGTCCGACGAGCCATACCTGAAACGCGATGCCGATGCAGCTCATCAGCAGCGACACGCTGGTGAGCAGGAATGTGTTGTATATCAGCCTCTTTTTTTGAATCATGCGCACACCCCCGAATACTACAAGTCTATGCGCGCTTTAAGCGCGACTTGTCCGGGAGAATGCGCGAAAAAACACGGCGCGGGATTTTCCGCACCGTGTTTTATATTCAGTTGAAGCTGTCGGCGCTCGCCGAAAAGAGGCGGTCGATGCGCCGTTTCAGCGCTGCATGCTCCGGCTTTTCAAGCTCCGCGTCGTCGGCGAGAAGCGCAGCGGCGTCCTGCTGCGCCGTCTGCATCACGTTCACATCCGCGCCGAGATCGGCAACGTGCATCTCCGGCAGACCGTGCTGCCGCGAACCGAAGAAATCCCCCGGACCGCGAAGGCGAAGATCCTCTTCGGCGATTCTGAAACCGTCGTTTGTCTGCGTCATTATCTTCAGCCGTGCCTTCACCTCGTCGCTGTCCGCGTCGGACACCATCACGCAGTAGCTTTTGTGCACGCCGCGCCCCACGCGCCCGCGCAGCTGATGCAGCTGGCTCAACCCGAAGCGCTCAGCGTTTTCTATTATCATCAGCGCCGCGTTCGGCACATCAACGCCGACCTCTATCACCGTCGTGGCGACAAGAATGTCCGTCTCGCCCGCGGCGAACGCCGCCATTGCCGCGTCCTTGTCCTTTGCCTTCATCCGCCCGTGTACGCACCCCACGCGAAGCTCCGGAAATGTCTGCGCGAGTACGCGCGCATGCTCTTCTGCGGATTTCAGCGGCACTGGCAGTTCGTCGTTATCCTCCACCATCGGGCACACGACGAACACCTGCCGCCCCTCGCCCGTGAGCTTGCGTATAAATGCGTTCAGCCGCGCACGGTAGCTCTCGTTTACCGCAAAGGTGTCCACCTTCTGCCGCCCGGGGGGCAGCTCGTCAATTACCGACACGTCAAGATCGCCGTATATCATCAGCGCGAGCGTGCGCGGTATGGGCGTTGCGGACATGACAAGCACGTGCGGACGCACACCCTTGGCGATGAGCGCCGAGCGCTGGTTGACGCCGAAACGGTGCTGTTCGTCCGTCACGACCAGCGCAAGATGAGAATACTCCACATCGGCGCTGAAAAGCGCGTGTGTGCCGACGATAACGTCCACCTCGCCCATGGCAAGCGCCGCCTTGACCGCGCGCTTGTCCTTTGCGCTCATCGCGCCCGTCAGCTTCATCACGCGCAGTCCCAGCGGTGCGAGCAGGTTGGATAAGTTTACATAATGCTGTTCAGCCAGTATCTCCGTCGGCGCCATGAATGCGCTCATCCAGCCGCTTTTCCACGTCTGCCATATGAGAGCCGCAGCGACAAGGGTCTTGCCGCTGCCGACGTCGCCCTGCAAAAGCCGGTTCATCACGCCGCCGGAGGACATATCCGCCGCCGCTTCGCGCACGGCGCGGCGCTGTGCGCCGGTAGGGGAGAACGGAAGATGAGAATAGAATTCCTCTATATCCGCCCGGCGTATCATGATGCCGCCCTCATGCACACGCTCCGTGCGCATCATGCCCAGCGCGCATGAGAGCACAAACAGCTCTTCGTATATCAGCCGCCGCCGCGCCGCGTCGAGCGCGTGAAAATCGGATGGGAAGTGTATGTTTTCATAGGCGCAGCGCGCCGCGGCAAGCCCGCGCCGCGCGAGCACATCCTCTGGCAGCACATCCTCCATGTGCCCGGCGCAGGCATCCAGTCCCTGACGCACGCTTTGCAGCATCACGCGCTGGCTCAGCCCTGCGCACAAGCGGTATACGGGCACTATCCGCCCGGTCACGCCACCCGGCGCGCCTTCCTTTTCGTGCACTGGGTTTGCCATTGTGCGCCGCCCGCCGCGCTGCTCCACCTTGCCGTAGAACACATATGTTTCGCCGCGCTCGATCTGGTCTTTTACATAACTTTGGTTAAAATACGTTATGTCAACCGAACCGCTGTCGTCGACTGCGCGGAATTTTACCAGCTCCATTCCGCGCCGTATGCGTGCAAGGCGCGGGGTATCCGCCACCGTGGCGAGTATGCATACCGGCTCGTCCGGAACCGTGTCCGCAATGCGGCGCACGGCGCTCCTGTCCTCATAGCGGCGGGGGAAGTATGAAATAAGGTCATAGAGAGAAAAGACGCCAAGCTTATTGAGAGCCTGCGCCTTTTTCTCGCCTATACCCTTTATGTATCGTACATTGGTCGTCAGATCAGCCATTATTCAACAAATTTCAGTCCATAATTTTCGTTTGTGAGCGTGAACTCCTCGATAAGCCCCTTCGTGCAGATTATCTTGCTCTCTTTCGTCACGAGTATCATCTCAAATCCGCCGTAGGTGCGCCAGTAGTTTATCGCCCTTGATTCACCCAGCACATACATCGCCGTGGAAAGGCAGTCCGCCATTGTGCCGTCGGGACAGATGATGGTTACGGATTGCAGCGTATTCGTCACGGGATAGCCGGAGGCGGGGTTGAGAATGTGCTGATATGTCGTCCCGCGCGAGTCCGTGAAAGAGCGCTGATACCCGCCGCTTGTGACGACTGCGGTCTCGCCCACGCTCACAACACCGAGATAGCTTGCCGTGTTTGCAGGGTCCTGCACCGCAACACGCCATTCCGACCCGTCCGGGCGCAGCCCAAGGGTCTGCACGTTGCCGCCGAGGGAGATTATCCCGCTTGTGACGCCTGCCTGACGCATGGCTTCAATGGCATTGTCCGCCGCGCAGCCCTTTGCAACCGATGCAAAGCTCAGCTCACCATAGGAAGGGAGGGTGACCGAATAAGATCCGGAGGCGGGAAAGCTGGAGAGAACGAGTTTGTCAAAGCAGAGGCGTGAAAGATCCTCTGCTATCTCCTCTGCCGTGGGAACGTAATACTTCCCGTCAATGAAGCCCCAGCGCTTCACAAGCGGGTACAGCGTCAGATCCAGCGCGCCCTCGCTCTGTGTATACACGGTGTGCGCCGTGCTTATCATCTTTGCGATCTGACCGGAGATGACGGTGCTCGCGCCCTGCGCATGGTTGATGGCGTATACGGTGCTTGTGCTCAGCTCGGGGTCAAGCGCACTGTCCATGGAGAGAATGATGCTCTCTGCGGCGTCGAGACCTGCGTCGGCATTCTTGCCGTAAGCTGTCAGCGTCATGATCGTGTCCATCGCGTATACCTCGCGCTGGGTCTCGCGCGTCTCACCGCACCCGGTCAGGGGCAGGAGCATCGCCGCGCACAGCGCGATGCATATAAGCTTATACAAGATCCTTGTGTGCTTCATAAAATTCGTTGTAATCCTTTAGCATATATTTCAAGAGCTTCGGCGTGTCGAGCCGATACGGGCAGCGCGCGCCGCACCTGCCGCACCCGACACAATCGTTGATCTTGTTCATCTTTTCACGCCATTCATCGGTCATATACTGTTGCCACGGCGAGCGGCGCAGCAGCATATTCATGCGTGCGCACTGGCGGATGTCGATCCCGACGGTGCAGGGCATGCAGTACCCGCAGCTGCGGCAGAAGCTGCCCGACAGCTCGCGCCGGTCGGCGGCTATCGCCGCGCGCAGCGTGTCGTCCAGCACGGGGTCTTCTTCGACAAGAGCCATCCAGTCGTCCAGCTCTTTCATGCTCTGTATGCCCCAGATGGGCACGACGTTGGGGTATTCGTTCATGAAAGCATGACAGGCGCGTGTGTTCGTGCCCAGAAGACCACCCGCCAGCCCCTTCATGGCGATATAGCCCATGTCTGCCTTTTCGCAGCGCTCCGCCAGTGCGAGGTCGCGCGCGGAGGATATGTAGCTGAATGGAAATTGCAGCGTTTCAAACAAGCCGCCGGCAATGCTCTGCTCGGCAACGTCGATGCGGTGTGACGTTATGCCGATGTGCCCTATCCAGCCGCGGCGCTTTGCTTCCAGCGCACCGGCCAGCGGGCTGTTGGGGTCGTCAGGATCCGGAATGCGCGTGACCTGATGAAGCTGGAACAGGTCGATGTGATCAGTCTTCATCATACGCAGGCTGTTTTCAATGTGGGCGAGAACGCCGGCTTTATCCTGCGCCGCGCTCTTCGTTGCCAGAACGATCCTGTCGCGCACATCCGAAAGAGCGAGACCTATCTTTTCCTCGCTGTCGGTATAGGCGTTCGCCGTGTCAAAAAACGTGATGCCGCGCTCATATGCCGCGCGCAGCAGCTTCACGGCGTCTTCCCTGCTGCAGCGCTGCACAGGCAGGCAGCCCATGGCGGGTTTTGATACAATCAGTTCCGTCTTGCCAAGTCTTACGTATTTCATAACCGTGACCCTCATTTGCGTTAGTGAAAATCAATATATTATAACAGAAAATGCCCTTTTTGTAAATACATCACTACGTCACGCGCCGCGCCCATCCATCGCGCGGCTGAGCTTGCGCTTTATGCGCTGCAGGGCAGAGTCCACGGATTTCACGGGCTTTTGGCATCGCGCGGCTATTTCCTCATAGCTTGCCCCGCCCAGATACCCTGCCAGCACCCGCTTTTCAAGCGGGGAGAGCAGTGTGCGCGCGTGCGTATAGAGATCGTTCTTCTTCTCCTGCTCGATGATGAGCTCCTCGGGCGTGCGGGTATAGCTTTCCGCAAATTGGGAGATCGCCTCGCCTTCCTCGCCGTAAAGCTCCTCCAGCGACAGGCGGTAGTTCAGTGGCATATGCTTGAAGCGCGAAGCGGTCTTTATCGCCGAGAGTATGCGCCGGCGTATGCACAGCTCGGCGTAGGACCTGAAGCTTGTTCCCGCATCGGGGCGGTAGCTCTGCATGGAGCTGACAAGCCCGATCATGCCCTCCTGAATAAGATCCTCGCTGTCTCCGCCGACAAGAAAATATGGGCGGGTGCAGCGCTTTATGACCGGGCGGTAGCGCACGGCAAGCTCGCTGCCCGCCTCGCCGTTGCCGCCGTGAAAAAGCTCAAGCAGTTCGTCGTCGCCCATTTGTGCGTAGTCAGGCGTCATGCGCTGCCTCCTTCCTGGTAAAATGCCGCATTATGCGGCGCTGCCTTATATTTGGATAATAAGCTTTTCCGTATATATTGTCAAGTAACGCGGTGTTAATTATTATTGTATCCCCTTCAGCTCAGCACTTTCCCCAGCACTCTCAGCGGCAGCTCCGGCGAGATGACAATGTCCTTGTAGCCGGGGTTGAGCGAACGGAGGATCAGCGTACCCTGCCCTGCGGCAAGCTCCTTGAGATAGGCGCAGCCGTCGTAGAGGAATATGCCGATCTCGCCTGTCATGAGGCTGCGCTGCTGGCGCACCCAGATGATCTGACCGTCATGGTAGCGCGGCTCCATGCTGTCGCCCGCAACGCGCACGCCGAAGTTGGAGCCCTCCGGAACCTCCGCACCGACCTCCACCATTTCGTAATTCTCCCCGTCGAGGAATTGCCCTGTTCCTGCGGAGACCGCCAGCGAGTACAGCGGCAGGGAACGCGCCGCACCCACGCCGCCGCGCTTTGCGCGCGGCAGCGGACTGTACCGCCCGCTGTCTATCAGAAGCTCCCGGTATTCCTTCAGCTTTGCGCGCCCCGCGGCGTCAAGCCCCGCATAAGCGCCGTATTTTCCGTTCGTGAATTCGCCCAGAACATCGTCTATCCCCAGTGCGGCGCAGAGAATGATAAACTGCCGCGCATTGGGCAGCGTCGCGCCGTTTTCCCATTTGCATACCGCCTGATTTGTCACATCCACGCCCAGCATTGTCAGCCGCGCGGCAAGCCCTGCCTGACTCAGCCCGGCGCCGCGCCGCGCCTTGCTTATCGTTTTTCCTATATCCATGCTCATATGCCCTCTCTCTCGATATTTTTCAGATCGTCCAGCGGGATGCGCGTCTCGCCGAGAATGAGGCGGCGCGCCGCCAGGTCTATCTTTGTCACCGCGCCGCATGCGCGGACATACCGCCCGCCGTGATAGTATTCCGCCGTCACGCGCTCCCCCGGCTCGAGACTTTGCAGCTTTGCGTTAAGCTCCTGCTGTGCGTCCTCGCCGAGATATATCCGCGCCTCGCGTACCTGCTCCTGCGCCAGCAGCGCCTTGTCCAGCCCCTTGAGCGGGGAGAACGCCATGAACTGCTTGGCGCGTTCTGCGTTTGTCATCATGCCCTGTGCCCTCCTATCTGTGCGTTGCGCTCAAGGGTCTTTGCGCCTTCAAGCAGGTTGAAGCCCTTGAATATTCCGTTTTTGCCGTATTTGGCCTTGATGTCCAGCACCGCGCGCTGGAGCCGCTGCTCGCGCTCCTGCTCCTCCGCAGAGGAGAACATATCGTATTGCAGATTCTCCTGGCGCGTCAGCTTTCCAAAGCAGATGTTCAGCCGGAACACGTCCGCCTGCCGCACGGCGACGCGGTCATACAGCGCCCCGGTGTATTCCATCAGCTTTTTTGTGGAGCTTGTCGGCTTTTCCAGCGTCATGCTGCCGCGCGCCGGCGGCACGTCGGCGGAGAACGAATACCCCAGCGACAGCGAGATTGACCCTGCCGCCACGCCAAGCTTCACAAGCTCCAGACTCAGCAGCTCTGCCATTTCCAGCATCAGCAGCCGCGCAAGCGCTGCGTCATGCCCGCAGTGCAGCACCTGTCCTGTGGAGAGGGAGCTGCTGTGCGGAACGTAATTTTTAATGTCGGCGATGCAGGCGCTCTCACGCCCCCAGGCGTGGTCTATGAGAAGCTGCGCGTCCACGCCGAAGGTTTTGTACAAAAGCGCCTCGTCTGTCTGCGCGATCTCGCGCATTGTGCGTATGCCCATGTGCGCCAGCCGCCCGACCGTGCCTACGTTGATGTGCCAGAAGTCCGTCAGCGGCGTGTGATCCCACAGCGTCTCGCGGTAGCTCTCCTCCGTCAGCACGCCGATGAATTCCGACGAATGCTTGGAGATGATGTCAAGCGCGATTTTTGCCAGATACAGATTCGGTCCTATTCCGCATGTCGCGGTCAGCCCCGTCTCGGCGTAAACGTCGCGCATCACGGCGCGCGCAAATTCCACCGGGGTCATGCCGCGCGCGCCCATATACGCCGTCGCATCCATGAATATCTCGTCGATGGAGTATATATGTATATCCTCCTTGGCGGCATAGCGCAGATATACGCCGTATACCCGCGCGGAGTAGTCGATGTACAGCTGCATCCGCGGCGGCGCCATGATATACTCAACGCCCCGGGGGATCTCATACACGCGCCCGCGGCTCTTCGCGCCCTGCGCCTTTATCGCGGGCGTCGCTGCAAGGCATATGGTTCTCTCGCCGCGCGAAGGGTCGGCAACGACGAGGTTGGTCGTGAACGGGTCAAGCCCGCGCTCTACGCACTCCACCGATGCGAAGAACGACTTCAGATCGAAGCACATATATGTCTTTTCCCGGCTGCCGGCCGCCATAGCGTTCATCTCCTCTTCAGATATATAACTCATATTGTCAAAAAAACAAAGCTTTAAAGCCGGATAACTGAGCAGCGGGGGAGCTTGAGG
>ERZ808262.307-NODE-307-length-28673-cov-8.851073_pt1 | contig 28673 bp, 29 predicted proteins | sample MGYA00520895_ERZ808262 | MGnify/ENA primary metagenome ERZ808262 (study PRJEB31516, sample SAMN03275588) | gut metagenome | biome: mammalia-associated habitat; material: feces | host: Papio cynocephalus | place: Kenya | collected 2012-08-02 ... | reverse complement strand
ATAGTATACCACAAGGGAAAAAAATCGTCAACTATTTCTCCCAAACCGCAGACCCCGTAAAATTTTTAACAATTTAATTTTTTTTATTTTTTTGCGAAAAAATCGTTGACAAGTAAAAAAAAGGGTGCTATACTCTCAACATAAAATTGAATTTGGCAATGACGTCAAGGAATTTAGGTTCTTTGACGTTATTGTTTTTTTTATGATTTTTTCGATAGGAGGCAAAAAATATGGAAAGCATTGCAAAAACGTTTGGAAGTAAAGTTTTTAACGAACACGTTATGAAAGAAAGGCTTCCGAAAGAAACTTATAAGGAATTCCGTAAGGCGTTAGACGAAGGTAAAAGATTAGATTTGGAAACTGCTAACGTTATTGCTAACGCTATGAAGGACTGGGCGGTAGAAAACGGAGCTACACATTTTACTCATTGGTTTCAACCTATGACTGGCGTTACCGCTGAAAAACACGATAGCTTTATTTCTCCCGAAAAAGACGGTTCTGTAATAATGGAATTTTCGGGCAAGGAATTAGTTAGGGGTGAACCAGACGCGTCTTCTTTTCCGTCGGGCGGATTAAGAGCAACGTTCGAAGCAAGAGGCTACACCGCTTGGGACCCGACTTCTTTCGCGTTTATTAAAGACGGAATTTTGTGTATTCCTACGGCGTTCTGCTCTTACGGCGGTGAAGCGTTGGACAAAAAAACTCCGCTACTTCGTTCTATGGAAGCGATAAACAAACAAGCTTTGAGAATTATAAGATTATTCGGTAACACAACCGCAAAATCAGTAAAAACGACGGTAGGTCCCGAACAAGAATATTTCCTAATTCCCAAAGAAATGTACGATAAGAGAAAAGATTTAATCTTTACGGGAAGAACATTATTGGGTGCTCGCCCGCCGAAAGGTCAAGAAATGGAAGACCACTATTTCGGAGCGATTAAAACGAGAGTTCAAGAGTTTATGAAAGAATTAAACGAAAAACTTTGGGAACTCGGAATACTTGCTAAAACCGAACATAACGAAGTTGCTCCCGCGCAACACGAATTAGCTCCTATTTTCACGACTACGAATATTGCTACCGACCATAACCAACTTACTATGGAAATTATGCAAAAAGTAGCTAAAAAACACGGAATGGTATGTTTGTTACACGAGAAACCGTTTGCAGGAGTAAACGGAAGCGGTAAACATAATAACTGGTCTATTTCTACCGATACGGGAATTAACTTGTTAGAACCGGGCGAAACGCCTTACGATAACGCTCAATTTTTACTTTTCTTAACGGCAGTTATAAAAGCGGTTGACGAATATCAAGATTTGCTCCGTATTTCCGCATCTTGCGCAGGTAACGACCATAGATTAGGCGCAAACGAAGCTCCCCCCGCGGTAGTTTCTATGTTCCTAGGCGAAGAGTTGACCGAAATTTTGCAAGCTATCGAAAACGACGCAGATTATAGTCAAAAAGAAAAAGTTCAAATGAAAATAGGCGTTCACGTAATACCTAAATTCCCAAAAGACTCTACGGATAGAAACAGAACTTCTCCGTTTGCTTTTACTGGAAATAAATTCGAATTCCGTATGCTTGGTTCTTCTATGTCGATTGCGGAAGCAAACATAACTTTGAATACCGCAGTCGCAAAAGAATTAAAAGAATTTGCGGATGAATTGGAAGGCAAAGAAAACTTTACGGAAGCTTTACACGAACTTATTAAGAAAACGATTATAGAACATAAGAGAATAATATTTAACGGAAACGGTTACGACGACGAGTGGATTAAAGAAGCCGAAAAACGCGGATTATTAAATTTAAAATCTACCCCCGAATGTTTACCCTATATGTTAAAAGACAAAAACGTAGCTTTGTTTAGAGATTTCAAAGTATTTACTGAAACCGAATTTAAAGCAAGATACGATATCATGCTTGAAAACTATATCAAAACATTAAAGATAGAAGCTTTAACTTTGATTGATATGGTAGACAAAGACGTATTACCAGCTATAAGTAAATTTACGAAAGAATTAGCAAAAACGATTTCGCTTAAAAAACAAGTTGCGGGCGTAGACGACACCTACGAAGTTGAAAGATTAAAAACCGTATCTTCTTTGGAAGCCGAAATATTCAAAAAGGTTGACGAATTATCTGGAATAATTGCAACAGAATGTATTGATTGCCACCAAAAAGAAGCCGAATTCTATCACGATACGGTATTTAACAAAATGCAGGAATTAAGGGCGGTAGTAGACAGATGCGAAACTCTTACCCCGTCCGAAGAATGGCCATATCCGTCTTACGGAGATATACTTTTCGGAGTAAGATAAATTAAAGGAGGAATATATTATGGAAGTATTTGCTGTGTGGTTCCTTGTAGGAGCTATGATAGTATTTTTTATGCAGTGCGGTTTCGCAATGGTCGAAACGGGATTTACGAGAGCGAAAAACGCAGGCAACATTATAATGAAAAATCTTATGGATTTTTGTATAGGAACAGTAGTTTATATGTTGCTCGGCGCAGGACTCTTGCTTGGTGAAGATACCCTTGCCGGTTTAGTAGGTCTTCCTAATTTCGATTACATTGAAAACTTTTCTACTTATAACTGGTCTGGTTTCGTATTTAACCTAGTATTTTGCGCAACGGCGGCTACCATTGTTTCGGGTGCAATGGCTGAAAGAACTAAGTTTTTATCGTATTGTATTTATTCGGCAATTATAAGCTTAGTTGTTTACCCCATAGAAGCTCACTGGGTTTGGGGTGGCGGTTGGCTTTCTAAAATAGCATTTATTGATTATGCAGGTAGCGCGGCTATACATAGCGTTGGCGGAATTTGTGCTTTAATCGGTGCTATTATGGTTGGCCCTAGACTTGGTAAATATACGAGAGATAAAAACGGAAAAGTCGTTAAAGTAAACGCTATTCCCGCTCACTCTATCACGCTTGGCGCGTTAGGTTGCTTTATCCTTTGGTTCTGCTGGTACGGATTTAACGGCGCAGCGGCAACTAGCGTAGCTCAACTTGCTCAAATTTTTGCAACGACTACTATTGCTCCGGCAGTTGCAACCGTAACTTGTATGATATTTACTTGGATTAAAAACAAAAAACCCGATGTATCTATGTGTTTAAACGCTTCCTTAGCAGGACTTGTAGCAATTACCGCAGGTTGCCATGCAGTTGACGCAATCGGCGCAACGATAATAGGTTTCGTTTCCGGTATTTTAATCGTTGTTGCAGTAGAATTTATTGATTTAAAACTTCACATAGACGACCCCGTAGGCGCAGTAGGCGTTCACCTTGTAAACGGCGTTTGGGGAACTATTGCGGCAGGATTATTCGCAACGAATACTTCTAGTTTAGGAGTTGACGGTCCTATCTACGCTTTAATTCATAAAACGAGCTTTAAAGCAGGTTTGAAAGTTTTAGGAATTCAATTCTTAGGTATTATTTGTATACTTGCTTGGACTGCAATTACAATTACAATAACGTTTTTAATTATTAAGAAAACAATAGGTTTAAGAGTTTCCGTTGAAGAAGAAACGTTAGGATTAGATAAAACCGAACACGGCTTACCTTCTTCTTACGCAGACTTCCCGATTTTGGTTCACGATTACGACGCTGTTCCCAGCGAACTTGCAACCGATGCTAAACCCGTAGCAGAAACAACTACCGAAAGCGTTGTTGCTACCCCTGTTAGAAAAGAAAAGGTTGAAACCAACGAACCTAAATTCACAAAAATACAAATTGTTTGCCGTGAAAGAATGTTAGAAGCGCTTAAAAACGCTATGATAGGTATTGGTATTACGGGAATGACCGTTACTCACGTTATGGGTTGCGGAACTCAAAAAGGTAAACCCGAATATTATAGAGGCGTTGAAATAGAGCCGAGCTTGTTACCGAAAGTACAAGTTGAAATGGTTGTAAGTAAAGTACCCGTACAAACGGTAATTGAAACCGCTAAAAAGGTATTATACACCGGACATATCGGCGACGGCAAGATATTCGTATCCGACGTAGAAAACGTCGTTAAAGTCAGAACCGGAGAAGAAGGTTACGATGCCCTTCAAGACGTTGAATAACTCCTATTGTTCACGTCTTGCGTAAACTATTCTTTGGCAATACAGAGCTTGATTTTTTAATCAAGCTCTGATTTTTTTTATAAAAAGCATTAAATGATAGCTATATTATTTTTTAAATCCACCGTTGGTTATTAAAAAAACTATATAATCTACTAAAAAATCTTATACGTTATTTTTTATATACGAAATTAGTTGTAAAATTTATTTTTAACGTAAAAAAAGGAGCTTAACTTTTTGTGTTAAACTCCTTTTTATTTGTTTTATATTTTTTAGTTAAAATTTTTTCATATTTATAGTTGCTTTTAAATGTTTTCCGTTTTGCTTAAAAAAATTTTTAAAATTCTACTCTACCGACGATATAATCTATACTCACCTGAAAAAAATCTGCCAAAAGCCATAAAGATTTAATGCTCGGCTCTTTTTTACCGTTTAACCATGCGCTTATCGTGCTTTGCACCACGCCTATTTTTTGGGAAAGAATTACTTGATTTACTTTTTCTTCTTTCATAAGTTCCCTTATTCTTTGTGAGTACTTTATATCCATCATATTACTTGACATTATATCTCTAAGGCGATATAATTAAATTAAATATTTCCTTAGAAATATTTTTAATACTATTTTTTTAAAAAAGGAGCAACATATGAATAAATCATACAACACAATTAAAGAAGCTTTTTTTTGAAAGTGAAAGTAAATTTTTGTGGTTATATCACTTTTTTAATGTATTTTTAATATTTTGTGGAATAATCGTTTTAGTTTTAGGTGCTTCCGTTTTTATTGGATTATGTTTTATTATTCCTTTTTCAATTTTAGAAATAGTATTTATTGTTTGGACAATAGAATACTATAAAATAAAAAAATACACTTTTAATTCAAATACAAAAAGCAAAAATAAAAAAAATATGGTTATACCCGTAGAAATTAAATATGAGAAATCTAGTCTAAAAATAATAAATAATTACGTAGAAGAATTTTCAAAAAATAATAAATTTATAAAAATATTAAAAAATTTTGTTATTTCTCAAAATATTCCTAGATGGGTATTAGATTTTGCGTGTTTACCTTTAAAAATAAATATTTTTGACGGATATAGAAATGTTTATTTTATAGATGAGTGGATTCACCATTTACAATACACGTCTAACTATATAGATTATGTAAAAAAAGTAAATAATATTATTATAGATATTAACAAGGATAAAGTAAGTTTAGCATATGAAATTAGAAATGGAGATTATTCGAATATTTGTCGCAATGAAAAATATAAAAACATCAAAGACTTATATGAAACTTTAAAAAATCAAAAAATAATACATGTAGATAATAATTTAGAAGCTTATTGTGCCTTTTTATATATTCTTATTCGTGAAGATAATATTAAATTTTATAAACAATCCAAAAAATTATTAGAAAATTGTAATATTGACTTACAAGCTAACGATATTGATATAATAAAAAAACTCTATGATAATGATATTGAAGAAGGCATAATTAGTACAACTTTATGGGCAGTAGAAAACGGTAAAAACAATTTTAATAATTTATTGTGTGTTTCATATCCAGAAAAAGAAAAATTAGTTAAAAATCAAATAAAAGATATTACAGAAAAACAACAAATTGAAAATTTATTACATAACGATAAAAAAGGAGCACATTATAACATTTCTACCATTGATTTGATGAGCGGAGAAGAATTTGAAAATTTTGTGTCATTTTTATTTAATATTTTGGGTTATAATGCAACTAACACAAAGCTTAGTGGAGACCAAGGAATAGACGTTATAGCAAAAAAAGGATTGACAACCATTGCTATACAAGCAAAATGTTATAGTAAACCTGTTGGAAATCACGCAATAATGGAAGCTGTTGCAGGCGCAAAATATTACAAAGCCGATAAAACTATGGTCGTTACAAATAGTACTTTTACCAAAAGTGCAAGAGAACTTGCTGAATGTAATAACGTTATTTTATGGGACAGAAGTATTTTAAAAGAAAAACTTAAAGAATTATAAAATAAATTTTTCAATATGTTTCGCTAAAATAAACGTTTTACCCTACTATGTAACTAAAAACTCCCCTAGCTGTTTATAGCTAGGGGGTTTTACTTTTAACAAGTTTTAAATAACGCTTGAATAGTTAAATTACTCTTTACAGGAATTTACAAACGCTTTGAATATTTTTTTGCTTTCTACTAAATTATACGAGTATTCGGGATGCCACTGCACTGCTAAAACAAATTTTTTGTCTGCTAAATACGCCCCTTCCGTTATTCCGTCTTCTGAAACGGCGCATAAGGTAAGTTTTTCGCTTAAATTTTTTACCGCTTGATGATGATAACTATTTACTTGCAATTTTCTTCTTCCTACAATTTTATCTAACAAGCTGTTTTTAACTATCGTTACGCTATGTACTCCCCTATCGTATGGCGGTTGCATATGGTGTTCTATTTTCGTAACCGCTTGTAAGTCTTGATATAGCGTTCCGCCAAAATACGCGTTTAAAAATTGTAGTCCCCTACATATCCCTAACACGCTTTTATTTTGCTTTAAAGCAATATCTAATAGTATTTTTTCCTGCTCGTCTAGCTTTGAACATATTTCTCCGCACAATTCTTGTTTCTCTTCGCCGTAAAAGCAGGGATTTACGTCCTGTCCGCCAGTTATAAGCAATCCGTCGGAACAATCAAGCAAACGTTTTAAAGTGGCTTTATCGGTCGTTAAAGGCAACATAAAAGGTATTGCTCCGCTAGACGATAAGGCGTTAAAATATTCGGGAAGCATCCATAAAGAGTTTTTTTCTTTGTCTACGAGCGGTGTTACCGCAATTATCGGTTTTTTCATACTTTCTCCTTTGTTGAAAAAATTTTTAATTTTTTAACGAAATTTTAGCTTTAATTCAACTTTTTAAAATCAATATAATTCGTTGCAAAAAATAATCAATTTTAAAAAAATCAATACGTTACGTTGTAAAAAATGCAAAAAGACGCTCTCTTACGAGAACGCCTTTGTTCTAAAAATAAAAAATATAATCTTTTATATATTATTTTCTTTTATCGAGCGGAATAAATTCCTTTCTCGGAGCGACCGCGATGTACGCAGGACGAATAAGTTTCCCGTTATTGGCAATTTCTTCTAGTCTATGCGCCGACCAACCGACGATTCTTGCAACGGCAAATAACGGAGTGTACAATTCTTCGGGGATATTTAAAGTTTTATATATGTATCCCGAGAAAAAATCTAGGTTTGCGCAAGTGCCTTTTACCGTATTTTTTCTTGCTTGAATGAGTTCGGGAGCGAGTTTATAAACTAGCGAATAAACTTCGTAATCCTTTTGGTCTTCGGGTTGAACGCCTAATTCTTCTACCATTTGCTTTAAAATATTAGCTCTTGGGTCGGACAAAGAATATATTGCGTGTCCCATACCGTAAATAAGACCTTTTTTATCGAACGCTTTTTTATCCAAAATCTTTTTAAGATATTCGCCAACGGTTTTTTCGTTTATATTTTTTACGTTATCCAAAATATCTTGCATCATTTTGGCAACCATTATGTTAGCTCCGCCGTGTTTCGGTCCTTTTAACGAGCCTAGCGATGCAGCCATGGAGGAATAGGAATCCGTACCCGTACTTGTTACGACGTGAGTTGTAAACGTAGAGTTGTTACCACCGCCGTGTTCCATTTGTAAAACTAAACACGCGTCTAGCATTAAAGCTTCTTCCCTAGTGAATTTATTGTTACCCCTTAACATATAAAGAATATTTTCCGCAGTGGAAAGTTCCTTTTTAGGATAACGGATAGAAAGCGTTTTCATTTTAAAATAATGTCTATACGCTTGATAGGAATAAACCGCCATTACGGGCATTAAAGCAATTAGTTGTAACGATTGACGGAATACGTTTTTAAGCGTTATATCGTCGGCTTTATCGTCGTAAGAATAAAGCATTAAAATACATCTCGATAAAGAAATCATCATATTTTGCGCAGGCGCTTTTAAGATTATATCTCTAACGAAACTATTAGGCAATTTTCTTAGTTCAGCAAGTAATTCGCAAAATTCGTTTAATTGTTTTTTGTTGGGTAAAACTCCGCACAAAAGCAAATACGTAACTTCTTCAAACCCGAATCTATCCGATTTACGAAGGTGCGCGAAAATATCGTAAACGGAAATTCCCCTATAATACAATTCGCCTTCTATCGGTTTTCTCTCTCCGTTTTCGGTTTTAAAACCGTTTATTTCGGAAATTTCGGTTAAACCCGTAACTACGCCTACTCCGCGAGAATCTCTCAATCCCCTATATACCTTATATTTTTCGTATAACTCGTTTTCTATAACGTCTGACTTAAAACCCAAACTACTTAATTCCTCAAACTTTGAATCCAAGGTTTCCAAATATTTATAAAAATTCTCCATAAGACATCCTTATATGTTTTTTTTCATTTGTTTTATTATTTTATCTATTTTATCGGCAACTTTAATAAAATCTTCTTTTCCGTAACCTTTGGTGGTCATTGCAGGCGTACCTATTCTTACACCGCTGGTTTGGAAAGGCGACCTAGTTTCGTTAGGAACGCAGTTTTTATTTAACGTAATACCGTATTCTTCAAGTCCGTTTTGAACTTCTTTACCCGACAAGCCCGTATCAGTCAAATCTACTAGGAACAAGTGATTATCCGTTCCGCCAGTTACTACTTTATATCCGTTTTGAATAAAACGGTCGCACATAGCCTTAGCGTTTTCTACGACTCTTCCTATATATTCTTTATATTCAGGCTTTAAATCTTCTTCCGCGCAAATTGCTTTTCCCGCAATAACGTGTTGCAAAGGTCCGCCTTGCGAGCCGGGGAATACCGCGCTATCAACCTTTTTAGCAAGTTCGGGCTTGCAGAAAATCATTCCGCCCCTTGGTCCTCTTAAAGTTTTATGAGTCGTTGTGGTTATTACGTCGGCAAGTCCGAACGGAGAAGGATGATAACCCGTTGCGACTAACCCTGCAATATGAGCTATATCTACCATAAAATACGCGCCTACGGAATCAGCGATTTCTTTAAATCTTTTAAAATCTATAACTCTCGAATACGCGCTCGCTCCTGCCATTATTAGCTTAGGCTTATGTTTTAAGGCAAGTTCTTGCGCTTGGTCGTAATCTATATATCCGTTTTTATCTACTCCGTAAAATACGAAATTATATAATTTCCCGCTAAAATTTACGGGAGAACCGTGCGTTAAGTGCGCTCCGTTGTTAAGTTCCATACTTAAAACGGTATCTCCGGGATTGATTAAAGCCATATAGCCCGCAAAATTTGCGTTGCTTCCGCTATGCGGTTGTACGTTGACGTGGTAGTCCGTATTAAAAACTTTTTGCCAAATTTGTTGACAATAAGTTTCTAATTCATCGCAATTAACACAACCGCCGTAATATCTTTTCCCGGGATAGCCTTCGGAGTATTTATTTGTAAGACAAGAACCGACAGCCTTTAAAATATCTTCGCTCACAAAATTTTCGCTTGCGATTAACTCTACCGTAGAGTTTTGTCTTTTTTGTTCTTTTTCAATAATATCGAATACTATGCTTGACATATAAAACTCCTTTCTAACACTTTTTCATTTCGTATATTATATATAAAAATGCGATAATTGTCAATTAAAATCGCCTTGTTTGGCACGACGCAACGCTTTTTACCATATATAACTTTTTATCATATATAATACGTATTCTATAATATACTTTTTATATATTCACAAGCAAATATTGAACAAAAAATAGATTTACTAAAAAAACAAAATTTATTAAATTTTTAAATATTTCAAACTCAAAAAAATTAAAAGCTTAAATATAAGCGTAAAAAAACTGCCGTAAAATTACGGCAGTAAAAATTTGATTTTTATTTTTTAGTTTGCGAATTTCTTAATAAAATCGGGCATAGAAACAAAGTCCGAACTGATAGTTAAAACAATTTTAACGTTTTTATCGGCTTTTTCTAAATCTTCGAAAACGGGTTTTAAATCAACCAAATTACATTCGGCAATTCTTGCGATTCCGTCTATAAAAAGATATTCTATATCGTTATTTACCGCAAGCATACCTTTTATAAATCCGCGTAATTGTTCCACGTTATTTATACCGTATTCGTCAGCAAATACGCATTTAACCGCGAAATCTATCGCTACCGAATACCCACCGGACTTAGCAAGGAATACAACGTTGCCTTTTGCGTTTTTAACGCTTTCATTTACTTTTTCAAGTATTATTTTAGTTTTACCCGTGCCTTTTGGTCCGTAAATCAAAGAAATCATATAAAAGACCTCCAAAGTTATTTGACTATATTTTATACTAAAATTCCTTGATTTTCAATAGTTTTTTGAAATTTCTTTCAGATTATTTTAATTCCTTTATAAAGTTAGCTATTCTTTCTATTCCGAGTTTAATATCGTCTTTATTTATCGCGTAAGAAAGTCTTATAAAGTTGTCGTTTTCAAAAGGAAGACCGGGAATTACTGCAACCCCTGCGTTTAGCAACTGTTTTGCAAATTCTACGCTGGTTAAAATTTTAATTCCGTTATAGTGTTTACCTAAATATTTTTCAATATTTACGAAAACGTAAAACGCGCCTTGCGGATTTATGTATTCTAAACCGTGTTCGTCTAATTGAGCGGTTATAAAATTCTTTCTATCTTGGAAAATCGCAGTCATTTCCGAAATAAATTCGTCGCCTTTATTTAACGCTTCTACCGACGCGTATTGAGCGATTGAGTTAGCGTTACTCGTAGTATGGCTTTGAACGTTGTTTATTACCCTTGCAATTTCTTCGTCGCATGCAAGATAGCCTATTCTCCAACCCGTCATAGCGTAAGCTTTAGATACGCCGTTTATAACGATGGTGAGTTTTTTAATTTCTTTCCCTAGCGACGCGATAGATACGTGTTTTGCTCCGTCGTAAACGAGTTTTTCGTAGATTTCATCGCTGATTACGTATATGTTATGTTTAACGATAACTTCCGCAATTTCTTCTAATTCTTCTTTGGAGTAAACGACTCCCGAAGGATTAGACGGCGAATTTAAAATTAAACAAGCGGTTTTGGAAGTAATAGCGTCTTCTAAACTTTTTGCCGTAATTTTATAATTAGTTTCTTTCGAAGTTTGTAAAAATACGCTTTTACCACCGCATAATTTTACTTGTTCGTTATAAGTTAGCCAACAAGGACAAGGAATTATAACTTCGTCCCCTTCGTCTACAACGGCAAACAAAGCGTGATATAAACTCGCTTTTGCGCCCGTAGAAATTATTATGTTTTTAGGAGAATACTCTAAATCGTTATCTCTTTTAAATTTTTCGCAAATCGCTTTTTTTAGTTCGGGCATACCCGAAGAAGGAGTGTATCTCGTAAAACCTTTATCCAAAGCTTCTTTTGCGGAATTTCTAATAAATTCGGGAGTAGTAAAGTCGGGTTCGCCCGCCGTAAAGCCTATTACCGATATTCCTTCCGCTTTCATTTGTTTTGCTTTTGCCGATATTTCCAAAGTCATCGACGCGGGAATTTGTCCTGCTCTATGCGATATTTTCATTTAGTTTTCCTCCGATTGTAAAGATAATTTTGCTTCCCTATCAGCTATTGCCAAAGCTTGAACCATTTCTTCTATGTTTCCTGCCAAAAAGTTTTCTAAATTGTGTAGAGTTAAACCTATTCTATGGTCGGTTACCCTGCCTTGCGGGAAATTATACGTTCTAATTCTTTCCGACCTGTCGCCCGTGCCTACTTGATTTTTTCTGTTTTCGGCGTACTGCGACTTATATTGTTGACTATAATAGTCGTACACCCTACTTTTCATAACTTTCATAGCCTTTTCTCTATTTTTTATTTGAGAACGCTCGTCTTGGCAATTTACTACAATTCCCGTGGGAATATGAACCATTCTTATACACGATTCCGTTTTATTTATATGCTGACCGCCCGCTCCGCTGCTACGACAAGTTTCTATAATCAAGTCTTTTTCGTCTAAATTTACTTCTACGTCTTCTACTTCGGGAAGTACGGCTACGGTACAAGTTGACGTGTGAATTCTGCCTTGCGATTCGGTTTCGGGAACCCTTTGAACCCTATGAACTCCGCTTTCGAACTTTAATTTTGAATACGCGTTTTTACCGCTTATGGAAAATACGACTTGTTTTATTCCGCCGAGTTCGGTTTCGTTACTTTCTATTTCTTCCGCTTTCCATCTGTTTTTATCGGCGTAGTTTACGTACATTCTATAAAGTTCGTAAGCAAACAAAGCAGCCTCTTCTCCGCCTGCGCCAGCCCTTATTTCCAAAATAACGTTTTTTTGGTCGTTAGGGTCTTTGGGAAGTAAAAGTATCTTCAATTCGGCTTCTTTTTCTTCTAATTTTTGCTTGCAAGACAAAATTTCTTCTTCTAAAAGCTCTTTCATATCCCTATCTGATTCGTCTTTTAATGCTTGTTGTGCTTGCTCTTGTTCTTCCGCTATCTTTTTATATTCAAGGTATTTTTCGGCGGTTTCTTCTATTTCCGCACGCTCTTTCGTAAGTTTAGTCCACGTGTCTATTTGACTAATTACGTTTGGATCGGAAATTTGCTCCGTTAATTTATTAAATTTTTCAAGAATTTTTTCTAGTTTATCTATCATTTATTTACCACTGCTATTCTGTCGTTTCCGCTTAAATCTTTTATTATTTCCACTTTTGAATAAGAAGAAAAAATTTCTTTTATATCTTCCGCTTGATTATAACCTATTTCTAAAAAAATCATTCCGTCGTCAGCTAAAAAATTTTTTGCGTTATCGGATATAATTCTATAAAAATTTAACCCGTCCTGACCGCCGTCTAACGCGATATACGGCTCGTAAGCTATTTCCTTATCAAGACTTTTAATGTCTTCGGTTTTTATATACGGCGGATTTGAAATTATTACGTTAAATTGTTCGGTTATATTTTCAAACATATCCGAGCAAATAAAGTTTATTTCCGCTTGATTTGAATAAGCGTTTTGCTTAGCGAGTTCCAAAGCCCTTTCGTCTACATCGCTAGCGAAAACTTGACAACCCGATTTCTTTTTTACGGTTACGGCAATAGCTCCGCTCCCCGTACATAAATCTAAAACTTTATCTTCTTTTTTAATGAGTTTTAAAGCTTTTTCTACTAGTTCTTCGGTTTCACACCTAGGAATTAAAACTCTTTCGTCAACATTAAAAATACATCCGTAAAAATCGGCAGTTCCCAAAACGTATTGCAAGGGTTTTCCGCTTAATCGTTCCGTAACGTCTTTTAATATTTTTTCAACTTGCATGGGACGCAAAACGGTATCGCTTTGAGCAATTTCCGAACGCTTTACGTTTGCTTTATCCGAAATAATCCACTCTAAATCGCAAACGTCTACACCGCTCGATTTAAAAATTTCAGATTGCTCTTTATATAAGTCTTTTACTTTTTTCGCGGTAATAAAGTCTTTTGTCGGCACGCTTTGGTCGTTATCCATTAAAAGTACCGTATTAAAAGAGTTTATGGCTACTTCTATCATTTCGCCGTCGGGTTCTTTGGTAGTAAGTCTTTGCAATAAAAGTCCCGGGGCTTTTAATATTAAAAATACGGGATTTTCCGTTTTTGCAAGAAGTTTTAAAAGCTCGTAAGAAATCCCTGCAACTAACGGAAGCAAAGCTATTTTTAAAAGTATTCTTAAAAAGCCTTCTACTTTAAATACCGAATTTGCAAGCGAAAAAACCAAAATGCTTACGAACATAACGTAAAACAAAAAAGTCGTTCCGCAACGATTGTGAACTCTGGAACACTTTTTAACGTTTTCTACCGTTAATTCCAAACCGTTTTCATAACAGGATATGGTTTTATGCTCCGCCCCGTGATACATAAATACCCGTTTAATATCTTTAATTAGCGAGATTATTACGATATAAATAACGAAAATCGTTATTCGCAATAATCCTTCTATTAAATTATAAACAAAAGAAGTTTTAGAAAATTTAAACCATTTTGCAAACAAATTAGTCGCAAGTTGCGGACATAATACGAAAAGCAAAATCGCTAAGCCTAACCCCACTATCATACTTACAGTAGTTATTACGCCCATTAAATTGATTTTTAATTTTTCAGATAAAAATTTTTCAAACTTAGAAGGTTCGTCTTCCCCGTAAACGGACGCGGAACGCATTAAAACACGAGTTCCGTCTATTAAAGACATAAAAAAATTGAGAATTCCCCTAATGATAGGAATACGGAAAAACACATTACGTTCTTTTAACGGTTTAAGTCTTTTAGTTTCGCTCCTGATAATTCCGTCGCTATCCCTAACCGAAATGCATTCCGAAGTTTTTCCTCTCATCATTACGCCTTCCATTACCGCTTGTCCGCCGATATAGGTGTAATTTTTTTTCTTTTTTTTCAAGATAACCCCTTATAGCAATTTAATAATAAAAAAGCTCTAAGTTGCCTTAGAGCTAATTTAAGTTTCCTAAAACTAGATATTATATCTTTTCTTAAACCTGTCAACACGACCGCCGGCGTCAACCAACTTCTGCTTACCGGTAAAGAAAGGGTGGCATTTAGAACAGATATCAACTTTTATTACGTCAACGTTTTTAGTCGAACCTGTCATAAAAGACTCTCCGCAAGCGCATTCCACTTTAACTAACTTATACTCGGGATGTATGCTTTCTTTCACTTTTATCACCTCGCTTATTTTTTTACAAACGATATTATATATTAAAAAAGACCGATAGTCAACTGTTTACAACCATTTTTTACTTATTTCGTCTTTTTTTTGTTGCTAAAAAATATTATTTGGAGTATAATTAGTCAACAAAGGAGAGCAATGATGTTAATTTGGCAGTTAAACGGCAAACAAAACGTTGAACAAATTACAAAAACGGAAATTTTTGACGACGTAGAGTTTTCCAAAATAAAAATTACAAAAGTTTTGCTTGACGATTTTATTTTTAAGGCTTACGAAGGAAAAGCGAAAATAGATTTTCCCATAATACCCGGTAGTTTTTCCGTCGGAATAGTAAGCGAATTCGGAGACGACGCAACATACGAATTTAAAAAAGGCAGTAGAGTTTACGTTTCCGCTCTATGTAATTGCGGTGAATGTTACGATTGTATTACCGATAACGAAGAAAAATGCTCTAACATTCGTTTTTCGGGAAGAAATTGCGATGGTGTTTTAAAAGAATTCGCAGTTGTTTCCAACAAACAAATTTTCGCCTTGCCACAAACGGTTTCCGATAAGGACGCGCTACTATTAGACATAATAGCGATGGGACTATCCGTAATAGACAATATAAAAATAAACGGAGGAGAACACGTAGTAGTTATAGGCAGCGGAATTCAATCGGTTATTTTATCGCAATTAATTTCATATTACAAAGGAATACCTATTTTAGTCTCCGACGATAAATCTATAGAATCTTTAACAGAGAACGCAGGCGTTTATTACTCGCTTAAAAAAACTGAAAAAACTAAAAAACAAATAAGCGACATTACCGGCGGAAGAATGGCAACGAAAGTTATTTACGTTTGCGGAACGGACATTTCAACCGAATGTATTTCGGAATTTGCTTCGTCTAACGCCATTATCACCCTTACGGGTTTTGATAGTTATGATATTTCGCTAAACTTAAATGAAGTTATGAACAAGCAACTTAAACTTTTTTGCGTTAAAAACGGTTACGGCAATATAGAAAGAGCAATAAACCTTATAGCAACAAAAAAAATAGACACTACTTTTTACTCGTTTAAGCAAATTAGATTTAACGAAGTCGGCAAATACCTTGCGGAAAGCGAGAAAAAGGGATTTTCACCTTGCTACGTAAATTTAATGGAATTATAAAACAAAACGTAATTAAAAGCTAAAAAAATGTATTTAACCATGTTTTTACGCAAATAGCTTTCAAAAGTTTTTTTTCACAAGATATTTTGCAATATCATAAATATCGCCGGCTCCTAAAAACAAAACGTATTTTTTATTCAGACGATTTATTTCGTCTGAAATTTTTTTACTATCGACGCAGTATGAACATTTTAACGCCAAAGATAAATCGTAACCGCTCATTCCGTCTTTTTCAGTTTCCCTAGCAGGAAAAGTTTTATAAATTATTAAATTATCAACCTGCGAAAGCACCCTTAAAAATTTATTAAAAAGCAATTTAGTTCTTGAAAAAGTATGCGGTTGAAAAACGACTAAAAAATCTTTCGACAAAACTTTTTTAAATGATTTTAAAGTGCTTTCTATTTCGGTCGGATGATGCGCGTAATCGGCGTAATACGATTTACCTTCTTTTTTGCCGATAAACTCCATACGGCGTTTCACTCCTTTATAATTTAAAAAAGTCTTATTTATAGTTTCTTTTTTTAATTTTAAAATTTCACAAATTGCAACACATGACAGCGCGTTGTAAATATTATGTAAACAAAAACCCTTTATTTGAGAATCAAATGCATGTTTGCCGTTTTTAAATACTGAAAAATCCGTGTAATTATCATCTATTTTTAATATTTTAGCATAGTATTCAGCCGATTGATTTTTTAAAGAAATACCTATTGTATTTTTTGACGAATATTTTTTTAAACGTTCATCGTCTACGTTTACGACTTTAAATTTTGCTTTATCCAAAAATTTATAAAAAGAGTTACGTAAATCTTCTAACCCGTTATAACATTCCAAATGGTCGGCGTCTATATTTAAACAAACGGCAATGTCGCTTTTAAAAAGTTCTACGTTTCTTTTATATTCGCAAATTTCGCTTATTAAAACGTCTTTTCCCCCATAGTAATAATTTGATAGTCGTAAATCTTCTCCACCTATAAAACAAGAACAATTTATATCGCTTTCGACTATTACATTTGAAATTAAAGAAGTCGTTGTAGTTTTTCCGTGAGTACCGCTTATGCCAATTTTAAACGTGAAAAAATTAGAAATAAAATCTAAAAATTCCCCCCTTGAATAAGTTGAAATATTCATTTTTAACGCCTGTTTCAACTCTTCGTTTTCTTTATTTATCGCATCTGAATAAACGACAACGTCTACTTTCTTAACATTATTTTTATCGTGTCCTATAAACACGTCTATTCCGTTTTGTTCTAGCTTAAAAATATATTCGTTATAAGTTTTATCGCTTCCCGAAACCAAATATCCTAAGTCTTTACTCATTAAAGCAAGGGCGGACATATTAACCCCACCAATACCTATAAAAAAGATTTTTTTACCCATTTACAATACTTCCTATATAAAATATATGAAAAACCATAAAAAATAATTGAGTTTTTTAAATATTTTTTTAATTTAGTATTGAAAAGCTTGAACAAATATAGTACAATAAAGAAAAAGGAAGATAACCAATGAAAATTTCAGATGTAAAAATCAGACTTGTTACAAAAGAAGACTCAAAATTAAAAGCAGTCGTATCACTCGTTATCGACGATAATCTTGCAATACACGATATTAAAGTTATCGAAAACGAAAAAGGCAAAATTATTGCCATGCCCGCGAAAAAAACCGAAAACGGAATGTATAGGGATATTATACACCCTATCAATTCGCAAACGAGAGAAGAAATGACTGCTATAATTTTAAAAGCATACGAAGATGCTTTAAACAAATAATTTACTACAACTTTTTATGCGAACGTAAATTTTTACGTTCGCATTTTTTATTGTTTATTTTATATTTTTACTTTTTACAACTAACTATACGCTAAATTATTTTTTTAAACTTTTCTAAAATTTTCTGTTCTATTCTGCTTACTTGAACTTGTGAAATACCAAGTGATTTAGCAGTTTCACTTTGAGTTTTATCGTGATAATATCTCATTAAAATTATTTGTCGTTCTCTAATCGGCAATTTATCTATTAAGGACGAAAAAGTAATTTTATCTATTAAATCGTCTTCACTGAAAGAATCGGGGATTTTTTGCAAAAGGTCGGGAAGTGCATCGTCCCCGTCATCAGATACTCCGTTTAACGATAACGGCATTTTAGACGAATCTAACGCAAATGCAATTTCTTCCAGCGACATATCAAACGCCTTTGATAAATCTTCGACCGTTGGTTCGCTACCTTTATCTCTTTTAAAATCTTCGATATAACGGTTAATTTTATACGCTTGATTTTTAATTAAACGTGATACTTTTATACTTCCGTTATCCCTTAGGTATCTTTTAATTTCACCTAAAATCATAGGTACGGCGTACGTTGAAAATTTATTATCGAAAGAAAAATCGTAATTATCTATCGCCTTAATAAAGCCGATACATCCTAACTGATAAAGGTCGTCGTAATCAACTCCTTTATTTAAAAATCTTTTTGTCAGCGTTTTTATCAATCCCGAATTATTTATCAATAACGTTTCTTTCGCTTGATTGTCGCCACGCTTTGCTTTTGTTAAAAGTTGACTCGTTTCTTCGGAATTTAACATATTTTTATTTACCTACGCTTATTTTCTTAACCAAATATACTGTCGTTCCTTTATTTATTTCCGATTGAACCTTCATTTCGTCCATAAACGTTTGCATTATCGTAAAACCTATTCCTGAACGCTCTTTTTCGGATTTAGTAGTATAAAACGGCTCTAACGCTTGATTTACGTTAGATATTCCCACGCCTTCGTCCGATACGGAAATATGTATTACGTTATCAATTAAATCCGCCTTTAAGGTTACTACACCTAAGCTGTCCGGGTATCCGTGAACTATTGCGTTAGTAACGGCTTCACTTACCGCAGTTTTTACGTCGCCTAGCTCTGATACGCTGGGATTTAACGGTAAAAGCATTGCGGAAATACAACTTCTTGCTAATTGTTCGTTTTCGCTTTTTGAATAAAATTTTATAATTACGCTGTTTTCCATATTTTTCTCCGTTAACATATTTCCGGCATTAAACCGGTTAATCCGCTTATTTCTATTACTTTTTGTACGTTTGGTAAAGGTTGTTCTAAATAACTTTTTATTCCAACTCCGCTAAGTCTTTTGTACCTTCCTATTAAAAGTCCTATTCCCGTACTATCCATAAAAGAAAGTTTGGATAAGTTAAATATTACTTTTGATACGTTCATATTCTCATCAATAATTTTATCGAGTACCGCTTTTGACTTTTGAGCGGTATATTCGTCCAACTCGCCGTTAAAATAAACGTATAGCACGCCGGATAATAACTGATATTTTATTTCCATACATTATTCCTTTTTTGTTTTAATTATAATAAAAAAAATGCAACGAATTCTAAAAGAATTTGTCGCATTTAGTCAATTTTTGTTTTTTAGTTTGTCCAGTCGTTCGCAATTTCCTTAACGTTATCTAAATAAGTTTTTTTACTAATATTTTCACCGGCTACGACTTCTACTTCGTTATACTTGACGTTATTAACGAAAACGGTAACTTTTCCGAGTATTTGACCTTGTTTTACTGGAGCTTTTACTTCCTTACAAAGTTCATAACTTAATTCAAAATCGGTTTTTTCGTTTTTCTTACCAAAAATATAACAGTTTTCTTTTGCTATTATTTTAACGTTTTCTTGCTTACCGCCTTTAACTTTTACACTTTTTTCAATTTTTTCTCCGCGTTCGAATACGCATTTTTCCGAATAATTAGAAAAAGCATAGTTAAACATAGTTCTTACTCCGTTAAACCTTTCTTTACTGTTTTCTCCGCCTATTACTACCGAAATCAATCTCATTGCACCGCGTTTTGCCGTTGCTGATAAACAAAAACCTGCTTCTCCCGTAAAGCCTGTTTTACCGCCATCACACCCTTCGTAAAAACGAACGAGCTTATTAGTGTTGGATATTTCCGTAACGTTTCCAGACGGGTGTTTTATTTCGTCCATCCAAATTTTACTGTAATTAAAATATTGTTTATGAGTACATAACTCTTTTAATAAATTGGCAACGTCTTTTGCCGATGAATATTGCGTAGGTTTAGTCAGCCCTGTAGAATTAGAATATAAAGTATCACTTAAATTTAACTCTTTTGCCCTTTTATTCATTTCTTCAACGGCGTTTTCTTCACTGCCGTATAATCTTTCGCACAACGCTACCGTTGCGTCGTTAGCGGAAGCCACTATTACGGATTTTACCAAATCCGAACATAAATACTCTCCGCCTGCTTCTAAAAATACTTCCGAACCACCCATTCCGCTAGCTGTTTTACTTACCGTAATTTTTTCGTCCAACGACAAATTGTTATTGTCTACGTTTTCAAAAGTAAGCAGTAACGCCATAAGTTTCGTCATACTCGCAATAGGTAGTCTTGCGTTTTCGTTTTTGGCGTAAATAATGCTTCCGCTATGATAATCCATAATTATTGCGGATTTACATTTTACGCTTAAACCGTTTTCCGCATTAACCGTTTTTACCGCCGTAAATTTTATATTAAAAGCAAAAATGCTTATAACAATAAGCGATAAAATCGAAATAAATTTCTTTTTCATAACTACTCCTATATATTTTATAAAAGTAGTTTAAGTATTTTTTAAAAAAATATTCTAAAAATACAAATTCAACGGGCGGAAAAAGATTACGAGTATTATAAGTTCGTAAAACGCGCCGAAAAGCGCAATTAAAAACCCTATTAAAAAAAATCTAAAATAGTTATAAGAACAATACCCCTTTTGCCTTTTTAAACGCATATCGTAAACGATGCAACTTGCATATAATAGCCCGAAAGTTACGATTAAATTTTGCATTACTACAATAAATATGTAAATTATTATTCCGTGAACCGAATAAATTTGAAAAAAAAGAAAAAAAACGTTTCCTAAAACTAACCCCCTATAAAAAAACATAATTATCGTGAAACAAGACGTAAAAACAGTGAAACACAATATCCACAATAATAAAAAGTAAAATAGATTATTGAAAATTCTTGTAAAAGTCAGTTTTATAGGATTAGAATACAAACCTATTATCATCGTGTGATAATTATTTACGATTACGAATAAATCGGTAAACTGAGTTAAACCTTTTCCGAAAATTATCCCTAAAACAAGTCCTAAAACGTACGCGCAAATAAACAATACGTTTAAAATAGGATTAAGACAAAAGCATTTAAAAAATCTTTTTATATATTTTCGGGACATAAAAAGTACCTCATATTAAATTATGAGATTCTTTTATCTTTTATTCTTTTAACAAAGTAAAAAAACGTTTATAAAACTAAAATTTTTATTTTTTAGTTTTTAAAAAATTACTCGTTTATCATATTTTGAACGGAAATTCCGTATCCCCTTTGGGCGTCCCCTACGAAAACGTGAGTAATTGCACCAACAAGTTTACCGCCTTGCACGATAGGACTACCGCTCATACCCTGAACTATTCCGCCCGTAACTTCTATAAGTTCTTTATCGGTTATTTTTATAACGAAATTTTTATTAGCCTTATTTAAGTCGGCTTTCACGATAGAAATAGAATATTCCTTAACTTCCGTGCCGTTAACGCAAGAATAAATACTTGCCTTACCGGGCTTAGCCTTATCTATTTCAATAGGTTTTTGGCTTGACTTTACGGGCGAAGCTAGTTCGCCTTTTAATCCCGTTTTGGTGTTAGCCGTAATTTTACCTATTTCGTCCGTAGGAGAAAATACGCCTTTAAGCTCCCCTGTAAAACCACGACTGCCTTTAACAACGCCTACAATCATACAAGAAAAAGCTTTTCCGCCCGAGATAGAGAAAATTTCTCCGTTTTCGTTAGAAATTGAATGTCCTAACGCGGAAAAAGTATTTTTAGTATAGTAAGTTATAGTGCCTATTCCCGTAATTGCGTCCCTAACGATTAAACCGAGTTTATATTTTCCGTTTAAATCTTTTGCGGGAACGACGTTTTTTAAAAGTAATTTACCTTCTCTTTTGATTTTAATTTTTAAGTCGTTACCGTTTTCGGAAACTAATTTTTCCAAAGAAATACCGTCCGTAACGTCCTTTCCGTTTATAGATAAAATTACGTCCCCTACGCGTATATCGGCGTTTTTACAAGGGCTAACGGTGCCGTTTTCACACAAAACTTCCGTTACCGATAAAACGTCTACGCCTTTTTCGTTAAGAACAAAACCTGCCGTTTGTCCGCCTAAATAATATAAAGTTTGCTCTGCTTTAACGGTTCTTTTTTGAGTAAAAGAAAAAAATACCGATAAAACGATAGTTAAAATCAGTATTTTCTTTAAAACTTTTTTAAAATTTATCGTACTCATAAACTTGTTATGCGTAAAATTTAAAAAAATATTCGTATTTTATTTTTTTATTGAATTTTTATATTCGGTTGCCTGTTTTATCATATTTTCGGCGTGAGTTTTGGCGATTTCACTGTCGTTTTGTCCGCCGACTAACCTTATAATTTCGTTTATTTTACCGTTATAATCCAAAACTTTAATAGTCGAATAAGTTTTAGTTTCGTTTTCAAACTTATAAATTAAAAAGGAAGTATCGCTCATAGCGGTCATAATTGCAAGGTGAGAAATTGCAATAATTTGTTTATGTAAGGCAATTTCGGCAAACTTTTTAGCCATTGTTAAAGCTACTTGTCCGCTTATTCCCGCATCTATTTCGTCGAAAATATAAGTTGAAATTCCGTTCATTGCTGAAATTTCGCTCTTTAAAGCAAGCATAAACCTACTCATTTCGCCACCGCTTATGGTTTTTGCCATATTTTTTAAAGGTTCACCCTTGTTTGCGGAAAACAAAAATTCGATTTCGTCCCGACCGTTTAAAGATAAGCTATCTTGTTTTTCGGTAAAGCTTATTTCAAACGTTGCGCTTTGCATTGCAAGAGTTTTTAAAGATTCCGTTACGCTTTTGCAAAATTTTAAAGCGTATTTTTTTCTGCAATTAGTAATCTCGGAGTATATTTCGTTTAATTCTTTTTCTAATTTTGTCTTATCGGAGTTTAATTTTTCAACAATTTCGGTACTATTTACAATTTCGTCCACTTCGCGTTGAGCACTTTTTAAAAATTCTTGTACAGCTTCGTAACTACCGCCGTATTTTCGTTTTAAATCCCTTATTTCATCGAGCCTTTTTTCAATTTCATCGGCTTTTTGCTCCGAATAATCCAGTCCGTCTAACAAATCTTTAACGGCGTAAGTTTGCTCGTTTAAAATGGAAATAGCATTTTCTAGCCCGTCGTAAATTTGAGAATATTTTTCCCCGAACGAGAGTAATTGCGAAATTCTTCTACCTGCCGATACTATTGCATCTACACCCTTATCTTCCCCGCTAAGCAAAGAATACGCTTCCCCGAGCGAATCCGCGATTTTTTCGGCGTTTACGATAATTTTTCTCTCTTCGAGTAAATTTTCTTCTTCGCCTTTACGAATATCGACTTTTTCTATTTCTTCTATTTGATATTTTAATATATCTAAACGCCTTTCCCCGTCGGAATTAGCCGATAAACGCTTTAATTCACTTAAAGTTTTTTTCATTTGCGCTACGGGAGAGAGTAAACGCTGTTTTAAATCCGATAACTCTTGTCCGCAATATTTATCTAAAACCGACAGTTGGTTTTCTTTATCTAGAAGAGAATAATGCTCGCTTTGTCCGTGAACGTCCACTAAGCAAGAAGTTATTTTTTTTAACATTCCGCCCGTAACGGTTTCACCGTTGACTTTTATAGAGCTTTTACCTTCTACCGTAAATTTTCTTTTAACGATTAACTCGTCGTCGAATTCGATATCGAAATCGTTTAAAACCTGTTTAACTTCATCGTTATCCACGCTAAAATTAACGGTAACCAAACATTCTTGCGAACCGAACCTTATGCAAGACTTATCAGCTTTTGCCCCCAAAGCAAAATTTATTGCGTCTATAATTATAGATTTTCCGCTTCCCGTTTCGCCGGATAAAACGTTTAATCCGCTGTTAAATTCTATTTCGGTATTGTCAATCAGCGCAAAATTTTTAATTGAAATTTTTTGAATCATAACAATATTTCGTCAAGCTTTTCCTTAACGCTCCCCGCCGTTTCGTTATTTTCGGCAATTATTAAAAGGTTATCGTCGCCCGCTAACGTTCCCAAAACCCCGTCTATAAGTTGTTTATCTATAAAAGACGCTACCGCGTTGGCGTTTCCTTCGTGAGTTTTTATAACTATTAAATTTTGCGCGAGCTTTATGGATACGACCGCATTTTTGTATACGTTATTTTCGTTGGAATTTTCGAAGTTTACGGCGTATCTGTATTTTTTTTGTTTTCCGCTTGTTTTTACGATATTCAAATCTTTTATATCCCTTGAAATTGTCGCTTGCGTTACATTTAAGCCAAGCAAGTTTAATTTATCTACAAGGTCGTTTTGCGTATCAAACTCGTTTTCTTCTATAATTTTAAGCAAAATTTCTTGCCTTTCAGATTTTTTCATCGCCAATCACCCTGTTAAATTTTTTGCAAAGCTTATTAAAAAATTCTTTTTTAAATTTTATAAGTTTTAATGTTTTTTTACTTTTTTCAATAATAATTTCATTATCGTCTACGTCCGAAAAATATTTTCCATCCGCAAATACTGCCGAATTTCTATCAGTTTCCAAAGACGTAATTTTTAATATGCCGTTATCGTTATAAACGATAGGTCTTGATAAAAACGAATGAGAACATATAGGCGTAATTATAAAAGCGTTAGTGTCGGGAGTAAGAATTGCCCCGCCTGCCGATAGAGAATACGCCGTTGAACCCGTAGGCGTAGAAATTACTATTCCGTCGGCGTAAAAATTATCTATTCTTTCGCCGTTTAATTCTATTTTTAACTTAATAACTTCGCTAACAAGTTCGTTTTTAGGTTTACGCTGAATTACTACGTCGTTTAAGCAAATCTTACTTTTCCCGTTATGCGATACGCTTATTAGAGTTTTTTCGGTATATTCGGGTCTAGATAAAAGCTCTCTTATAACTTCTTGCAAGTTTTCGGGCGTAAAATCGGATAAAAACCCGAACGTTCCCGTATTAACGACTAAAACGGGAACGTTTTGTCCCAGCGCGTAAGGAACGCTTTTTACGGTAGTTCCGTCCCCACCGAATACGACGATATAATCGCACTTTTCAGTGAGATTTTCCGCAACGTTTACTATTTTTGCCGATTTACCGACTATCGTTTTAAATTTTTCGCAAGTGTTTTTAGATAAAACACTGTTTTCGTTTACAAAAACACCTATCGTCATAATTTTGATTTTTCTATTACACCCTTTATATAATCGTAGTTTAAAGTTTCTTTTTTAATTTTACTTATAAGGAAAAAATATTCCGCGTTTTTATCTTGCCGTATCGGAGCAAAAGTAAAATTTACTGGATACAAACCGCAAGATAAACAATAATCTAACAAATTACAGCACGCGTTTTTTATGTCTTTTAAATTTTTTACGATGCCTTTTTTATTTAAACTATTTTCACCGCATTCGAATTGCGGTTTTATTAAACAAATTATTTCTCCGTCTTGTTTTATTGCGCTACTTACGGGAACTAAAATGTGTTTTAAGGAAATAAAACTACAATCGGCAACCGCTAAATCGGGTTTTACGCAAAAAGTATTTTCGTTAAGCTCCCTTGCGTTTAGCGTGATTTTTTCCACCCTTTCATCGTCCGAAAGCGATTTATCTAGTAAAGACGTATTTACGTCTAGACAGTATACTTTTTTTGCGCCCGATAATAATAGTCTTTGCGTAAAACCGCCTGTACTTGCGCCCACGTCTACGCAAATTTTATCATTTATAAAGTAGTTAAAATCTTCTAACGCTTTTTCTAGCTTGTATCCACCCATAGAAACGTATTTTATAGGCTCTAATATCGTTATTTTATCGTTTTCCTTAACTTCGTAAGAAGCTTTTTCAGCTTTTCCGTTTACCCTAACAAAGTTTTTTTCGATTAAAATTAAAGCCCTGTTTCTACTTGTGGCAAAACCGTTTTCAGATAAATATTTATCTAATCTCATTAATATATTCTTTTGCTTAATTCTACGGCGAAATTTTTTAAAAATTCGGAATTTTCTACGTTGTTTAAGGCTGAAACGGCTTTTTGAGTTTTCTCTTGAACAAGCCTTTCGCACTCGGATAAACCGTATATTTCTACGCTTGTAAGTTTCCCGTTTTCGCTGTCCTTACCTAGAGTTTTGCCGAGTAAATTTTTATCGCCTTTAACATCTAAAACGTCGTCTACTATTTGAAATACTACGCCGACGTTTTCAGCATATTCTTTTAATTCGTTAAAATAATTTTTTTCGACGAAAAAAGTCGGAATCAGTACGGAAGCCATTATTAGTTTAGCCGTTTTTTTAATTTCTATTTCTTCTAGCAATTCTTTATTTACTATTTTATTTTTTTCGGCGTAAACATCCTTAAATTGTCCGCCCAACATTCCCCTAAATCCGCTATAACGAGAAATTAGTTCCAAACACTTTGCCCCCGATAAATCTTTTATTGCGTTTAAAGAATGTTCGTAGGCAAAGTTTTGTAAAGCGTCCCCGCACAAAACCGCCGTGCTTTCGCCGAACTTTTTATGACAAGAAAATCTTCCGCGTCTATAATCGTCATTATCTATACAAGGCAAATCGTCATGCACAAGGCTTGAATTGTGTATTATTTCAAGCGAACAAGCAAACGGTAATACTTTTTCGGACGGAACTCCCAAACAGTTTGCCACCGCAAGCGTTAAAACAGGTCTAATGCGCTTACCGCCCGCAGATAAAACGTATTTCATTGCTTGTTCTAAAAGTCCGTCCCCTAAACCGTTTAAAACGGCGGATAAATATTCTTCAAAAATTTTTTTATATTCTTTTTCCGTCATAATTTTTTCGTAAATGCCTTAAATACGTTTTCAAGTAGCATTGCGATTGTCATAGGTCCGACTCCGCCCGGAACGGGAGTTATATAAGAAGCTTTTTGACTACACTCGTCATAGTCGACGTCCCCGCATAATTTTCCGTTTTCGTCCCTATCCATACCGACGTCTACGATAACGGCGTTTTCCTTTATCATATCGGCTTTTAAAAATTTAGCAATTCCCACAGCCATAACGACTATATCTGCGTTTTTTGTGTAAAATGATATATCTTTCGTTTTGCTATGACATATGGTTACTGTGCAATTTTCCTTTAACAAAAGTAGGCTCATAGGCTTGCCTACAATATTGCTTCTTCCGACGACAACTGCGTTTTTGCCGTTTAAATCTATTTTATAATGCTTTAAAAGACGTATTACGCCGTTAGGTGTACAAGCTATTAAACAATCTTCCCCGAGCATTAGTTTGCCGACGTTTTCGGGAGAGAATCCGTCCACGTCCTTTTCTACGGGAATTAAAGATAAAAGTTTTTTTTCGTCTAAGCGTTTAGGCAAAGGAAGTTGTATTAAAATTCCGTCTATATCGGAATTTACAAGCTTTTTTACTTCCGTTTCCGCTTGCTCTTGCGTAATATCCGCGCTTAACTTTACGCTTACGGATTCTATTAAAGACTGTTCGCAAGCTTTAATTTTATTGCGAACGTAAATTGCGGAAGCAGGGTTATCCCCTATCATAACGACTGCAAGTTTACACCTTTTGTCCGTAGTTTTGTATATTTCGGATAATTTTTGTTTTATATCTTCTTTAATTATGCCCGAAAGCATTTTTCCGTCTAAAATCACGCTCATTTTTCCAAATCTTGTTTAAATTTTGCAAGAATTCCGTTTACAAACACCACGTTATCTTCTTGCGAATATTTTTTAACTAATTCTATCGCTTCTTTTATGGATACTACGCTTGGTACGTCTTCTATAAATTTCATTTCCGCCATAGCGAGTATTAAAATGGCTTTATCTACCGCAAAAATTCTGTCATAGCGGAAGTTAAGGGATAATTTTTCGATTTCTTGCGTTAAATACTCGTAGTTATCTTTTACTTCCTTTATAAGCTTATCCGTATATTCCTTATCTTCTTTATTGAGTTTTTCGTATCCGTATAATTCGTCTTGTACTTCGCTTTTTTCGCCGAAAAGCTCCGCAAATATAATTTTAAATGCGGTTTCTCTACAATCTCTTCTCATTAAGCTCCTTAAATTGACGTTTCTTCTTTAAAAACAACGTCGTCAACATGAACGTCAACCGCCTGAATTTTGTATTTAGACATAGTTTCTACGTTGTGTTTTATGCTTTGTTGTATAAAATAAGAAACTTCGGGAATGTTTGCACCGTAATAAACGTCAACCGTTACGTCAACGTAAATTCCGTCGGGTTTTACGTTTATCTTTATTCCGTCTAATTTTTCTTTTTTAACGTTTTTATATTTGACTTTTACGCCTTCCGTGTTGGATACGGATAAACCCACTATACTCTTTAAAATATCTTCGTTATAAACTACTTTCCCGTTTTCCTTATCCGTTTCGTTTACTCGTAAAGTTTTTTTAGACATATTATGCTCCTTAAAAAGTTTCGTTGACAACAGTATAACACAAAATTACTGCTTTTAACAAGTATTTATTTAATTTTTATATATAATATACAAAAAAATACACAAAATAAAACGCCCGAAAATCGGGCTAATAATAAAAAATTATTTAATTAAATCCTTTACTGTTTTTTTCTCAAAAAAATCAGCCAAATCTACAACCACCCTTAACGCATACCTACCGCGCGTTGAAATTAACA
>ERZ808262.306-NODE-306-length-28729-cov-9.540001_pt1 | contig 28729 bp, 19 predicted proteins | sample MGYA00520895_ERZ808262 | MGnify/ENA primary metagenome ERZ808262 (study PRJEB31516, sample SAMN03275588) | gut metagenome | biome: mammalia-associated habitat; material: feces | host: Papio cynocephalus | place: Kenya | collected 2012-08-02 ... | reverse complement strand
ACCAAAAGATGATTTACGATTATCAGAACTGTATAGATTATGCAAGAGAGAAAGGGCTTGCAGAAGGTGAAGCTAAAGGTAGAGCTGAAGGTCTTGCGGAGGGTGAAGCTAAAGGAGAAAAATTGGCTAAATTAGAGACGGCGCGGAACTTTAAGAATAAAGGTATTGCGTCGGAAATTATTTCTGAATGTACTGGTCTTTCCATGAAAGAAATACAAGCATTATAACTTCGCTCCTTGCAGTAGACAAAAATACACGGAGGACCAAAAGATGATTTACGATTATTAGAACTGTATAGATTATGCAAGAGAGAAAGGTGAGGCAAAAGGTAGAGCGGAAGGTCTTGCTGAAGGTGAAGCTAAAGGGAAATTAGAAGGAGAAAAGTTGGCTAAATTAGAGACGGCGCAAAATCTTAAGAATAAAGGTATTGCGTCGGAAATTATTTCTGAATGTACTGGTCTTTCCATGAAAGAAATACAAGCATTATAACTTCGCTCCTTGCAGTAGACAAAAATACACGGAGGACCAAAAGATGATTTACGATTATCAGAATTGTATAGATTTCGCTGTAGAACAAGCAGTAGAAAAAGCGGTGAAGAAAGCTGCGAAAGATAATCTCGCGAAAGGACTTGCTGAAGGTGAAGTTAAAGGTAGAGCGGAAGGAAAAGCAGAGGGAGAGAAACTGGCCAAAATCGAAACGGCGCGGAACTTATTAAAAGAAAATGCCCCTACAGATATGATATGTCGTGTTACAGGCCTTACTGAAAAAGATATAGAAAGTCTTCTTCATCGCTAATTTCATACCCGACGAAAAAGAAAAATACTCTGAGGACTAATTCTTTGTGGTAAAATTTTTTCTGCGCGGCAGATTAGTAATATGAAATAATAAGTTGCGTTAGATTAGAATGAGATTTTCTAGGAACCAAAAAGATTTACTAAGATGATGCAGGTTATTTTTTGAAGGTTACTTAATAGCCCTAGTTTTTTTTATTGATAGAGAAGTCAGTTGGTCGGTGAACAGAAATCGAATGAGTGTTTTATGATCGATTTTGCTTACACGAGCGATCTCGTACTTGGAAGTTCCTATACTTAAATATTTCTTTGGTGAGGACATGTGCTGTGTTTAGAATATATCCAATTTCAAGGATGTGGCTGTCTGGATGAATACGACATGCTGGTGCTTGGGCTTCAAACCAATTGCCTTAAAGGGCGATGTGCGAAAACGTGTGCTATTGGGCAAATAAGTAAAAGAGATACAATACCCGATTATCTTGAGGTGGTGCCGTGGCTAATTATGTGGTTGAAAGGCCGATTGGTGACCATAATGAAAATGTTTGTGGGAAATAGGATATGAGGTGGGCTTGGATATTTGCAGATATAAAGGGCACACTTGCAAAATTCCGTGTAAAAGTCATAGAAGAGTTCTATCATATTCAGGGTAAGCCATCGAAGGTGAGTGCCTATAACGGGATGAGTATAGGAAGAATAACCGAGAGAGACGAATCTATCTCCCTCGGCTATTATATTCAGTTTATTATGTGGACGGACATAGTGCTTCTGATATTATCTTTTTATATCGTGTCCGTGCCTCCATTCTCAAGGACATTGGTGAGCTTGTCATTGAGGTACAGGGTCGGGTCACCGTTGCTGAATTTGTGGCTGCTCGATTTCATTGCATGAAAGAGTTCCGAAGATAGCTACGTAAAGTGCAGCGGCCTTAAACAGCTTTGTCATAATTTTAATAATTTAGTTTGAATAAGGAATCCAAGATATTGATAAAATGTCAAATAGATCAAAAGCAAAAGAGGTTTTGTTTGATGGAGAATTATTCTTGATTGTTATCTTAAAATCACCGTCAATGTTAAGATCATTTATTTCCCAAGTCTGCTTTTTATTTCTTAAATTAGCAAATGCGGTTCCGTCACCATAATCGACAGTGATGTTGCCATTATATAATTCAGTTCCAGCTTTGTTAGCGACTATTACATTAATAGATATGCCTTTAGACATAGATTTCGGCATCGTGTGGTATCCATACTGAATCTGTAACTTTTTACATCCCTTGGATAGAAATGGTGATTCCAACTTACCTTGAGCATTAGTACTACCGCGTAATCCCACTATGGCTTCAATAGACTCATCTTTATAAGTATTATTTTCAATTTCAATCAAAGAAGTATTCGTTGTCTTCCAATTGTTTGCCGAGGTAAAGTTCCCAAAAGAATTTGGAGAAGCTAAGTATGATTCATCTTGATAGAGAGATTTAAGATCTGCACTTGCCCAAGTGTCCTGACTTGATGTTTTCCCCTGCTGGACAATGTTGAAGGTCTGAACCTTTGCGCCATCCACACGTACTTCAATCTCAGCGGCCCTCTGGCTTGCCTCCGTGTTTGGAGCGACAGAGAATGTCACCTTGTCCGTGCGCAAGGCTTTTGTCTGCACAAGGGTCACCCACGACTTCGCATTCTCCGGGATAACAATTTCGTAGTCAAGGTTTGTTGTGATCTGAACGGTTACTGAGCCTCCGTCCGCCGAGACTGGAGTTGCATCAGCCTTCACTTCGAGTTTACCTTCGCTGACCGTCAGAATCTTCCCGGACATCACACCATTGCCGTTTACTGCCACCACGAGGATGGAAGCGTTGACGACTGGTGAAGGCGCTGTGATTCCAAGTGTGCCTTGAGTGCCGGATGCAGGATTGACAGTGACTGTGTAGCCATTCTCCGGAAGGACTTTCACGATGGCGTTCTCCGCCGCGACGAGGGAATAGTCCACGCTGACGGTCTCTCCGGCCTTGATTCCGATCTCGTCGGTCTTGATTACGAGCGCGAAACTTTGTCCTTTCGGAATCACAATTTCCCTGTCAGAGAGTTCGATGATGACGGTGTTGTTCTCATTGTCCTCACGAACGTTCTTTATGAGACCGATCCCGGAAGTGCCGGCGTCACCGATTACTACCCAGTCGGTTCCGTTGGTAGAGAACAGGAACTTGCCGTCTTCCACCTTGATCTTTGGAACCGTCACCTCGGCGGTCGCCGGGACTTTCTGGTTGTTGACCAGAAGCCATTCACCGTCAAGTGTCCAGTAGTACTTGCCGTCAGTGTCCTGCCGGATGCTGATGACAGGGGATTTGCCGTCTGTTCCATCTGTACCATTCTTTCCGTCCAGGCCTTTCTCTCCATTGTAAATGGTGATCGTGCCGGATTTCTTAAATGTGATAGTGTAGCCGTTGCCGGCGGGTAGTTTCTCGACAGAGACTATCTCGTCCTGGTTGTTCAAGGCGTCCACTGCCGTGACCAAAGAGGTCAGGTTGCTGTTCAGTTTCTCAACGAGAGATCGCAGCTCTGCGACCTGTGATTCGAGGTTGTCTACTCTATTGGTTATCTCGGTGTCATCGTACTCCTGACATCCTGTAAGGACAAGTGTAGACATCAAAATTGACGTGAGAATTTTTTTGATAAAGTTCATAATAATTTTTTTAAAAAGCGTCTCTGATAAATCTAGTACTATCTGAGACATGTTAATAATTAATGTGTTAATGATATGCTTAAGATTACTTACCAGTCCTTGCCCCATTTGTTGTAGTTTGTGGGATGGGATGGTGTGAAGTTGTAGTTTGTAAGTCTTCTTAAACTGTATTGCAATGAAAAGTCTCTGTGCCAGGCTTTTAAGAATGAGCTCATTATGTTGGCACCCTCATACGCATCCTGAAGGATTGACCTTACGTCATAGAAGACAAATATATTACTATCGGTAAGCGCGCTCTTGTCGTACTGCTCAAGAGAGAACAGCGACTCATCCTGTTTTCTGTAGCAGGTCACGTTGGTTATTCCGTATCGCCTTGGGTTCAGCCCGGCGAATGGTTTGCGCGGGTGAAGCTTGGAGACGAAATCCAGTTCCTGATGCCACGGGTCCACGATCTGCACCGGTTCGTCGCTGCCGCAGTAGCCGGACCAGGCGTAGTCGATGAACTCGCCGACCTTGATCCCGTCGGTGGCTTCGGTATCCCAGAAATATTCGGTAGGCTCCTCGTAGTCGGTGACAGTGAGTAGCTTGTTCTGACCGAGAGCCTCGCGTAGCGCCTTTATGAGTTTCGGGTAGGAAGTCGTGTTCACTTTCGGGAATCCTTTCTCCTCGGCCACCGCATAGTTGGCGTTGCGGTCCCAGAGGTTGACGCCGTCAAGGCCGTAATGCTCCACAATCTTCTTCACGGACTTCGCGAAATCCCCGATCTGCTCATCGGTCAGGTTGCAAAAACCTATTCCTTGCGCACCGCCATCGATGCAGACGCAGACCTTGCGGCCGCTCTCCTGGACAGGGAGTACGCGCTCGGTGAAATGTTCAAGGACGTAGCGGAGGTCGTTGTTCAGCTTCATCGAGACCTTTCCCAGCTTACTGTCATAGTAGAGGGAGGCCTGACGTAGGTTAACGATATTCCCAAGTCCTCGGTGATAGTTTTTGTCCCGTGTATTCTCAAGGATGAAATCATTCGCAAGCCTTGGGTCGAACACGGCAGTGTTCAGGTAGAACACCGTGAACATATCCTCGCCTTTATAAAGCTCATAGCCGTCAGGGTCACAGTAGGCTTCCCGCACAGTCACATCAATGTAAAGGTTCCCGGTGGAAGAATCGTTCCATAACGACGACACAGACAATGGAAGCAGATACCTTCCGACCTCCAGCACATTGTCTAAAGGATTGGCAGCGAACAGCCTGAGCTGGGTTATCGCTGTTGAGGTCGAACCCTCGTGCAAGTCAAGTGACTGGCTATCGAAGAACTTGTAGAACGGTTCCGGAAGCAACTTGTACTCCACGCCTGTCTTTTTACTGTAGGCGGCGACCGTCTCCTCGTCTCCTATGTTTATCTGGACAATCTGTTCCTCGGTGGCGGGATGTGTCGCGTCAGCATAGAGACCGCAGGTCGTGAAACCATCGCCTTTTTTAAGCACCACCTTCACGACATTGTCAGCCGAGCGCTCCGCGTGAAGCGAGATCACCACCGGCTTGTCGGAGAGGTCCTGAAGTGCGGAAGGATAGTACTGGATCTCCTGATCCAGGCATCCTGCGGCGAGAAAAGCCGCCGCCATAATTATGAATATATTCTTTTTCATCCTTTATTCCTCCTCTTTGTTTATTTCCTGGATCTCGATTCCGTCCGGCCAGATGATGTCCGCCACAGCCTTGCCGTGGTTGCCGACCCAGGAGTAGTCCTTGATGGTGTTGCCCTCGCCATCGTCGAACTTCCAGTAGCCGATGAGGTCTTTCTGCTCTTTCGGGTTCTCGATGCGGTACATATTTTTCCAGATTTCTTCCTGGGTCCTCGCTGTGCGCCATACCCTGGCCTCGGCTATTTTGCCTTGGAGCGGGCGGTGGTCGTTGTAGGACTTGCCGATGAAGAATTGGTAGGCTTCCGGCATTCCTAGGGCCCGCATCGCGAGGGTGATGCTGTTGTCAGCGGTCGGGCCGGCGACCCCGGCGTCCTTCACCTCATCGATCATCTTGCCGTTGAGGTAGATGCGCGCGGTTCTGGTGTTCTGGTCGTAGGTGCAGGCGACGTGGTACCAGCTGCCTGAATAGAGTTTCTTGGACGGGTCGCTCTTCGACGGGAGCTTGCCGAACTGCGAACCGTTGCCGCTGCCATCGAACTGAAGGCACTGGCGCTCGAAGTTCGCGTCCCCTATTCGAAGCAGGAGATATTGCTCGACTCCCATCACCGTGGAGATGTTGCAGTCCTCGGTGCCATTCTTGAGGTCGAAGCGGTCGATGTTGACCAGAGCCTCGTAGGTGAGGGCGGTGAGCCCGTTGTAGGCATCGGCCACCTCTCCGGGGGTGTCCATCAGCGGGAATTCGATCCAGTTGTCTGTGAGCTGCGCGGCGACCGTGATGGCCGATGAGCGTTTGACGAGGTAGTAGGCCACGGACGAGCCGTCCAAAGTGCGGATGTCATCGGAGGTGACCTTCACCGGCAGAAGCCAGGTCTTGTCGATCTCCATAGCACCGGTCTGTTCCTCTCCCTGCCCCATCAGGTTCTTCAGGCCTATCGTGACCTTCTCGGATGCGACCTTCCCGGCTTCTATGGTGACGGTGGCTCCAGTGAAGTCTAGGAAGTTGTCCGGCAGGAGCTGGTAGTCCGTGCCGTTGCGGTGGTTGTAGGTGTCAACGAGTGATGCGTCCACGGAGACTGTGGCTTTCACGTCCCTGTCCGCAGGGTAGGCGAGGGTGACACTGAGCTGTTTTTCAAGACTGCCCAACCGGTTGCCAAAGGTGGCGGCCTGGGTCTGGCTGGTCGCGCTCACGTCAAGGTAGACGCAGTTGTCGAACACCCGATCCACAGGATCGAACCTGTCGCAGGACGAGAGGGTAGCGAGTGCGGCGGCAATGGCCATTGATTTTGTTATTTTCATTGTAGTCATTCGTTTTAAGGGTTCAGTCTATGAATGGCCGAACGCAGGTTTGACCAGTTCCGGTCATAGTGATAGTAGTCGGATTCGATGTCGTAGAGCGCGAACCCGGCCATCGGACCATATTCCACGACATTGTCAGCCATAGCCTCAAGAACGGGGATCTCTACATTCTCTGAATTATAGAACACTCCGTTTTGTGACGCGGACAGAAGGATTCTCTCTTTCGGGACTCCTTGCTCAAGGGCATCGTCCATCACGATCCGAAGGTCGTACGGATTTTCAATGGTCTCGGTGGCGAGGACGAAGAGGTCTATCTTCGCGATGTCCTCGGAGTTTATGAAAACCGGATCGCCTTCAAAGACAAGAATCTGGCTTTCGGATTTCGCGGAGGATAGTCTTTTCACCATCTCGGATGCGGTTTCCTTGGATGTGGCTGTGAATGAGTAGCCGTCAAGGGCGTTCTCCTTCACTGTGGTCACCGCCTTGTCGATGGCTGCCGAGGCGTTTTCTGCCGCTGCAAGGTCAATCTGGCAGATGACCTTGATGTTAACAGCCCTCATTCTCGACATATCCTCGGCGTCATATTTTGAGAAATTCTCTCCGTTGGTCAGGCTCACGATGTCGAGGCTGTCAGGAAGGCTTCTCAGGCTGCCTCTTTCGTTCTGTACCCCTTGTGGAGAATTGGCGAAACGGATATAGACCAGCTTGTGCGGGCGATTCTTGTAATCGCGCACTCTTGCTTGATATTCAGCCCATTCCTTCGGGCTTGCCTCCCACGGCATTGTCTCTTTGATGTCTACACTCTCGACTTTGGTCCAGTCGGAGCAGGACGCGATAAGCATCGAGCAAGAGGCGATGGCCAGCGTTATTTTCAATATATTTTTCATTTTTTGTTATTTTATCAGGTTGTATGGTTTGCAGTCCCACCAGACGCGGGTGGCGAAAGTGTCTCCGCTTCCGTCGATGGATTCAGAATTAAGGGCGGAGATAGCCTCGCTGAGATTGGCTCCGTTACCGGTGTATTCCTCCACCGGGTAGGTCAGCCTTCTGGCGTGATGCTCAAGGTCAACATTGTCTGTCCCAAGGTTTTGCGGGGCTGGAAGTAGTTTCGGGTAGCCTGTCCTGCGGTACTCCGCCCATGCCTCGTTGCCGAGCGGGAAGATGGCGATCCATTTCTGGGTGATGATCTGCTCCAGATTGGTCTCCTCGTCCCCCTTGTCGTTCCACGCTATCCTACAGTCGGAGGTTTTGGCTGTGGCGCTGTACTTGCCAAGTGGGTCAATGTACTGCGCCGGGGTACTGGTGGCGTCGGCGATGTAAGTGTCTACTCCAGATGCTCCTCTTTCAGCGAACGAGAGCCTTATTCCGTTCTCGTAGTATTCCTTGGCCTTGGCTTTGTCACCCGCAAGGCGGAGGTTGTACTCGGCCAGAAGGAAGCTCACCTCGGCGGCATTCATCCATAGGATCGGGCTGTCGGACTCTACGATGAGGTTTGAATATGCCTCTATGGCCTCGCTTTTTTTTGTGATGGTGGATCCTATGCGGATCCCAACGAACTGTGGGTTTGCACTGGTGCTTTTTAGGAACATCTTTTCAAGCCTCGGGTCGTTGTAGCCCGTCATAAAGCAGAGTATGTCGGCTCCGACGCGGTGGTCGTTCCAGCTGTTGTAGATTAGCGTCATACGATTCTCGCTCGGATGCATATAGGCGTTGTCCTCGTTGGTGAGGATGAGCCCTGAGGCGATCGCTTCCTCAGCCTTTTTCCTAGCGAGTTCCGGAGCCTTGTAACTGATGCGCATCGCCATCCTGAGCTTAAGGGAGTTGGCGTATTTCAGCCACTGGGCGATGTTTCCTGAATACACCCTGTCGTAGGTGCTCCATCCAGATGCCGGGAGGGAGGTGTTGTCAGCGAAGGCCTCGATGGCTCCGTCAAGTTCCTCGAAGAGCTCGTTGTAAACGGTCTCTTGAGGGTCGTATTTCACGGTGATTTTCTCCGTGCGGAGGATGTCGCTGTACGGGATCGGGCCATAGTTGTCGGTAAGCCGCTGCATCACGGCGACCCTGTATAGAGATGCGAATGCTCTTGCTATCTCGTCTTTAGTTCCGCCTATTATCCCCCTGTACGGGGCGTAGAGTTCGGTGATGATGTCTGAGAATGTAGTCTTGCGCCAGTCCACTGAAGGATTAAAGGTCTCGAAGCGGGCCTGCCAAGTGTCTACTGTGCTCCCGATGTAGCCACCGAACGGCCCTCCGGAGAGGCTCTCGATGAACTGGTACTGGTGTTCTTCGACTGGGACGACGAGGCTTTGGAGCGCGAGGACCTTCGTTCCCGTGCGGTAGTTCTTCGCCTCCATCTGTGCGGAGGTGACCTGGTTCGGGTTAGTGTTGAGTTTCTCGAAGCGGTCCGTGCAAGAATCCATAGTCAAGATGAGAACCATACAAGTGGCAATGAATATCCCCGTTTCGCGGAGTGAGCTCTTTATTGAATGAAGAAACTTAATAGTCATAATGTTATGTTTCATAAATATCTCTCCGTCTGTTAAAAATCAAATTTCACATTGAGTCCGAGGCTTCGGAGCGACGGCATCATAAAGTAGTCTATGCCCTGGTAGTTGTTACCAGTGGAGGCGACGGACTCGGGATCGAATGGTGCCTTGCACCAGATCATAAATAGATTGTGACCCACGAGTGAGAGGGTGAGGGCTGCTTTATCTCTAAACCATTTGCGCGGTAGAGTGTAGCCTAGTGAAAGTTCCTGAAGCCGGAAATTGGTGGCATCGTAGGTGTAGTATTGCGGAAGGCCACTCTGTGAGCCGATTTTCTGGTACCATTTCTGGGCTGAGACCAGCTGTCTTCCGTTGACGAGGACTCCTCCTGCATCCCTTGCTTCAGCGCTTGCCTTCGACACTCCGTAGAGGTCGAGGTTGGCCTGGGTGGCGGAGTAGCAGATACCTCCAACGCGTCCGCTGACGAGAAAGCCGAAGTGTAGTCCTTTCCACGTGAAGTCATTACGCCACGCGAGGTTATATTCAGGGAACACGCTTCCGAGGAATAGTTCCTCTCCGTTGTCGACTAGACTTACCTCACCATTGTCGTCAAGTTCGATGTATCCGTAGTTGTTACGCTTAAGATCTGATGTTGTGTAAAGGTCCCCGAGCGTGCCTCCCTTGCGGAGTATGTATTTGGCCTTTCCAAGAGCCTTGATTTCCAATTTGTCAAGGTTGAGACTCTCTCCGGTGATAGGGTTGACCGCCCCGTCGGCGAGGTCGCGGATTTCGTTTCTGTTCCTGCTGAAAGTGAAGCCGCTGTCCCAAGTGAACTCGCCCCATGTATGGTTGTAGCCAATGCTTGCCTCAACTCCGGTGTTCCTAACGCTACCTGTTTGAAGGTAGATGGTAGTGTAGGAAGAGGATGGTGGAAGTGATGGGTCGAAAGTCTGATTATAAGTGTCAGCGAGGTACAGGGACACGTTTGCGCTGAGATCTTGCCAGAGTTTGGCTTCTATTCCGACCTCGTAGGTGAGTGTCCTTTCGGGTTTTAGATCTCCGATAGGGTAGTGCGTCTTGTCCTTCCAAATTCTGTTTGTGGCGTCATATTCATAGGTTGGGATTGTCAAAAACCTTGGGAAAGGCATTCCGACAGAGGCTATTGAGCCACGAAGCTTGAGGTAGCTGAGCGCACCTGTTTCCCAGATAGATGTAGGGATCCACGATAGTCCGACTGATGGGTAGAAGAAGGACTTCGTTGAGGAGCCGGCGAGTTGTGAAGCCCAGTCGTTACGTCCGGTGGCGGTGAGGTAGAGCATCCTTTTCCATCTGATCTCCACGCTGCCGAAGATGGACTGTGTCTCATCGTTCCATCCGCTCTTTGAAGCCCGTTTCTTGGTGTCATCGAGGTCGAAGACATTGAAAATATTGGCAAGGCCGTTGTCCTGGATTGGCCCGCCATAGCGCAGTTCATCGGTGCCAATATTGTTGTAGGACGCTCCGAGGTTAGCGACAAGGCTCCAGTCCTTTCCGAGTGCCTTGTTGATGTTCATTATGATGTCAGCGTATGTCTGCTTGTCGTAGGTGCGTGCCTCGGTGTAGTGTCCGTTGACTCCGCCTTCAGTAAGAGTGGCGTTCGATGAAGCGTAGAGCTTCTGTGTGAACAGGTTGTCAGCGTTGTCTATGCGGACGCGCCCAGTCACATTCAGCCAGTCAAGGAAGTCGTAGCTCGCGGAAAATGACATCATATAGCGCTTCTTGTCGTTGTTGCGGAGGTTGCGGTAGTTGATCCAGTAAGGGTTCTGCATCCTGAGGTCGCCCTCAAGGTCCGTGCTCCAGAATTGCTCCATCAGCTTCGTTCCAGCGTTGTACCTTTCGAAAATTCTGTAGACATTAAAATCGTCGCCTCTTGGAAAGAGGTAAACAGGTACCAATGGGTTTGAATATACTCCCTGATTGGTCATATTCTGGTCCTTTTGGATGATGTAACTCGCGCTCGCATCGATCTTTAGTTTATCTTGCAGGAAGTAGCTTGTGTTGCGGAAGGTGAAGTTGTAGCGGTCATACCTGTTATTCGGGATAATGCCGTCGGAATTGACAGTTGCTGCGGAGAAGTAGGTTTGGTTCTTGTCGCTTCCTCCGCTGACAGAGAATGCGTTGGTGTAGGTGCTTCCTGTCTCGAAATAATCTTTCGGCGAATAGTTGTAGCGGGCGGATTCAGGAATATATGACCCCCAGCTATAGGTACCACTATTGCCTGCCTTTCCATTTAGTCCTGTGCCGTAGGAGTTCTGGAACTCAGGAAGGCGGAACGGAGAGAGAAAATCGACATTGGAAGAGAATCTAGCCTTCACATTTCCCGAATGCCCTTTCTTTGTGGTGATCATAATGGCACCATTGGCTGCTTCCGAACCATAAAGGGCGGCAGCTGCGGCCCCAGTTAGAACGGATATGCTTTCGATGTCCTCGGGATTGATGTCGGCTATGGATTCTGATTCTCCTTTGGAGTCGAACTCGGTTCCTCCGCCACCTCCGAAGTTGTACATCGGGATACCATCGATGACGTACAAGGCATTGGATGATTGGCTGATGGACTTGTTTCCGCGCAGTACGACCTTGGACGCGCCACCGACACCAGAGGATGACGAGTTGATATTGACCCCGGCGACTTTTCCGCTAAGGGAGTTGATGAAGTTAGCATCCTTGATCGTGTTGATTACGTCGGACTTAACTTCTTGTACATTGTAACTCAGGGCTTTCTGGTCGCGTCTAATGCCGAGGGCGGTAACTACTGTGGCCTCAAGTGAGATGGCCTCCTCGTTAATGGTGACATTGAATATGCTTCTATCTCCGATTGAAAGCGTGATGGTCTCGTAGCCGAGGCTGTTGAATTCCAATTTGCCGTTCAATTGCTCCGCAGGGACTGATAGCGAGAAACTTCCGTCAATATCGGTGGTTGTGCCCGTGGTTGATCCCTGCACGAACACAGAGACCCCGGGAACAGGTAGACCATTTTGGTCTGTCACCATCCCTGTTAGCGTTCGTGGCTTTGTTATTGGCTTGTTGGAGAGGTAGATGTAGTGCCCGTTGATCTTGAAGTCGATCCCAATAGGGCTGAAGACCTGTCTGCACACATTGCCTATCGTTTCGTTCTTCACGGAGATGGTGATCGTTTTAGTTAGATCGACCTGGCTTGTGAAGAATAGGTACGGGGACTGTTCCTTGATCTCGTCCATTGCCTTCTGAAGAGTGGCGTTCTTCATCTCAAGGTTGATCCGGATGTCCTCCCCTTGTGGTCTGGCATCCATATTGACCGATGAGGCAATGATGAGAATCAAAATACAGGCGACGCCGCAAACCTTTTGCAGAATGCTGTTTTGATACATAAATTTGATTGGTTAAAATATATGCGGTTAATAATAATAGTATGGATACAACCTATCCATACGGGTTTTAATTATCTGATGATGAATTTTCTATGGTGATAACTCCTGTCGTATAGTCCTTGGTGTATGTGAAGTCGGCGAAGTTCTGAAGGTGCCGTAGGGCGGTGTCGATGCCGTCGCTGACTCTTAACTCACCAGTGCTGTAGCGTAGGATAGGAATATTCTCACATGCTAAATCAATCTTGACATTATAGACTTTCTCCATTTCCTTCATTAGCTCCTCGAAGTCCATACCATTGAGGTTTAGAATGCCTTGTGTCCAGCAAGTCTCTGAGGCTACATCGGACTCGCCGAAGGTGAGCGCACCATTTTTGAGAGCGATAGTCTCACCGGGCCGCATTAGCATTTCCTTTGAGTTCTCTCCGTGGCCACACACCTTGACCGATCCCTCTACCAGGGCTACGCTGAACGCTTGACTTTCTTCGTCGGCCTTAACGTTAAACTTGGTGCCCAGCACGACCACATCGGAGGCGAATGTGCTCACAACAAATGGCTGCTTCTCATTATGGGCAACACTGAAATAAGCCTTTCCAGAAAGGCTGACATTTCTTTCTTTCCCTTTGAAAATCACGGGGTAACGCAGTTCGGAACATGGACTCAGTAATACTTTCGTTCCATCGGACAGTGTGATCTCCATCTTGTTCCCGGCTGGTACGGATATAACATTCTCGGCCTTGGCAATCATCCTTTCGTCGTGCTTTTTCATAAGGTAGCCTCCTGAAAGGAAGAACACGCCAAACAGCACGGCAGCGGCCACTGCGCCAAATGTGCGCATGAGTACTCTCCTCCTTCTGTACTGCTGTTCTTTTATGGCTCTTTCCTTGCGTATGCTTTCCGTTGTCTTGATGTTAAGGGCAAATCGCGAGAGCATATACACTTTGTAGATTTTTTTTAAGTGGTCATAGTTTTTTTTGTCCTCCGCCCACTTATTGACAGCGACATTTTCTTGCTCGTTCGTTTCCTTTGCGACGAATCTGAAAAGCAATGTATCATCGATGATTATCATATTTTTTACTTGATATTGCGTTATTCCAATGTGATCTCTACTGGGCATTTTCATTCCACCCTTTGATTATATTACGATTGAACAATGTGTTTCCGTAAATATTGTTTAGTTTTTTATCAGGTAATCATTAAATAATAACTTGATAATCTTCGTGTGTCTTTTGGGTTTATATTACTTTTCTTATCAGTCATGCAGCACCGGCATAGTCTTTTTCGATAAGTAAACTATCATCGAATAGATCATAAGAATCTAAAGTAACTTAGTTTTTTGTTGCTAAGCTCACTATTATGACGACTGGCGAATGGCTAAATTAGAATCATTTCAAAACAACTTCTTAATATGATGGGGTAATAATAATCGCTGATTTTTGTGTAAGTTTGTGCCCGTATGCAGACTATGGACATATTGACGATTAAACTATTCGAAGATCTTTACAAGAGTAATCAGAAGATCTTTGAGGAGTTCGCCTGTTATTTTCTAAAAGATGCGGAGATGGCGAAAGACATTGTGGCAGACTGCTTTGTCCGTCTATGGATGTCCCGGGATAGAGTGGCCTTGGACAATGCTGTGGGATATATGTTCAGGTCTGTGCGGAACGCTTGCTTGGATAGGATGAAGTCCTCGGCGTTTAGGAATGAATTGAATGGCATATCGTTTGGCAGGGAGGAGAATCCGGTTTATTACAGGTTGGTCGAAGAGAACGATTTGTCGGATGTGTTCACTGACGAGATTATCGACATATTTCAGAAATGCTTGGAAGGTTTGCCGGAGGAAAAGCGACGCTCTTTTCTACTGAGTAATGTAGATGGCTTGAAATACAAGGAGATAGCTGAACTGCTGAACATTTCCGAAGACAAGGTTGACAATAATATACGAGCGGTCCGCAAAGCACTTAAGTCCAGCTTGAAAGATTATCTTCCAGTGATTTTGCTTACTTTTATTAACCTTAGATAGTCTGGCTCTCGAAATGTATTTTTGAGATTTTGTGCTTAAGAAACAAACGAATCGGGCCTGTACCAGTTGCGAAAAGTAGTGTATTAGACGCAAGAGGGTAGCATAGAAATTTTAGATAGCGAAAAGGAATAATCTTGTAAGTTCGTCATTTATAAAAATATCGCTATATTTGTGCGGTTTTAAAGCGGATATTTCCGCTCGTAAAGCAAGAAAGACATATTAAATACATAGCATTGCTATTATTTCGCGTTTACCGAAAGCCTCGCAATCTTATCGCAATAAATCGCTGAAATAATTAGCTGGAGTTGTCGCAAGCAACACCAAACCTTAATTATAGTAATGCTCGCACCGGTTTAGGTGTGGGTTACTTATTAAGGTTGAAAGGTTGCAAGCGAGGCGCCTTGGTAAACGCAATAAGAAGCTCACACTTTTTTTTGAGCGGTATTGTTGTGTTAGTGAATGATAGTGGATGCTGCAGAACTATCATTCATTATGGCAAGTAACACTAATCTGCATCAAGCCCTTAAGGCTAAAAAAGATGAATTCTACACTCAGCTCAGCGATATAGAAAACGAGCTATGTCATTATCGGGAGCATTTCAAAGGTAAGACTGTGCTTTGTAACTGCGACGATCCGAGGGTGAGTAATTTCTCTGTTTATTTCGTCCTGAATTTTAAGGCACTTGGACTAAAGAGACTTATAACGACGTGTTATAAGAATAATGAGCCAGACCTATTTTCTCAAAATGAGTATGATAGAGCGGTATATGCTATTTATGATGGGACTCCGGAGTGTAATAGTGTGGAGGATGCCAAGCAGATTCCATATATGGAGTTCGAGCATTCAGATGGGGATTTCCGAAGCGACGAATGCATAGAACTTCTAAAACAGGCGGATATAGTGGTTACTAATCCGCCGTTTAGTCTTTTTCGTGAATACATAGCCCAGTTATTCAAATACAATAAAAAGTTTCTGATAATCGGAAATATCAATGCAATAACATACAAAGAGGTTTTTCCACTCATTTATACTAACCAAATGTGGATAGGTTATGGCTTCAATGTTTCAATGGTTTATAGGGCATCGTATGAAAACCATTCTGAATCAAACAGAAAATATGTAAAAGCTAAAGGGTATAATCCAGATGATAATTATATCGTTGTTCCATCTGTCGCGTGGTTTACTAATTTGGATATCGCAAAGCGCCACGAAAATCTAATTCTATATAAAGCTTATTCTAATGAGTTATATCCTAAATTAGATAATTATAACGCCATTAATGTAAACAAAGTATCGGAAATTCCGTTTGATTATAGTGGAATTATGGCTGTTCCTATAACATTTTTGGATAAATATAACCCGACACAGTTTCAAATTGTAGGAATGGCAGCTGGTAATAGTGCTGTAAATAATTTTGGTTTAGCTGCCTGTTATAAAAGACATCCTAACGATCGAGGAGGCTGTGGTGTGGTAAAAGGAGAAAGACTATATGCAAGATTACTAATTAGAAAACGAGAATAATATGTACTATCTTAAGGAATTTGCCTTCCGCAGAAAACGCGATTTATAATACATAGACAGAAAGTGCCTTTCGGACGATACGCGCTTCGCGCTATCCCTCCCTTTTGATGGGGCTCTGCCCCATAACATTCCCGCGGCTCCCGAGCTACCGATTTCGCTTTCGCTTCATCCCGCTCTCCGCCGGTTGCACTGAGGTGCAACTTTTGATGGGGCTCTGCCCCATAACATCCCCGCGGCTCCCATCAAAGGGCCCCTCCCGTTCACAAGTCACGGGCGACTAGCCGTCCGATAAGGCACATTTCTGTCTATGTAAATAATGGTTTTTATGAATGATTCTAAGGAAATTAATTGTGGTGAAAGCAAAGTTCACTTGATTGTTAATTCATGGAGAAAAGATAGCTATACGGAAGTAGGCAAATGCAGGTTGAGAAGTAGAAAATAATGAATAACAGAGTATATGAAAATAACACTAAAAGAAATATCAGTTAAAGAACTGACCGAAGGATATAAAGATAACGCAGAAGCAGGTGTTGTGGGTTATAGCGGAAAACTTGACATCAGACCGCCATATCAGCGCGAGTTCGTCTATGGGGAAAAACAAAGAAACGCTGTAATCGACACGGTATTTAACGGCTTTCCTCTCAATGTAATGTATTGGGCAGTGCGTGAAGATGGCGGGTACGAAGTCATCGATGGTCAGCAGCGCACCCTTTCTTTATGCCAATTCGTCCACGGCGATTTTGCCTTCGATTTCAAGTATTTTCATAATTTAACCACCGACGAGAGGGAGAAGGTATTGGCATATAAACTGATGATTTATATCTGCGAAGGAAGTGATAGTGAAAAACTTTCGTGGTTTAAGACCATAAACATCGCGGGAGAAAAACTCACAGAGCAGGAACTTCGCAACGCCGTTTACTCAGGCCCATGGCTATCGGATGCTAAAAAGTACTTCAGTAAGACGGGTTGCCCGGCGTATGGTATGGGCAGCAGGTATTTGAATGGCTCCCCTATAAGGCAGGACTATTTGGAGAGGGTGATAGATTGGCACTCGAAAGGAAATATCGAAATCTATATGGCTAAACATCAAAACGATGCAAATGCCTCAGAATTATGGCAGTACTTTCAACGCGTAATCAATTGGGTGAATATGCTATTTCCTAAATACAGAAAAGAGATGAAAGGAGTCCCTTGGGGAGAACTCTTTAATAAATACGGAGATAAATACTATGACCCGACAGCTCTTGAGCGTGAAGTGTCGCGTCTTATGCAAGATAGTGATGTAAAAAAGAAACAAGGAATTTATTCGTATGTCTTTGACCACGATGAGCATCATCTTGACATAAGAGCATTTGATGACAACACCAAGCGAGAAGTGTATGAACGCCAAGGAGGCCACTGTGCCAATCCCGATTGCCCTCGGCACGATCATATTTTCGATATTAGCGAGATGGAAGCGGATCACATCACTCCATGGCGCGACGGAGGAAGAACCATCGCCGAGAACTGCCAGATGCTCTGTCGGGAATGTAATCGCCGTAAGGGTGCGAAGTGACAGTACATCAACCAATTAATAAAGAAATCCAAACATCCAGATGGGGATTGAGTTGTCGAAAGGGATTTTATTAATCTCAAAATCGGAAATTTTGGAAGAAGTCGGGGAATATGCATGTTTTGCATAAAACTGCATAATTTTTAGTGCACGCTTCTTATTCTTTAGAAAAAGAAAATACCAAGCGCGAAGTAGAATATCTATTCTAAAAATGTTATATTTGTAGAATATGTTTCGTGCGTGCAGATTAATCATTTGCGAAATAAAGATCTCCGCTTTTGCGGAAGAGAACATTAGTAGATCCTAGAGTAAGGGTTTGTTTAGTTTTTTGCTTGCACTTTTTAATTTATATGAGTTTAAGAAAGATATGTTTTTATACTATATGTGTTCTCGCGTTTTCGTCGTGTGATTCGATACAGTCTTTAATTCACGATGACGAAGTCGTGGCGAAGGTGGGGAAACATAAATTGTATAAATCTGAATTGAAAAAATACATACCGGCCGGAGTGTCAGCAGCCGATAGTACGAATCTTGCGCTTCAGTACATTAACTCATGGGCTTCTGGTCAGATTTATAGCGATATGGCGCAGAGCCAGCTCTCAAAAGCAGATCAAGATGTTACGGCAGAATTGGAGTCGTATAGGCGTTCACTATTGCGATTTCGCTATGAACAGCAATTCGTTAATGAACGTCTCGACACTCTTATAACAGAGGACCAGATGTATGATTTTTACCAGGCACATAAGGACCTTTTTGAATTGGAACGACCGATTCTTAAAGTGCGCTATCTTGATATACTGAAAACCTCCGAGCAAAAGGATTATCTAATAAAGAAGATGTCTTCGAATAGGCCTTCGGATGTCATTGAGGTAGATAGTCTTGCGAGGATGTGTGCTATTCGCTATTTTGATAATTCTCAAAGCTGGATGGATGCCTCCACCCTTGCGCGAGAATTTAATACTGATTATGTTACTATGCTTTCCCGCTTGAAAAACAATTATATATCTTTTGATAACGCGGACATGTCGGATGTAAAGACTGCTTATGTGAGAGACATAAAGCGAAAAGGCGTAGCCCCGTATGAATATTGTGTAGAGCGAATTAGGGAGTATATACTTAGTGAAAGGAAGCGAGAGTTGCTAATCGCTTTGGAACAAAGCTTGCTTGATGAGGCTTCGGACAGGGGCCAATTTATAATTTATTAAATATGAAAAGGATTTTTTCGATATTTATCCTGCTTGCCTTATGCGTGAGTGTGAATGCGCAGAAGTACGAAGGACTAGCAGATAAAACTGTAGCGGTGATTGGTGGTGAATTTGTTATGCTTTCTGATATAGAGCAGGAGGTACGAATGATGCGTACCCGTGGCTATTCTTCTGATAAAGCTCTCAGGTGTGACATACTGGAACAGATATTGGCCAGTAAATTAATATTATCGCAAGCAAGGATAGACTCTTTGAAAGTGAATCAAGAGATGGTCGCTGCCAATCTAAATGACCGTATGAACAGCCTGTTGAACGATCTCGGAGGAGAAGAGGCGGTCGAAGCCTATTTTGGAAAATCAGTCAGTAAACTGCGAGAGGAGTGGAATCGTCAATTGGAAGAGATGTCTCTTACTCAGCAGGAACAGCAAGAAATAGCCAAGAAGATACCGGAGATTACACCTTTTGATGTTAAACGATATGTAGATACTACACTTGTGGAAAATTTGCCCGAAATTCCGGCCCAATATCAGATGAGCCAGATATGTGTGTATCCAGATCGTGAAGCTGCCAAATTGGCCGCAAAAGAGAAATTGCTTGGCATTCGGGAAAGAGTAGTTGCAGGAGAAAGATTTTCAACATTGGCCCGTTTATACTCGCAAGACCCGAGCAATGCTCGCTTGGGCGGGGATTTGGGTATGGCGAACAAATCGGTATTCTGGACGTCTTTTTCCGATGCTGCTATGGCTTTGAAACCTGGCATGGTTTCGAATATTGTAGAGACTCCAGATGGATTCCATATTATCGAGATGATTAGTAAGAAAGGTGATATGTTCCACGCACGCCATATTTTGATAAAGCCAGAATACACGACGGCAGATATGGAAAAGGGGTATGCAAAATTGGATAGTCTAAAACACGAGATTGAGTCTAAACAAATTACTTTTGAGCAAGCTGCCAGACGATATAGCGAGGATAATGCCACTAGGACAAATGGGGGGCAGATGGCTGATCCTAACACCGGATCTTCTTATTTCGAAATAGACCAGATGAAACCAGCTGATTTTAAGGCTATCTCCGGACTGAAAGAAGGGGAGATTTCTGCTCCTTTTACTTCAACCGATAACGAGGGCCGTGGGGCTTTTTCAATAGACGGAGGGAATCTGGTTTATAAAATTATACGATTGGATAAGGTAATACCTGCTCATATCGCGACTTTGGATAAGGATTATGACGTTTTGTATTCGCGCGTTACGAATATAAAGCAGAATGAGGCTATAAATGATTTTATCTCCCAGAAGATAAAAGAAACTTATATCGTGATAGATCCTATGTTTTCTGATTGTGAATTCTCGCGCGACGGATGGTCGGAAAAAATAAGAAAATAGGGATAGTTATCACCTGTCTGGTAGGTCTTTCCGCGTTTCTTTTTGCTCATCCGGCGCAGGATGAGGAAGAGAATTATGTCCGCTTAGTCAAGGCTCAGTCTGTCAATCTTATAACGGATGATGAAGGTAAGTCTTTAAGAAAAGCTGTTGAGGCGACCTTTTTACATAACGGGACACTTTTAATATGCGATACGGCATATTGGAGAGTTGACGACAATATAATAAACGCTCTCGGACACGTTTGTCTTACACAAGAAGGAACGGAACTGACAAGTGACAAGCTAGATTATTTTGTAGATAAAAACCTAGCTCAATTCCGAGGTAGCTTAGTTCAGCTTCGAGACAAGGAAAATAATATACTGAGAACACACTATTTGGATTATAATACGGCAGATAGCGTAGCGGTGTTCTTTAACGGAGCCTCTATGAAGGATAAAGATGGACAAATTATTGAAAGTTTAGATGGTTCCTATAGATCGAAAGAAAAAGTATTCTTGTTTGAAAAGTCTGTCAATATGTTCACAGATTCGGTCTTTATAAAGACGCGAAGCTTGGATTATCATACAGACTCTCAAAGGGCTGATTTTAATTCATACATAGATTTTTGGAAAGACGACAATATGCTATCGGCAGGAGGTGGCTGGTATGATAGAGGAGTTGAAAAATTCTTTTTCAGTAAAAATGTTCATGCCACTACTCCAGACTATGAAGCATGGTGTGATACACTGATTTTCTATAAAAACGAGAATAATGTTTTGATGCGTGGGGATGTGCAACTTCAAGATAGTGTGCGTAATACCACGGCAGTGTCGCGTTACCTTTTCTACGAAGACAGCTTATCCACAGTAACTTTAAGGAAGGACGCCGCTGTAGCCATAGTAACGGAAGATAATCTTTCTCAAAGAGATACACTATATTTTGGCGCCGACACATTGGTCTATTATTCTATGAGATATTGCGATATACCTCAGTCAGAATTGGCCAATTCTGCCTCCCGCCGCTCCGAGATAATGACCGATCCGGTGGGTGAGTACAGAAAGAAGGCAGCACAAGCGGCAGCGCAGGCAGCTGAGGAAGCAAAAAAGAAGGCAGCAGGTACAAGGCCCGGTTTGAAGCCCCAGACCCCGGCAGCAGATTCTATAACTGCACCATTAGGTAAGCCAATAGATACTACCGCTGTACCCATTCCGGCGAAAGACACTTTAGCCACGCCTATATCAGAGGCAGATTCTATTAGAACAGAGGCTATTGCGGATTCCACTGCTACAGAGGCCATATCGGATTCATTGGCCTCGACGACAGATACTACCATTATAGAATCATCTTCACCGACAGACTCTTTGGCCGTTGAAGAAGAGGTGTCCGCACTTGATTCAGCGCAGGTGGAGGTCGTTGATACCACCAAATATGGATTCGCCTTTGCACAGGGGAATGTGAAGATATTCCGTAAAGACATACAAGTCAGGTGCGATTCGATGCGTTATGCCGATCTGGATAGTATTGCGAGGTTCTATAAAAACCCCATCATTTGGAATGAAGGGAATAGGCAGTATTATTCCGATTCCTTGTCTGTACTTATAAGAAACGGACATGCCGACAGGGCATCTCTAACTTCAAACGCATTTGTTATCACTCAGGAAGATTCTCTTCTTTTCGACCAGATAAGGAGTTCGGAAATAATGGCATTTTTCGATTCTACCTCCGCACTTAAGCGTTTCGACGCGTTGGGAGATGCGCTCGCAGTTTTTTTCTTACGAGAGAACGATCACCTCTCCACTGTAAATAAGGTGGAGAGCAAGATGCTTTCCGGTAATTTTGTAGATGGAACTATAGACAGGATATATTATTATGATTCGCCTAAAAATGATGCTTATCCTATAGTACAGTTCCCTGAAGAAGAAAGAGTTCTAAAAGGGTTTAAGTGGACCCCACAGCTGCGTCCTAAAGGAAAATCGGACATCACATCATTGACTATCAGGCGATCACAACGAGCAGAATATGAATCAAGGCCTAAGACGGAATTTAAACAAACTGACAAGTATTTTCCGGGGTACATAAAGAGTGTTTATGCCTCAATAGAGGCCGATAAAGAGGCTAAGGAAAAAGCTCGCTTGGAAAAAGAACGCGCGCAAGAGGCTCTTCTTGAGACGACTGATGCCATAGATTCTACATCGGTAATAAAGGATAGTCTTGCGATAGTAATAGATTCCGCACAGGTGGCAGTCTCTGATTCTGTCGCAACGATGGCTGATTCGCTTGCGGTATCGGACGCTAAAGATACTACTGTAAAAAAGACTTTCTTTCAGAAGATAAAGGATAAATTTGCCCAATGGCGGGAAGCGCGTGAACGCAGATGGGCACGACTTGACGAGCGGGACGCGAAGCGAGAAGCCCAGAAGAAAGAGAAAGCTTTGCGAAAGAAAAGGGAGAAGACTCGTAAAGAATTGATAGAGCGTCAAAAGCAACAAAAGCGCGAGAAGGAAATTCTCGACAGATACATAGAATATTACGAAAAACAAAAATTAAAAGAAGATGGAAAAGATATTAGATAGATTCTTGCGGTATGTATCTATAGATACTCAGTCAAACGAAGAATCCTCAAGTCAGCCCAGTACAGAAAAGCAACTAAACTTATTACGTCTGCTAAAAGACGAATTATTAGCTATGGGCGTAGAAGCAGAACTTGATGCAAATGGCTATGTTATGGCGCATATTCCTTCTAATGTGCCAGGCGCCAATATACCGGCTATCGGTTTCATAGCTCATGTAGATACATCCCCTGATGCGAGCGGGGCCAATGTTAACCCACAGATTATACATGATTACGACGGCTCGCTTATTGCTCTTAGGGGAGTAGAAGGCTTGTATCTAGACCCTAAGGATTTCCCGGAATTATTGGCTCATAAGTCGGAAGATATAATTACTACCGATGGAACTACACTTTTAGGAGCGGATGACAAGGCCGGTGTCGCAGAGATTATGAATGCTGTTCAATACTTAACCGAAAATCCAGAATTCAAGCACGGCCCTATTTGTATTGGCTTTACACCAGACGAGGAGATAGGAAGGGGAGTGGTTAAATTCGATGTTAAGAAATTTGCCGCGGACTATGCTTACACTATGGATGGAGGCGAGGTTGGAGAACTTGAATTTGAGAATTTTAATGCCGCTGCAGCTACTGTCACTATACAAGGCCGAAATGTTCACCCGGGATATGCAAAAGGGAAAATGAAGAATGCTATACTCATTGGGATGGAACTTAACTCACTACTTCCTGTTGAGCAGCGCCCGGAATATACATCTGATTACGAAGGGTTCTTTCACATTATTTCTTATAAGGGAACGGTCGAAAACTGCACTTTTTCGTATATCTTGAGAGAACACGATTTAAAGAAGCACGAGGCTCAAAAGGCACTTTTGCGCACATGCGTGGATTTTATTAACGCTAAATATGGTGAAGGTACGGCATCTGTAGATATACGCCATCAATACTATAACATGCGTGAGCAGGTGGAGCCTCATTATCATATAATCGAAAAGGCTATTAAAGCCATGGAAATGGAGGGTATAAAACCAAAAGTGCAGCCTATAAGAGGCGGCACTGATGGGGCAAATCTTTCTTTTATGGGCTTGCCTTGCCCTAATATTTTCGCTGGTGGCCTTAATTTTCACGGGAAATATGAATGGATTCCGATCCAATCAATGGAGAAAGCTAGCAAAGTGATATTAAATATTATCAGTCTCTTTGCTCTTTAGCCTTTTCTCCCAGTCCCAAGCGCTTTTTAGCGTATCCTCGATAGAACGACATGCTTTCCAGCCGAGTTCTTGCTCGGCATAGGAAGGGTCGCACCATACGGCCGTTACATCACCTGGTCTACGAGGGGCAAATTTATAATTAACCTTCACGCCATTGACTTGCTCGAAAGTGTTGACAAGTTCCAACACTGAGAGCGGTCTTCCGGTACCAATGTTGAATATCTCGTAGTTCTTTTTCATGCTATCGTCCAGCATTCTTCCTACAGCGTATACGTGGGCTTGTGCTAGGTCGACAATGTCGATGTAGTCCCTAAGGCAGGTTCCATCTGGAGTAGGATAATCGTGCCCGAATATGCTAAGGCATTCGCGTTTGCCTATGGCTGTTTGAGTAATATAAGGGACAAGATTTTGAGGAACTCCGCGAGGAAGTTCTCCTATAAGGGCAGATGGGTGCGCTCCGATAGGGTTAAAGTAACGAAGTGAAATACCTTTTATTTGAGGATAAGCCTTAACGCAATCCCTTAGAAAGTCCTCGCATATTTGTTTTGTGTTTCCATAAGGGGAAGTGCTTGGCTTTCTTTCAGATTTCTCGCTTACAGGTAACTGATCCGGCTCTCCATATACTGTGGCGGAAGAGGAGAAGAGGACATTACATCCGTGTTCCTTCGCTACTGTAAGAATATTTAAAAAAGAGTCTAGATTATTAGTGTAATACTTCAAAGGCTCAGCCACTGATTCACCCACTGCTTTAAATCCGGCGAAGTGAATGACGGCATCAATCTGGTAAGTGTTAAAAAGTTTTCTAACTTCTGCAAGATTGCAAAAGTCCATTTCGACTAAAGGAAAATCTTTGTCAGCGATCTGGCAGACACCTTCATAATTGGTTCTATCACAATTAGAAAAATTGTCTGCAATCAAGACATCATACCCGGCAGCATCCAGTTCTACTGTAACGTGACTGCCAATGTACCCGGCACCGCCGGATACAAGTACCATTTTCTTTTTCATTTTACTTTTCTATTATAATTGCAAATCCTCCACCAGGGGCGGAATGTATATTCATCGTAGTCGTTGAATTAACTTCTATTGTTTCTATCGTATGGTCACTCGCCGTAACATCAGCGTTGATGCCATCTTTGTATAATGTGGCTTTCCAAGTACCTTCCGGGAGGAAACTAAATGAGATAAGATCGTCACGCTCTTTCCAATTGGTTAATCCTCCGATATAGTATTTACTGTCTTTCTCCCTTAGCGTTATTATATTCTCTCCTATAGTACCACTTAGTATGGAAGTGCTTTGGAATGTTGTCGGTATGGAAGTTATGAAATCCGTTGTGGCCTTATCCTCCTCGTATGCTGAAGGAGAGTCACATAGCATTGTCAGCGGAGCATCGTAAACGACATAAAGTGCGACCTGATGGGCACGCGTCCCTTGGCTCATAGGTCTTATAAAGACGGGCCGGAACTCATTTTTGCTTGCATTTCTCATCGCTCCTGGAGTGTAATCCATAGGCCCAGCGACCATGCGCAAGTAAGGAATCAACACGTCATTTAGAGGCATATCGGCATTCTCTATACTGGTCCATTTTAGTTGCTCGAGCCCGAATACTCCCTCGAAATTCAGTATGTTAGGGTAGGTCCTATTGAGGCCGGTAGGCTTGTATATGCCATGCAAATCCAGTACGAGATGGTGATTGGCTGTTATTTCGGCCAATTCGTATATCTGTTTCACTGTCCTCTGGTCTTGCGCGTCGAAGAAGTCCACTTTGAAACCGCCTATTCCCAGGTCAGCATAATGAGAGCATATTTCTTCCGCACGATTATAAAGAAGTGAACTGGTGCACCACAATATCAGCTTCACATTTGACTCCTGAGCGTACCCACAAAGATATTTAATGTCTATATTGTCGGAGGGCGTCATAGGATCAAGATTTTTATACCAACCTTCATCGAGAATGACATACTCTAACCCATTGGCCGCGGCGAAATCTATATGATGCTTATAAGTTTCGGTATTAATTCCAGATTTGAATGGGACATTATACAATATGTTTGCGTTCCACCAGTCCCACGCACTCTGCCCTGGGCTAATCCATTCTATTTCATCTATTCGACTCGCAGAAGCTGTTTGATATACCATATTATTTATAGGCAGATCGGAATCTTTTTCTGAATATGCAATAATTCTCCACGGAAAACTTCGAGAGCCGGAGGTTTCGGCTATTATATTGGAGTAAGCAGAAGGTCTTTCGACCCCTTTATCCGATGTTGTGAATTGAGCCGGTACGGGAGGGAACACGGCACTGAATCCTTTTTCGTTCAGTTTGACGAACATGCCGGGGTAGTCTTCTACATCCGATTCAGTAAGTAAGATGTTTCCCCACTGCTCGCCACGAACTATAACAGGAAGGAATGCTAATCTATCTTTGTCTTTTTCGGAAATCTCTCCCAGATTTAGAAATGAGTATTGATTCTCAAAACTGGACTCATAAGGGTCAGATGATGAATTTAATTTCCAAGGAACGATGGCTTGATATGCTCCGGTAAAGTTAAATTGTACATCTTCTCCGATCACTTTTACATTTTCGGGAAAAGAAGTGACGAATCTATATGCTATTCCATCATTATATGCCCTGACTTGTAGCGTATAATTCCCCTCAAATCTTAAACTTAAATAGTTATATGAAGCCTGAAAAGAACTCTGCCTATAAAATGGAGCATTGATATTTTCCGTTCTGGTTCCGCGGGTGTCTTTTCTTATCGTTGCATTGTCTCCCAAAGTGGTGCTATCGGATAGATGCATAGCGATCTTGCAGTCTTCCATTACTTTAACATCTTTTATGTAAATGGACATAGATGTGCTCCCATCCACCTTCACTACGGCAGAGATATTACCGGAAGGACTAGAAACAGTGTAATCTTTAGCATTTAAGCTTAAAGAAACTACAAGAAAAATAAAAAAGGCCGAGATAGACTTCTTCATTTAATTAATCTTTTTTCAATGATGCTTTAATCATATAAACTACTAACAAAATCAGTGGGACGATGGCCACCGCCTCTGCGCCACTGCATAGAGCACCATCCTTGCAGGTATTCCACTTATGCATAAATAGATCTGCTCCGGCAAATTTGATTATAGCGGAAACGACACCCATCAGTGCTCCTCCAGCGATAAATCCAGATGCAATAAGTGTTCCCTTCTTCACCCTGTCATCATTGATTTTTTTATCTTTACTTCTACTGCCGACCCACCATGAAATGGCTCCACCAAGTAGAAGTGGCAGGTTAAGGTCGATAGGGATGAACATTCCCAGACAGAAGGCCAATGTTGGTACTTTGCAGAAGTTGAGAATCAATGCGATAGCAGCGCCGATCCCGTAAAGTAGCCAAGGAGCATTTCCGCCGCTCATCATAGGTTGAATGACGGCCGCCATAGCATTGGCCTGAGGGGCTACAAGCGCACCTTCTCCAGTGAATCCGTAGGTTTTGTTAAGTACCAACATAACACCACCTACCGTTGCGGCTGCTACAAGGGTGCCGACGAACTTCCAAGTTTCCTGTTTTGCTGGACTTGTCCCGGTCCAATATCCTATCTTTAAATCGGTAACGAATCCTCCAGCCATAGAAAGAGCCGTACATACCACGCCACCTATTATCATCGCCGCTGCCATTCCCTTATCCCCCTTAAGGCCGACGGCTACTAGAACCAAAGCGGTGATAATCAAGGTCATTATGGTCATACCACTCACTGGGTTAGACCCCACTATGGCGATAGCATTGGCCGCAACTGTTGTAAAGAGAAAAGATATTATGGCAACGATTAGCAAGCCGATAAGAGCCTGCCATATATTAGAGACAACACCACCAAAGGCGAAAAATCCAAAAATAGCGATCAAGGTCAGAATTACTCCGGTGACTACTATTTTCATAGATATATCTTCTGATGCCTCTTTCTTCACGCCTTTGTTTGAGAATTCTCCTACGGCCAATCCAACAGCATTTTTAATAACGCCGGCACTTTTTATAATGCCAATTATCCCGGCTGTGGCAATGCCGCCTATGCCAATATGTCTTGCATACTCTCTAAATATCTGGTCAGCAGACATCTCGCTTATGGTTTGTGTGATTCCCGTTCCCATAAGGTCGATAACCTGTCCGCCAAATAGCAAATTCATCCCAGGAATAAGGACCAGCCATACCAGTAAAGATCCCAGGCAGATGATAAAAGCGTATTTTAGACCCACGATATATCCTAGGCCAAGTACTGCGGCACCAGTATTTAGCTTCAAGACCACCTTGGCCTTGTCTGCGACAATTTGTCCCACGTGAGTAAATGTCGTACTGATGGTTTCTGCCCATGCGCCGAAAGTGGAGATGATAAAATCATATAAACCACCGATTATACCGGCACTTACAAGCGTTTTTGTACTATTGCCACCCTCTTCACCACTCATCAAGACTTGCGTGGTGGCAGTAGCTTCAGGGAAAGGATATTTTCCATCCATTTCCTTCACGAAATATTTCCTAAATGGGATAAGGAATAGAATTCCTAAGAATCCACCTAAAAGAGAGGATAGAAACATCTGAGTGAAATTCACATCCAGACCTAATATATATATAGCAGGAAGAGTGAAGATAGCACCGGCTACTATTACGCCCGAACAGGATCCTATGCTTTGGATGATTACATTCTGGGCCAATCCATTTTTCTTCTTCAGTGCCCCTGTCATACCGACTGCTATTATAGATATAGGTATGGCAGCTTCAAACACTTGTCCTACCTTTAGACCTAAATACGCTGCGGCTGCAGAAAAAATGACTGTCATAAGCAGTCCTATGCCTACGGAATAGGCGGTAATCTCTTTTCTCTCTTTCATCGTTTGTTAGTTTTCTCTAAAAATCTTACAAAGATAGCATTTTCCATAATAAATAACTTTCTAAGCATCCCCACTATATAATAGGCAGAGTCAAAAAGCAAGTGCAACATTACAATAAATATTTGAAGAATTCATCT
>ERZ808262.304-NODE-304-length-29251-cov-5.976915_pt1 | contig 29251 bp, 53 predicted proteins | sample MGYA00520895_ERZ808262 | MGnify/ENA primary metagenome ERZ808262 (study PRJEB31516, sample SAMN03275588) | gut metagenome | biome: mammalia-associated habitat; material: feces | host: Papio cynocephalus | place: Kenya | collected 2012-08-02 ... | reverse complement strand
CGTAAACTTTGCATAGCATTTATCTTGCGCCGGAGGAAAGCCCTCCGGCGCTTTTCGTCTCCGATGTTATTTCTGCGGAAAATTCGTATTTGTCCCGGCCGCCAAACAATTTTCTTCAAGGCTCTCAAGCCAAGGTGCTGCATTCTTTCCTTGCTTCGTCTGCGAAGAACTCGTCGTGCTCGTGACCGTCATGCAGGCGCACCGCTCGCACCGTCCATCGCAATACGCCCATCCCCCGCCGCACGGCCGCATCTGCATTTCATCGTACATATAAATCGTCTCCAGGAAGCGTCACCGTAATTTCAGCACCGCACTGCTCGCATCGGATATTTACACTTCCGCAGGGGGATGTGACCCGCACTTGCCTTCCCTTGTGCCGAATTTCCAAACTGCCACTGCCCTTGAAAACACCAAGAATATGCCCGTTGGGGCAGCGAACGATTCCATCGGTCATTCTGGGCGTATACGCACACGCCGCCGTCGGATATTGGCACGCGCTCACTTGGCACTGCCCAATCGCCCCCGCAAACGCGCACGCCATACCTTTTGCGCTACAAAATCCCGCCATTGCGACCTCCATCCGCAAGTTTCGTAGCATTCCCGCCAAATGGGCGATACTCGATCGTTTCCCGCGGCAGCTCATGACGCCAGCCGCACTGGTAGCACACTTTGCGCGGAATCGGCGGAAGCGTAGCGACCACCTCGTCGTGAATCACCGCGCCGCAGTTCGGACACGTCTCGATCACAATGCTCATTGGTGAAACCTCCCCTGCTTTTTCTTCATCTGCGTGCGCCGCGCTCTGGCCTTTGCCGCAGGTGTAAAGATGTCAAAGCCTGCCTTCTTTGCCCTCGCCGCATAAACCTCCTGTTTTTGCGCCGCATATTCCAGATTCTCTTTGCATTCCGCGTGGCACGTCGCGCTCCTGCGCGGGCAGTCCGGCGTGCACGGACTTTTCAGAACTGTCATACTACCCCTCCCCGCGCAAAGCGCTCATATCAAACCCGCTTTCAATAAAGCGGATGGTTTTTCTGCGGTTTTTTCCGCCATGCAGCATCTCATACAGGCACATCATTTCGTCTTTGCAGAAATTCGTATGCAAAAACGTGTTAATGCCATTGAGTAGGAACTCCCGGAATTTCAGATTATCGCTTCTGTACCTGCGCGGAGCGGCTGTGCACGCACCGCGCGGCAGGTTCTCCAGTACCAGACAGATCAGATCCTTCTCCGTCTTGCATCCATGCAGCGGGAAGAACTGATTTGCCCGGTCATCTATCACAAATTCGTTCCAGCCATTGATATGGCTGCCCGGAAATGCCCATCTGAGCCGTTGCAGCGTGCCCTCGTCGCAGAGTTTTTCCTTTGGCTTGCTCTTTTCCTCCGGCGGTGTTTCCACAACGCCGCATTCCGCCTCCCGCACATTTATGCGTGTACCATTCACCACGATCACATACCCGGTCGCCCCGCTCGTGCGGCTGCTGTGATACCGCTCGGCTCTGTAGACCTTCCCGACCACTGGGCGAAACTGCGGAAATACCGGGATCTCTTCCGTGATAACGATCTGCACCACATCGTGCGGGAGGTCGCCCGCTTTGTTTCTGAGTCGGGCATAGCCTTCTTCGTAATCGTTCTGACCTCGCGCCATGTTTGCGCATTCAAAGCTGCAATACATCTTTCCCGCCGAATCATCCCGCACCCGCGTCACCCATCTTCCGCACGTCGGGCACTGAAACGTTACTTTCTTATTCATGCCGCTCGTCCGTTCCTCCCATCAGATACTTCCAAAGGTCTCCCGCCTCGCCGGTCTCTGCATCTCCAAAATGCCGCTTCGTCACCGCGATGCAGAACGGCTCGATCTCGCTTGCCCATTTCACGCTGCCCCAGCCGTTAAGCTGTGTCCAAAGCAGCGGAAAGCCGCCAATTCCGTCAAACAAACTACCCATCGTCGCATCACGTTCATACTGTGCGCAGAGTCGTTTCAGCACCCATTTCCAAGGCGGCAGCGCAATGGAATTTCCAAGCGCGCGATACCGTGCGCTGTCCGAGGATTCCTTGTGGAGTTTCCCCTTTTCATCTGTCCATGCGCCGATATCCGTCCAACCATCTGGGAAATTCTGAAGTCTCTCGCACTCCAATGGTGTGAGGCGGCGCACAATTCCGTGCTGTATGCTTAAATCCGTTGCAGATTTACCTTGCCGTGCGCTCTGCGTACACGCAACATTCGATTCCGAAAGGCTGTCGGAGCGATTCCACGCATACGTCAGCGGCACTTGTTTTCCGCCGGTTCCCATCCGGCTTTGCATCGTCGGCACAACATCCCCACACTCGCGAATCACATCGTTCGCATGACTCATGTCCAGAATTGCGATACCGCCCTGATTTTTGGATGGATCGGGTGACGTGGTATCCAGCGTCCTCGCCGTGTCTACCTCTCTGCACCCGCTCTTTGGGTTCGGAGATTTCATGCTGTTGGACGCAAGAGAATCGAAGCTGTACACGACTGCCGGCTTATTTCCACCACACTCTGCGTTGAGCGTCGGCGACTGTTCCTCTTGGTATCCGATGCTCCGCGCCTGCTCGCTGTTTCCCAGCTTAAATCCTGCGCACACCGCCGGTCTGTCGATGGTGTTGAGTGTATAGCTCACATCCTCGCGCCAGCCTTTCCCGTTGCATCCGGCTGTGTCCGCGCGGTCTATGCCGTTACCTTGCAGGCAGAAAACGCTTTCTTGCCCTATTCCCGCGCCTGATTCGTAAGTGCCGCTTTCAGCTTCTCCGGCAGGTCCTTCCCCCGCCGCTCCGCTCGTCTCAGGATGCCCATACACGCCTTTGCGGTTAAATAGTATTTCGTGTGCGGATGTTCCTCCAAAATCTGCGACAAGCGCGATCCTACGGCGGCGTTGGGGCACTCCCCACCATTGCGCGTCGAGCACGCGCCAAGCCACGCTCCATCGTCCGTCCACGTCGCGGTATCCGCCGTAGGTCGGCCATCCTTTTTCAGGCACTGGAATATCGGGGGCTTCCGGCTCCGCCGTGCGGATAGCTTCTTCAAGGACTGCCGCAAAGTCTCGGCCTTTGTTGGAGCTGAACGCTCCCGGCACGTTTTCCCATACCATGTATCTTGGTCGAATAAACTCACCTGTTCGTCCATTCTTTCTGTCATGTTCCCGCATCTCCCTGATGATTCTGATTTGTTCCATGTAAAGCCCGGAACGCGCTCCCGCAAGCCCGGCTCGTTTCCCGGCGATCGACAAGTCCTGACAGGGCGAACCACCGATGATGCAGTCTACCGGCTCGATCTCCGCGCCGACAATCCTGCGTATATCGCCATAATGCTTCACCCCAAATCACCTCCTGCGCATCTTTCGTTCAGTTTTTTCTTCGCAAGCTCCACAGCCCTTCTCGTAACGCCAAACGCCTGACAGATCTCCGAGTTCGTCCGTTTGAGCGTCAGCATCTCCGCCAGGCGCTCCAGCTCGATTTTCTTCGGTCTGCCTTCCGCCTTTTTCGGTTTTCCGCCGGAAAGACAATTGCAGCACTCCGAATCCGCATATGGGCAGTGATTCAGGCAAAAGTCAATGTTCTGCTGTGAATCCGTATGTAGCCCGCCTTTTTCTTCCCGAAACGAGCTGTTCCACGGCGCGACGGCCGTAATGACCATGCTGTCCAGTGTCTTCTCCATAGTATCTCTCCCAATTCCGTTATACTTCTCTCACCCGGATGCCATGCACCCATAGCATGAGCTTTCTCTTGAGCACAAATTTTGCATACGGCGCGGATGATGGGTTGCGATACCCCTTGGAATCCTCAACGATGAGCTCACCGTCCTGCTCATATGCAAAATCCGCAATGTAGGTCACGGCGCGCTCCAGAAGCACCTGCTTGTCCTTGAGCCGCCTCCCGTTCGCGCCGTACCGCTCCTCCGTTTTGTACTGCGCGGGGATCAGCAGATATTCCTTCTGGCATTCCAGATTCTGAATCAAGCCCTGTGCTTCCAGCAGACGAAGCTCGTCATAGCGATCCGCTTCTCGCTTGCTGTCAAATAATCTTCCGTCGTGCTCGACCTTCTGGTTATGCAGTTTGGGCTGTTTCTTCGGCTTCTGGTTTTTTTGCGGTGCGGGCGGCTGATTCGCCGCCCGCCGTTTCAGTTCCTGCAATAATTTCCGTTCCGCCTGCTGCCGGTACGGTTCCGGCAGGTCGGAAAGGCTGATGCTTCTGCTCATTGATCAAGCCTCAAATCGTGAGCTCATAGTCATCTGTGCCGAGCACATCTTCGTATTCCCCTGCCGGCACATCTTCTTCCGGCATCGATCCCTGCATCTGCTGGCACAGCTCCCAGAACGAGTCTACAAACGCCGCATTGAATTTTTTCGTAAACTCCTTGCGATTCTGAATATACCCGTCCGCCATCGCCGCATTCAGGCTCCCGACCAGCGCATCCAGCGCCGCCTCGCGCACGCCGTCGCTCAAAATCTCCATGTGGTCGATCCGCAGCTCGTCCCACGTTTTGTCTTCTCCGGCGCTGTTTCTGTATTCCTTGCTTGCCCAGTGACCGGCGATGAGTACCCAATCTCCCTTTTGCGCCCGCTGTGCAAGCTCCGTCTGCCGGCAATCCCCCACGGAGATCACGTTCATAAACCGTTTATCCTCATAGGCGATCCCAAACGTCACCTTGGGCTTCGGGGTCGCGCCTTTGGTATACTCAAATTTTGCATCCCGCGTGACCTTGCCCCATACCAGCATTGTCTCACATACGCGCCGCTTCGGGTCCTTCGGGTCTTGTGTGACCGCACTCGCAATGGGTCTCATGCGTCCCCACCGCCAAAGAATCCACCGTCGTCCTCCGTGGGGATGATCGGCTGTACGTCAGGTCTTACGATCTCGTGCGGTCTTTTCTGCGTGCGCGGCTGTTTTTCCGCAGGCTGCTTCGTCGCCGCCGCAGATTCCTGCTTGGCAGCTCCCCGATCTGCCATCACATTCTCCGGCGTTTCTCCGTCCGTAAAGAAATCATCATCGGACGCATCGTCCAGCGCCGGCGCTGCGGTTGTCGTGCCGACGACCTCTCCCGTTCGCTTGTCCACGTCCAGAATCGGCATATCGGGGACAACGCCGGTCTCTGCGTCGCTGTCCAGCGCATAGCGCACCTCGTTCGAGAGCGGCGCATAGCCGGAGTTCAGCAGACTGCGAAGCACCGTTTTCTTACACATCCGTTCCTGTCCGCCGTCCACATCATACCAAGGTGTGGACTTCCGAATCTTCGCTTCCTCCGCCTCGCTCAGTTCACCCGACACGAATGCCTTGTATTTTTCCAGGTCGAACGCCTGCGCGTACCGCTCCGCGTGCCGCAGCAGCTTGTCCATTGACCAATATTCACTTCTGAAAAGCCCATCCTTGAGCTCAAAGTAGGCGTAATACCCGGTGATCTTCGCCGCCTCGCGCTCTTCGTCCGAATCATAGACGTTAAAGTCGAACGACGGCTTCCCCGTCCTGCGGTCTCGCCCCTTGTATTCGCCCTCGCGGATGTCGATGCAGTCGATGTCGCTGTATGCCCCCGTGGAAAGCGCGAGCTGCAGCATACCCTTATAGCCGAGGACATAGACGCAGGTCTGACCATACGGGACAAGATAGTACCCCATTCCCAGCGACAGCCCCATGCCCTCGCCGCGCAGCGCGGCGGCAACGATCGTTCCGGGGTCGCACGCCTTGAGCTGTTCCGACGCATTGACTGCCGAAATAAGCGTCGAGGTGAAGCGTGCCGCTACCTTATCGTCCTTCAGCGACTTCTGGATCAGCCCCTGCATCGCGTTGGACGTGATCGCGTTAGAAAACGACTGCCGAGCGCCACTCGGCGCAAGTCTGTTTGTTGCGTTCATTGATTCATTCCCTCCGTTTAGTCCCCAAATTTCGGCACGCGGCAAAACCGAATGCCGTTCTCGTTCAGCCAGTCCCGCAGCGCAGTTTTCTGCGCCGCCGTCACAAAGCATCTGAAATCGAGCACCTGCACCGGCTCTTCTGCCGGAATTTCTGGCGGAGCTCCGTTCAGAATCCGTTCCGCCTGTTCTGCCGCCGCCATATCCGCTTTACGGCGCGCATTCTGTTCCGCGCACTCCCGTTCGATCTTCTGCTGTTCGGCAAATCTCGCCTGTGCGGCGGCTTCCTGCGCCGCCTTTCTGGCTTCGCGCTCCTGCTTCATGCGCATGAGCTCCGTGCCGCGCCGCAGCGCCGATCCAAGGTCGAGCGTTTTCTGGTATTCCAGCAGGATCTCGTTCTCAAATTCGCCGCCCGCGCTCGTGATTGTCTCCAGATTTTCCGTGATCGCGCTGACCTGTGCGTGAATCGCGGCTTTCGCCGTCTCCAGATCATAAGTGACGTTCATCCAGCGGGGATCTTCGATCCGTTCAAACGCCAGCCATGCCGGCGGCTCGATGGATTTGAAATATTCGCACAGTGCCAAGCGCTTCTCCGTTTTCCGCTTCTCATCGAACGCCTTGAGCTGCGTGTCGATGTTTTTCGCCGCCTCGTCGCACATCCCGGCGAGTTCCTTCATCTTCGCCTCGAACTCGTTGTAGGGTTCGAGGTAGCGCCTCTTGATGGCAATGCGCTGCTCCGAGATCGCGGCGCTGATCTTCTTGATCTTCGCTTTATCCGCCTTGGACGCGCCGATTGCGTCCTCTGTGACCACCATGGTCTTGTATGCCGCCAAGTTCTCCGCCAGCCACGCCTTGACCTCGTCAAAGTTGAAGTCCAGGCTCTGCGGGATGGCTTTGTCCAGGTCGGTAATCATCCGAATTTCTGTCGTCTGCATCAGCCATCCGCCTCCGGCTCGTCATATTCCGTGATACGCTTGAGCGGAAAGTATGCCGGGTTGATGTTTTCCTGCGGCACATTGACCTCCGCCACGATTGCCCGATTCTTCCCATCGCCCGCCGGCACGACCACGCGGTCGCCGATCTTCAGCGGCAGGTCTGTCTCGTAGCTGTACGCCCGACCAACGTATCCCTGCGCGCTCTCGCGGTAGAATTTCACTCCTACGAACATTTTTTACCTCCTCCTACAATGTCAGTGTCATGGGCGGCATCGTCCGGGTCTGTACATAGCCCCAGAATGTGTCCGCCTTGTCCAGCAGCCACGCAAGATCATCCTCGTGATCTGCTCGTTCAATGTGCCTTGTTCGGATCGACCAGTCCCCCCGAATATCCCGCAGCGCCGCAAACAGATCTACGAACTCCCAGCCGGTCGCCAGCATCTGCCAAAGCGTCTGTGCAAAGTACCAAACCGGCACCTGCCCATCCGCCCATTTCTGGTAATCCGCTTTTTTGATGAGCTGCCCGGTCTTGATCTCCAAGACCCCGCAGCGCCCGTTTTCGTCTGTGACCTGCCCGTCCAGCGTCGCCGTGAGCCAAGGTCGTTCGCTCTGCGCCAGAATGTCGTATGGGTAATGCTCGACCTTCCTCTGCGGGTTCATCGCGGCGTACAAATTACGAAGTGCCGGCTCCATCCTCACGCCGCGTTCCACAGCTTCGCTGCCGGATATGTCCTTTTGACTTTTCTGCCCGGTCTTGATCTTCCACAGCTCGATAGGCGTTGTCCACGGTGATATTCCGCAAACCGCCGCCGCGTCCGATGCGCCAATTCCGAGTTCCTGACGCCCGATCAGCCAGCTCTCCCGGTCTTCAAAATGTTTTCTGATCAAGCTCATACCTGCGCCGCCTGCCTCATTTCTTCCACGGGGATATGCGCCCTGCGGCAAATCTGATTCAGTTCACCCAGCGTAAACAGCTTCGGTTCTTTCATCTTCTTTCGCGCCGTGTTTGCCGAGCACCCGATCATCTCTGCCACCTTCGGCGCCGTCGCATATCCCTTAATGAGCCGTGTGACCTTGATAAAATCCGGCTCACGGCTTTTCAAATACGGCATCTTTCTCGCCTCCATTTGAAATCTGATAGTGTCTGTCCAAATTTGGACTGTCCCGATGCTTCAGATTAGCCACACTGCGATTGTGCTAAAAGCTCCTTGATCTGCTGATAGTTCATGCCTACTTGCAGCAAAACCGACACGCGATTTTCCATCGCAGATATTGCTTGCAGTTCGTCAGATGTCATGTAGTCGCTGGCATTTGCGCATTTATATGCGCCGCGCTCTTCCCTTACTTGCCGTGCCGACTTTCCAATCGCCATTCGATATGCCAGATCTGTGTACTGACTGTACTTCAGTTGCTTGTGAGGGCTATCCGGCAGCGCTTTGATCGCGTCTGTCATTTCAAGCCTGATCGGTTTTCGTGCCGCGCGAGTCGCCCGCACGTTCATCAGTTCCTCCCGCATGGCGTAGAACTGCCGGACAAGTTCCTTTTTGAACGCGATGACATTTGGTGTATTGCGAAGAAATGTCAATAGAAGCGTCGCTTGCTGCTCATTCAGGTGATAGACCTTGACCATTTGCTGTCCGCCGCGTGTCTGCAAGGGTCGGATTTCAAATCCGACCCTTCCGAACTCCCGGAAGTCTTCCTCGTGCCGCTGAATCAGTTTTTGCACCGTGTCGCGTTTTACCTCTGCGCACTCCGCGATAATCTCCGACGTCGTAAACGGCTCTTCTGTGTTTGGCGTCAAGAATACGAGGTTGTTCATGTTCTAATACCACCTCACATCTCGATCTTGAGCGCTTTTGCAATGGCTCTTGCCACATTTTCGGATTCTCTTGCCCCCGCCATGAACGCATCGATCGTCGAACGTGAGAAGCCCGTCAGGTGTCCCAAATCTGCATTTGTGAGCTGCTTGATTCGCTTCTGCTTCACGATTTCTGCCTTAAAAAGCTCGAAAATACTTACACCTCCAAATTCGTCAATAAATTCACATAAAATTCATGTGTTTTGTGTAAAGACCGCTTGACAAACGCGGCAAAAAAATTTATCATGCATGTGCTATGTCACATGAAACACGAACGGTGTTAGGTATTTCTGCCGAACGCCATTGCTTTTCTTTTGCCTTTTATGTCTAATTTGCTTTACGGACGTATTGTATCACATGATTTATGTGATTTCAATACGATTCACACGTTTTATGTGATTTCGGACATTTGCACAAATCAGGAGGTACGTTTATGTCAAAAACGCCCAACAACGCAAATCAAGAAACCGAGATCAGAGACCGTGTCCTTTCACTGATAGGAGACAGTTACGGAAGCGCGCAGGCGCTGCTCTGCGCGCTTGGTGTAAAATCCAAAAATATCGTAAGCGAATGGCGGGCTGGTCGCTCCAAGTCCTATATGCGATACATTCCGCAAATCGCGGCTTTTTACAACGTCTCTGCCGATTGGATTCTCGGAAACTCCGACGAAAAGAATCCAACAAAGGAAAAACAGCCCACCGTTTCCGATGAGCTGTTTTCGCCAAAGAATCTAACTGAGAATAAAGAGCGCGCAATTCAATTTCTTTTGAGCCTAAATGATGAAGAAGCCAAAAGGCTTATGGATGTTGGCAGCGTCATGTTTGATAAGTAGCTACTCGCTGTTTTTCGTACATCTGAAGCATTTTCTGAGCCTGTTCATCGGTCATTCTGAGAATCATCTTGACAGCCTCAATCTGAATTGGGCTCAATGCGTTTGACGCGATTGCCTCTTTTAGCTTTTCCATATTCAGCCTTTCCATTTGCTGCGCGTTTTTTATCGTCATTTCGTCTCTAGCCATATTCCGTTTCCTTTCCCACATATTTTTCTGTGTTCTCGTGCCGCCGTGCATTGTAGATTAGTTTTGTCGCTTTTATATTAAAACATCTGTTCTCATTTATCAATCATCAACCTGTACAAATCTTTTTCGATTTTTTCTACATCGCGCACTCCGTCGCGTCCCAATTATCGTACCGAGGGTGTGATAGAATCAGTAGCTTATCAAGCCGTGATGCCTCACGGCTTGCCGGACCATGGTCCGGCATTCATCCTAGTTTTTGAAGGGGGCTTTTTCCGTCATGCCGAGATAACCAATTCGCCGCCGTTCTGCCGGTGGCAATGTCCATAGCGACCAGACTGTTTACACGTTGTTCTGCTGCACTTCCATCGTATCAGACGTTTTTGGGAAAAATCAATACTCCAGATTGCGAATTGCTCCCCCAGATTTGAAATTCGCTACCATGGATTGCAAAATTTAACCTATTTTTGAAATTCTGCTTATTTGGAGGCGTTTTCTTTTGACATCTATGGAAAAACTTGCGCCTTTCTTCGAGGCGTACTCAGAAAAGGTGAAGCATCGCAGAAACGAGCTCGGCTGGACTGTGACCGATCTGTCCGGGCGTTCCGGCGTGCCGTATTCCAACGTCAGCCGCGTCAATGCCGGCACGCAGGCAAATCCTCTGCTCTTTAACGAAGCTGCCGTCGCGGACAGCATGGGGCTCTCACTTGACCAGCTCTGCGGTCTCAACGCTCCCGTTGAAAGCGAATCCGAACTGCGCAAAGAACTCCACGCTCTGCAACTGGCGAACGCACAAAAGGATGCGGAGATCCAACGCCTGACCGGCGAGGTCAACACCGCAAATGCCAAAGTCGAGCGTTCAAAGAGCACGGACGCCATGTATACCATGCACTTTCTCCTAACGCCTCTTCTCGTGCTGGCTCTGATCGTCTACCTTGTTTTCGACTTTCGGATCAAGGATGCCGGTCTCATCCAGTTCGGCAATCTGTCCCCCCTGGCATGGGCGCTGATCCTCGTGATCGTCGCCGCTTCCATCCTGTCCGGCATCGTAGCGATCCGTATTGTACGGCACAATAAAAAATCTTGACCCCGGAGGCATCTATTTTGAACGAATCTCAAGAGCGCGATCAGGCAGTCCTTGACGCGCTGGATAAAAACATCAAACTCGCGCCCCAGCTCGGCATCTGCGCGGAATCTTTCGCGGCACTGAAAGAAGAATTTCTTCGCGTCATGCAAGAGCGCGATGACGCTATTTCTCGCTATCAGGAGTTGATTGCTCATGATTTGTAAATCCTGCGGCAGAGAGATAGAAAAAAATTCTTTATTCTGCAACTGGTGCGGCGAAAAGCAGATCAAGGAGCGCAAGAAAAAAGATGAAATCAAAATTCCATCACCGCACAAACTAGCCAGCGGAAACTGGAATGTCTACTTGGCTGCTGAAAAGCAGAGCATCACCGAGCCAACGCGAGAACTCTGCATTGCCAAAGCAAAAGCCGTCCGTGCCGGCTTCATAGAGCAAAAGAAAAGTACTCCGAGGCTTACCACTGGTGACGCAATCGAAAAAATGATGGCTGCCGAAAAAGGTGTTTTATCCCCTTCTACGCTCCGCGGTTATGGCATCACGCGCCGAAATCGCTTTCAAGCATACATGGATAAGGACATTTCTTCTGTTGACTGGCAGACGGCTATCTCCGCAGAATGCCTTCTTGTCTCCGCAAAGACGGTCTGTAACGCGTGGGACGCTGTTGTGGCGGCAATGCGATATTTTAAGATCACCCCGCCGGACGTCAAACTTCCAAAGTTTAAAAAGGGCGGTCAACCGTATCTCGACTACGAGCAGATTCAGCGCTTCATCCCCGCCGTTCGCGGAAAAGATTGTGAACTTGCCGCACTTCTTGCCCTTCACTCCCTCCGTCTTTCAGAGCTGCTTGCCTTAAAACGCAGCAGTATCGTCACCGCCAAAGCAGGTGCTGAGTATATCGTTGTATCAGGCTCTATCGTCCCAGATGAGAATAACACGTTCGTCGAAAAAGATACAAATAAAACATCTCACTCAACCAGAGAGATCCCTGTTCTAATTCCGCGTCTCCTTGAGATACTGCCAGACATACCGCCGGAAGATCGCCTATTTCACGAAAACCCGCGTCTGATCGGGCGTCGTATCAACCGGGTGTGTGTGAGCGCAAATCTTCCTCCCGTGGCTGTGCATGGGCTTCGCCGCTCATTTGCGTCCCTATGCTATCATCTCAATTGGAGCGAAATCCGTACCATGAGCGTCGGTGGTTGGACAGATTATAAAACGGTCCATGAGCATTATCTCCAAGAAGCACAAAAAGACAAAGATCGAAATGCAAAGAAAATGCAGCGATTCTATGCCGACATTGATCGTCGTTCCAAAGCGACCTGACGCGTTTCGATTTTCGTTTCGATTTTCGCGCGTAAACCGCTTATTTTTTGCGCACATAGTTGAACGTATGCGCAAATTATTTCGCACCCAAAAACGCCAAAAACCTTTGGTATATAAGAAAAAGCCCGTAATCACTACGATTACGGGCTTTCCTCTTTATGGCGGAGTGGGAGGGATTCGAACCCTCTCAAAATCAAGCAAACCCGTTGAAAATACAGCGCCAATTATAACTGTTTTGAATTTCGTTTCGATTTTCAACTACTTTTTTCATTCGTACTTTCTGTTTTGGAGCAAAGTATCTCTCTCCTGCATCACGCGCTCAAACTCACCCTTGAGCGCCACAAACACATCACAGCAGATTCCGAACTTCGGTGCTTCCTGTATATTTCGGTCTAACGCTTTGAGCACGATAGCATCCCGCGCTCTGGATTCCTGCGTGATTGTACTGACCATCAATTCCCCTCCAATCTGAAACTCACTCGAATTGTGGCTTTATTTCTCATCGGAAACTCAACCACGAAAAATCTGCCTTTCGGGTGGACGTATACTACTCTCCCTGTGTGATTTCTGGCTTCTCTGCCTGCGTTTCCATTATCAGGTGCAAAGGTGAAGTCCAGTTTTCGGACGACGACGTCCCCGACTTTAACATTCACGATTCGACCACCTCCGTCAACATCGGCGGCGTATCTGCAATGGCATCGTCGATCGCTTTCAATTTCGCGTCCTGCAAAAACCGTTTCACGCTTTGCGGCAACTTCGCTTGTTCCTGCTCCTGCGCCTGAATTGCCCGGAAGGATCGCATAACGTTTGATGCTACAACGCTCTGCACCGTCGTAACATCCATCATTGACCACTCAAAGAGCTGCTGCGGACTTCCCACCAATCTCTGTAAACTTTTCGGGAGCTTGTCAAATTCCGCTTTCGAGTCATACCCGGCATTCACAATCGCCTTGTAGATCTTCGACCATGCTTCCTGCTCCGTCATGCTGTCCGGCGTGGTGATCTTTCGAATCTGCTCCTTGACTTCGCCAATATTCGGTGGGAAATTGCTGTTGCGCGACGCGATCATAGCCTTCACTGCCGTGGCGACAATTTCGGCAGGATCGTCGGCAAACATTTCTGCCCACAGATTGACGATGCTATTTGCCTCTTCGAGTGAAAGCCCCTGATAGAACTTGGGGTAAGCGGCTTTCAGGACCGCCAAAATAGAAGTCGTTTCAAATTTGTCCATTTCTCATGCCCTCGGCGAGGTCGGCAAATACGTTTCCGCTGAATCCATTTCCCTGATTGCGATAGCGGGTGCCGCCCTTATCCTGCTCTCTTGAAAGCCACGACGTAATAAACGACTTTATTCCGCGCCGCGTTTTACGTTTCGTCGGGTTGGATTCACACCACCCGACCATGTTGCGTAGCGCCTGCATAACATCGACATTGGGGTACAGCTCACACCAGCGGCTGTAATCATCCGGCATAACGTCGTAAAAACTCTTATCATTCAAGATGATGCTGGCGACTGGCGGCGCGGAGACGGATTCCGGCTCTGCGCAAGAAGTATCGTAAGATACTTCCTCTATATCTTTCTCTATCTCTGTATCTATATCTTTCTCTATATCTATATCTACGTTGCAGTTATGTTGCAATTTGTTGCGCTCCCGTTGCATCTGCGTTGCATCCGTGTTGCATTGCAACACTTTTCGGCGTTCTCGTGACAATCTTGAACGCTGCGTACTAGCTGCCTCGGACTGCGTATTTTCAACTGCATAAGGGATAAAGAAGTGAACGTCATCCGATGTTTCCATCAGCCCGCATGAAAGAAGATATTGCACGGTAACAGTCACATTTTCGACACTTTCATCTAACTCCAGTGCCAATTCCTCGGCAATAGACTTTTCGAGACCAGTGAACGTGATGATGCCATCGTGCTTCATGGCAATCAACTGCATTTTCAGGTAAATAATCGTGTAAGTATCGCCGCCAGCCAATTTTCGGAGTTTTTTAATCCGTTTGGACGTGAAAAAATCATCCTTCAGTTTGAGCCAGTGGTATCTCTTTTCAGCCATCGCTTTCCTCCGATTCTTCGTTGATGGGATGAACGATGACACCAAGACCTGATTTAGCTGCAATACACATGATGGCATCAAGTTCCGCTTGTGTAAGAAGCCCAAGAGACAGTACGGGAAGAGCCGGATCATTCAGGTCGGGCAGTCCCTCGCTGTCGAAAATTACAGTAGAAAACAATCGTTCCATTTTTACCTCCCATCAAAATGGCAGATCCGAGTCGTTGCCGGCAATCGGCGCAAAGCCGCCCGCGATCGCGTCGTCCTCTGCATCAACCAGCTTGTCCATACGAGGGTGGTCGTCCGAATCGGCGTCCTTTTTGGAATCCGCAAAATACAGCGTCTCCACGATGATCTCCGGCGCGGAGCGCTTCTGACCGTCTTTCGTTTCATATTTTCGGATAGCCAGCCGCCCTTTTACGATCGCGTAGCTTCCCTTCTGGAAATACCGCGCTGCAAATTCTGCCGTACTTCGCCATGCTACACAATCCAAAAAATCCGTCTCCCGGACACCCTCGCGGTTTTTGGCGTCCCGCTCCACAGCCAACGTGAAGGACGCCACGGCATCACCCGCCTGCGTGCGGCGAAGTTCCGGGTCTTTGACCATCCTACCCATGATCGCAATATTGTTCAAACTCATTTTCACATTCTCCTTTGACTAGCATATAGTCGCGTCGCGCTCGTGTGGGGCTGTAGGGCTGTTTTCTGCTGCTCAACGTGTCATTTGACGTTTAACATCAATTCTCGTCTCTATGACGCCCCTGCGGCGCGACAGTGGCATCTCATTTCAGACTCGATAAAATCCAGAGCGTCACGATCAGGGTGCTGAAAATTGCCATGACTGCATATCTGACAGCTCCTGCGACGTATTTCTGCCGGATGCACCACAAACAGCTATACACCAGCAATGCGGTTGATGCCACACCAAACCCGATCAATATCCATCCAAGAATAACCGAAAAGAAATTTTCCATTGCAGCTTCTCCTATCTGCAAAAATAAATTCCATCCTGATACGAAACAACTTCCGTTCCCTGAAACACATTGCTCTGCCAGATGACGCTTTCGTCAAAAACGCGTTCGCCTTCCAGCAGACGCCGCGCGCATTCATATGCGCGATCTACCGCGTGGAGCTCCACATCGGATGTGGCACGCGCGGGCCATACGATACCCGTCCACGAGAATGTGTTGTATTGCCCCGGCTGTAGCAGAACCTCCTCAATTGTTCCGGGGAAGTCCGGGTGCGCCACGCGATTCAGAACGACGTTCCCGACCATCATCCGCGTCTCGTCGCTGCAAGCATCACCGCCGGCTTCGACGTAGATCGTGCAGGCAAGCATCTCCAAATCGTCCTCGTCAATGGTGGGAGCACTAACATCAACCGCCGCAGAAATCTTCAAATATTCTTCTGTAGACCCTGCGCTCTCCAAATTAAGCTCCGGCTCTATCGTTTGCGTATCGGCTACCGATGTGCTTGATTCTTCAAAATCATCAGCAGGCGGTGGACCAGTTTCATTGACGTGCGTGGCGCACGATCTTTCGGCGTAAAGTTCCGGGTCATCTGGCAACTGACTACTATCTTCACTCTGCGCTTCCGGCGTGAGTTCTTCTGCCGAACCCGTTTCGGCTCTCACCATTGCCGCAGCAATCAAGATGATCGCACAAATAATGACCGCGAGCGCCAATCTGGCGATCAATTTCAAGCATTTAATCATTCTTTTAAGCATTTCCTACCTCTGCCTGCTCCGATGCTGATTGCCGGAGCAGCTTCATTTTTTGTTTGTTGTATTTGCTGCGCAGCATGGCTTCTTCGTGATTTGCCCAATACCAGTCGCGCTGATGCTGGCGGCGTTTTTCGGCATGATTGGCATAATACCTGCGGTGACGCTCCCGATTATCCCGCTTGGCTTCCCGTTCCGCCCGCCGCTCCTGCGCCTTCCCATCATAGAACCCGATGTGCTTATAGCTCTTGGCGAAACAGGATTCTGAACAGAAATATGTGGTCGCCTGCTTCTTGCCGTCTCGGGGGATCTGGCGCATCCAGGGGCTTGCGGCAGATGTAACAAACTCCCGACCGCACGTCCCGCATGATCGGATGAGCGTCAGCCGAAAATCGGTTTTCCTCCGAACGCTCATATCTACGCCTCCCGCACATAATAACGTTTGTACCGCGTCCGATCGCCAAAGCGGTCAACACCGTCTTCCCATACGGAGCATACAAAATAACCCCGATCCTTTAGATCCCATATCCGCGCGCCGAGACGCGTGCACCCGAAAGCGTTCGTGGCCTCCATCTGCGTGATCGACCCATGTTTCTTGCAATAAGCCACCACGCGCTCGCAATCGTTCATGCTGTTCCTCCCTTCTGCGCGTCTGACCAGTTCCGGCATAGCATCGCAAGTGATGCGTAGGAGATGGATTCTCCCCCGACCTCCAGCCATATCCTGCCGTACATACTCGCTATGCTGATGTCGTAGATTTTCAGATGCTTCAGCCCGTGAAACCCGGTCTTTCCGATGTACCGCATCCGAATTGTTGATTCCTGCTTTCCCACGGAATCACCCCCTCTGTCTCTATCATATCAAGCGTAAAAAAGTACGTTTTTTCGCATGAAATCATAGAAAACAAAAACAAATGCCGCCAGAATCCGTTTCCGGGCACTGGCGGCAAAATGATTATTTAAGAATGATTATCGCGGAATATCTGCGTATGCCCCGTGCGCTGTCAAACACACAGCAGAACTTGATGGCCAAAACACGGCGCCGCGGAATATCTTTGATTGCTTCATTGACAAGCTCGTCAATACTGCGTAGGAGTTCATCTTCTATCACGATGACTTTCACTGCTTCACATCCATTTCGCGCAAGGCATTCTCAGCCTCTTCGTATGTCGTGAAAACGGTTTTCCCGAAAGCGCAAAAATCAATTTCAGCTTCGTTGAGTTCTCCAGCACAGCGGAAGTCACCTTCCGGGTCTGGAATCGGCGTATAGAATGGACATCCGGGGCACGAAACGCAGTTAAACGTGACGCAAACACCATGTCGCCGTTTGTCAAGATAAATCGAATCCACCTTGCACTCCACGATCTGTTGCTTGCCAACAGCAAAAACACGGTCGCCGGGATTGCAAGGAAGTCTCAGAATTTTCCCATTGACGTCAGCCACCATCAATTCGACCATCCGAGAGATAGAATAGCCGTCAACCGAAAGTCCCGATTCGATTTTGTGAGCCTCTTTGCAAGCAATGGGAGACAGCCCTGTGTCTTCATATTGCCGCAATCTTTCCCACACCTGCTTCTGCGTGCAGTTGTTGTCATATGGGCATGGTATAGCGCAGCATTGGGCAATGTCGCAGAAGTTCCCTTCAAAAGTCAGTCTCTCCACGCTTTTTCCTCCTCTACGGCTTCCGAAAACCTCCGAATGCGTTTCTTGACGTATCGGCAATACTGGACCTTCAGAAATGCGCCAGGACTGTCCGCGGCATCCGCCAGATACCACATCTCGTCTGCGACATCGAGCATAGCGAAGCAGATGCGCATATAGTCCGCCGCAGCCATCCCCTCCGGCAGCTCTGCCGGATTCAAAGCAATATGCCCAAATTCCTCGCACTGCCGCGCTGCGCAGGCAAACTTTTTCCGATACTCCGGGTCGCCGGTGATTTTGCCGGCAATGTAAATTTTCATTCCGTTTCCTCCTCGATTGGGTCAAGCCCCCATTTCAGGCAGAAATTTGTTTCATCTCGTACCATAGTCAGAACGTACTTTTGCGACAGTTCGTATAGCTTATGGACGCAATAAAAGTTGTCTTTTTTGCAGTAATCGCCGACCGAAGCGCCTTCTGCGTCAAAGTGTTCGCAGTCCGGGCAGGCAAAGACACGGCACACGTCGGCGCAAGCCTCGCAAAAATCATCGGAGGTCATACCGCAATCGGGGTCAACGTAGTCAAACAGAAACATGGACACGGCTTCGCATTCCAGATGCGCTTTCCAGTCATAAACCCGCCCGTCGTATTTGTATATGCTATAACCGTATTCTTCACCCGGCTTAATTTCTCCGTAGCACAAGGAGCATCTATGCAGCTTCTGGGCGGTTCGTATCGCCGATCTCAAAAGTTCAGGTGTCATTTCAGTTCCTCCACATATCCCCAGCTCTGAAACGGGCGGCTGATTTCATACGGCGCTGCGCCAAATTTTGTATCGCGCAAGCCGGTAAACTCCCGCAGTTCTCGCGTGGTATCGTAAATCTTGAGGTTGGAGATATGCCATCCATAGCCTTTTGCTGCGCGCAGATACTCGTGCATATCTCTTAGGTCGAGACACGACTGCCGCGCCACATCGTTTGTTGTCGGCTGATCCTCGCCTTTGACGTAGTAACTTCCACCTGGTGCTTTTGTTTCTAGCTCAAAAATGTGGTCACAGATAAACTCACCAATGACCTTGCCGCGCTCCCCGACCAGCCTGCGCGGGTCACCGTCTTTCGCGCAGTAGATGTAGCACTTAAACGGCATTTCCAGTTTCGGTCGCGTCTTGCGCACCTCGACCGTTTTCTCTCCGCTTACGATCTTCTCACACCACTTCGGGCGGATGCTGATAAGTACCGATTTGCTCATGTTTCTCCTCCATCATTTTTGGGTGTTCCGTAACTGCAAAAATCCGTTTCCTTCCGCCAGAATCCGTCCTTCGTTCTCAGGCAGACCATAGCGCCGTCCGGCTTGCTGTCGTAGTCTCCGTACTTGCAGTCCCTGCAGCGCACCACCGGCGCAACGTCTACGGAAGGCACTTCGTGCAGCCTTCGCACGACATCGACACCGAAGATATGCCCAAGCAGCTTCGCCGCGTCCTTCCGCCTGATATATTCGTCAGCCATTCTTTCGCCCCTCTATCGCGCGCTCCGCTTCCTCGCGGGTCAAAAATACAGTTTTTCCGAATAGGTGCAACCAGCTTACAACCATTTCATAATCCGTCATATAGTATTCGGTTATCTCCGGCTTTCGCTCAGATGTTACCCAAATACGGAATACGGTGTCACCCGGCTTGGACGGACGAATCAGGACGCGCCCCTCTTTGTCCGCCGCAGCCAGTTCCCGCAGGCGGGCAACACCAGCCTGCCCCGCATCACGCATTACGATGTACCGTCCCTCCGCGTCCGCTTGCGCAAACTCCGCGCAGAGTTCCGGCGTCAGCCCCGTGTCCTCATACGCACCAAGTCGGTCTACGATCCTGTCTAGCTCAGGGCAGTCCTCGCAGTGTAGCCCCGTGCATTCCGAGCCAGAGCAGACCATGTAATAGCCATCCTCTTTTTTTATGTGTTGTTCTGTCAGTCGTTCCATTCGTCATCCCATTCCCTTTCCCATTCGTCTGCTTCCAGCAGCGCGTCTCTCTCAGCTTCTGCCTCTGCCTGCTTCTTTTGGGCGAGTGCAATCACCATGTCCTTCCACTCAAGTTCTTTGCGCAGGTCAGCGTTCTCGGCGCTCAAGCACTCGATCAGGTCGGCGCTTACTTTCGGGCACCCATCGCACCCAGCGACCGCCGTAAACGGGCAGTCCTCTGCTCCTCCGCTTGCGCAGACCCGCAGCGCCTGCACGATCTCTTTTGTCGTCATAACATGTCCTCCATGGTCACTTGCCCCGGCAGTTGCTCCGGCTTCACATCCTTTACGCCCTTCTCCTTCTCCCGGCGCATAGCCTTATACTCGTTGTACCGTGCCCGATAGCGGTAGCTGTCTCCGAAGATCGCCCACGCCACCTTGACGACATTCGGCTCATACGGTCGGATCAGTTCCAGATCGGACGCAGCTCTTGCCGAGATCGCGCAGCCGCAGCAGCCTGTCCGCTTGAGACCGTAGACCTCATAGGCGTCTGAGTAACGCAGCCCATAATAATCCTTGTACCATTGCTTGTCCTTGTCTGAAACATAAAACAGCGGTCTGAGGCGGAACTTTCCCGCCGCCGTCTCCGTGAAGCACATCGTCGAGCTGTCTCCGCGCGGCACGCTGCGCATCCCGCCTTCATCGCGGCGCTCCCCCGTGATCACCATGTCGAACTGCTTTTCGATGGCGTGCGCGGGCTGCTTCTTGCAAATGTCGCAGCATTTGTTACTTACCTTGAACGGGATCGGATTTTCCTTGATGAAATCCAGCATATATTTCGAGCTGTTTATAACAAGCTGGATATTCGGACGCGGTTCTCCCACTGAATTGCAGCAACAAAGAAAATTGATCGCCTGCTCGCAGCCGGGATACCTGCCTTTCAATTCCTTCCGCTTTGCCGGCTTGTCCTCCGCCTGATCGTATTCGTCGGCGATGGCAAGCGGGATGTTCTTCTTCTGCACTGCCTCCAGCCCGGCAGACATGATCTTTGATACAAACGGCTGCCCGTACTCGCGTGTCGCCTGCACGATGTTTTTCTCTGGTCTGACAGTCACGATCTCCACGCCGTAGTGCTCTGCCATTGCCTTTACATGGCGGCGCGTGGCATCCATTTCCAGTCCCGTTTCAAAAAAGTAATACTTGACCGTCGGCAGGCTGAAAATCTGTCTGGCAGTCTCGATCATGTGCATCATAATGTCGCTGTCGCTCCCGCCGGAGTATGAACACATCGCGTTCGGATGCTGCTTTAAACGTTTTGCAATGATGCTCTGAATCGCCTGAAACTTCGCCGGCGCATCAAAATCCGCATACGCCGGTCTCTGCTCATAGACGCTGCTTCGGAACTCTCCGTCTTTCTTTGCTCTCACCGTATCCGCCCCTCCTTATTCCTTTTCATGGACCATCCTAGGGCAGATGTACGATACTCCTGTTTCGTCGGATTTAGCATTCGGAAACAACTTTAGTAATTCACTCTGCCTTGTTTTTACAGGATGTTCGTTTGCCCACCGTTCAACAGCATCCACGGCTTCTTCCGCTCTGTCGGCGATGTCGAGCATATTGCATCCATTGCCGATATTTTCAAGCGGACATCCAGTGCACGGATTTGCGTCCTCACCATTCAGGTTGTCAAAATAGTGACACATTCGGCTGTATGCCTTGATAAATTCAACTGCATCCATGGTATTTACCTCCTAATCCCATATCAGATCGCATTTATTTTTCACGCACTCCTGAAGGAGCCGTTTGAAGTCCGAGAACTTTGCGCAGTCCGCGCGTCCCGTATATCCATACGGCAGGTCATCGTTGTAATCGCTGATCACGTCTAAGATCTCCGCGCACGTTCGCGGCTCAATGCGACCACCGCAATCGGACTGTAGGCAGAAATCGGCAATATTGGCACTGACAGCGCCTTTCGCCAGGAGCTCGCCGGTCTTATCGTCAAAAGCATGAAAGAACTCAGCAGCCTTACCTCCAAACAGCGGAGGGTGCGCCAGCTTCGCGTAATGCGAGCCCCACTCCTTACCGGCCAGCTCTGCGATCTTCATGCGCAGCCGAAGGAATCCAGACATCGTTACGTCGATGAACTTCCCGGATTTTTCGCAGTACAACGTTACACTCACCTATCGTTTCACCCCTTTCCCGTTTCTCAAATAGTCGGCGCGAAGCGCCCGCACAAAACCGCTGTTTTCCATCGCTATGCCTTTATGGCTCGGTACATTTTTGAGCGCGCGCCTGCATCCTTCCAGACATCGCTCACAGACCTTATACCCATCCGCCGGCGGAGCCTTGCCGCACTTCTTACAGAGCGTCACACCGTCCATCAGCGTCTTTGGCGTATGCCCGCGTCTCCAATGAGAGTTATTCGCATACCGTCGTCGCTTCATCGCGCATTCCAAACACGACTTATAACCGGGTCTCGGAGGTCTAGCGCCACAAACGCTGCAAAGCCCCGCGGCTTCCCACCGCTTTGACCGCTGCCGATACCATTCGATCTGGCGCGCCCGGTACTCCTTCGACCGCGGGTATTCCTTCTTCACATAGTCGTTGATGCAATCCGGGTACGGACACTGAAAACAATCCTCCCGTTTACAGTTCAATATTTCTATCCTCCTCACGCGAAAAAGCGTCCTCAAACGTCAGCCCGGTCAGTTTCAAGATTTCCCGAATTTCGGAAATACGGAACTCAGTTTCCCCTTGTAGCCGTTTCCGCAGATAGACCGAGGCGTTTCCGCTGTACTGATACCCCAAGGCATCCAGCAGCTTCGGCATCCCGTATCGGTGCGCAGAAAGCCACTGTCTCAGCCCCGGATAGCAGATGCCGCGGATCGGGACGTAACTTGTCTCATCCGCACGGAGTATCTGCGAAATGTACTGCTTGGACACCCCCAAAAGATCTGCGATGGCCTGACACGTCCATCCCGCATCCCGGAGCTCCTGCGCCTGTCTATGCCGTTCGCGCGGCCCCCTCTTAACTGCCAATTACAGCCCCTCGCTTTCGCTTATATCTACTTCCAGCATACACACCGCACCAAGGAGGTTTTTTCGCACCGCAAAGCCATGTCCGCCGCCGCCTACCCGCAATCCATCTGCTGACCACTCACCCCTTAATCGGTGCCGACCCGTAGGGTCTCTGTTATGTTGCCGTAAGGCAACCGCGCAAATTTTATTTTTTGAGGTTTTGATATGACACCTTTCCCTTTTTTCCTCAGATTTGAAAACATACCCCCACCCCCCAATACACAGAAAAAAGAAAAGCGCCAGCCGAAGCTGACGCAGAAAACGCAGTATGGATTTGAACGCCGCACTCGCAGCGGAATTGAACGGGCGGAATGTCGAGCGGAACATGGGGGCGGGGGGAAGAGCTACGCCACGGAGCGTGGCGGAAAAGTCCGCCAGGTTTGTAAAACCGGGGCGGGTCGCCGCCGAAATGACGGAATGAATGCAGGCAAGCGCCGGAACTGTTGGCATTATGCCCTATAATCCCAACGGTTTCTTGCGTTTTCGTGGTGTTATTTGCAAGTTCCACGTCATTTTCCTGCAAAATCGCACCGCCACGCCTGCCTGGGCGCTGCGAGCTGGACGGCGCAGGCGCGCCGCCTGGATGGAAAGCGGCAAAAATCCGCCCTGAACACGCCGCCCCTCGGAACACTCCGCCCCTCTCCCCCTCAATCCCCGCCAAGGATGAGCAAGGACGTGCAAGGACGGGCAAGGATGAGCAAGGACGGGCGAGGACGGGCAAGGATGAGCAGCAGCAGGCGAGGACAGACGCAGGCGGGCAAAGGCTGACGGAAAGCCGCGCGGAATGAGAATGGAATGTACTGTAATTTAGAACCCGCGCGCGTAAAACATCCGCGCACGCCGCGCGCGGGCGCACGGGCGGGAGTACGCGCGCGCACACGCGCGATTATAATATAGTATAGGTCGGTGAATGGGCGGGACGGTTTAAGGCATGGCGAGGCTCTGCGGGGGCGTGATGGGGCGCAGAAAAGCCGCCCCGGACGGATGCCGGGACGGCTTGAGACACTGCGCGGGATGTTTTGCGGCGTTAGGGCGCTTTTGGCACGTCCTGCGCCGCTTTTTTATCAGCTGATGCGGTGTCGGCGGGATCACTAGCAGGCTCAGACGTTCCGCGCAGGGCGCGCAGCCGCTCAATGCGCTGTTTGATCTGATCCTCCAGGCGTTCGGCGGGCACGGTCTGGCGCGGGGCGCTTCGGGCGGGCGCAGCCTGCGCAAGGCGGCGCGTCCTCTCGTCTGCGTCTGCCGTCAGGCGGATCGCGCGGGCGAGAAACGCCGGGACATCCTCCCCGGCCGCCGCCGCCGCTGACCGCGCAAGCTCCCGCATATCATCCGCAACATCTGCGCATTTCTGCGGCTGTGGCGCTCCTGCGGCGTTTCCGCCGCCATCCCCCGCCCGCAAACAAGCGGCAATGTGGGACGCAAGTGCTGCGTTGACGGTCAGACCGCGATCCGCACACCACGCACGGAACGCCTCGCCGTCCGCCTTACTCAGCCGGACTCCAAGCGTTACCCGGTTTTTCTGCTCCCACTTATTTTGGGCGCGGCGTTCTGCGTCTGTCCTCGCCCCGTTCGGATTCTTTGCAATCGGCATAATGTATACCTCGCTTTCGTTTGCTTCTTGCCTTTTATTCTACCGGCGCGGGTCGGTTTGTACCATCGGCAAAATGAACAAAATATACGGTTAATTTTTAGCAATTTTTTCATAAAATCGTGATTCAGCGATACGATTAACCGAATACCGAAATAACGCAACAATTATGCAAGAAAATACGATTAACCGCACATATAATGCGAGAAATTCAAACTTTTTGCGCTGTTTGACATACGATTAAACGTATAGTATAATCAATACATCAAATGAAACAATGAACGCCCAGCAGGGCGCAGGCGAAACGCCGGAAAGGACACAACATGGCTAAGAATTTCAAGATCGCGGACATCGACCGCAATGCGCGCTACACGGTAGCAACCATCGACAACTGGGACGGACACGCGGAGCGCCGCGAAATGACCGGGGCGGAGCTGATCGACTTTACCAACGCAGCCGCGCACCTGTACGACATCCACGCGGAACTGATCCCCGCCGCCGCGAGATCGTCGCCGCCTGCTATACCTTTGATTATAAAACCCTCACCGTCGCCGCTTGCTGTTCAATAGCGCGATGAACAAAGGCGAGTACATTTTTGTCACCTGCGCGGCGAGCTGCGCCAACGGCAACGCTTAAAACTCCGCCAGAGATTGTGAGCTTGTCAATTTTTGCGAGCGGAATATAACCCCTTACAGTCTCGGCGTATTTAGAAATAAATCGCTGCATCTGGCGCGGGGTGCAAGAAAAACCTCTGTTAAAAGCAGTTCCTCCGCATCCTGCGCCCCCGCCAATCGTATAGTTGCCAGCGTGTGCCGTGTAATGGCATCTATGGCAAAGTGTAACCCCATTTTCAATATCTAATGCGCATTCTGGAAATTCCGTGCGGCTCTTTATATGGTGCGCTTCAAGTTTTTGTGTACCCCCGCAAAAAACGCATTTGTTTTCGTCTCGGTCTTTTACAACTCGCGCCCATTCGGCGCGCGTAACAAAATAAGCCATAGGTTACCCCGCGCACGTTTTTTAAGATTCTGCGCTCGGCGTGATCGCCAAAAGATCGCCAGACGGAAGCCGGATAGCACATTCCAACGACGCGCCGCAAGCTGCTGAAAGGCGCGCCAAATCGTCAAGACGCCAGTTTTGCGGAGACTTTAAGCGCGTATTCAGGTTTTGCGGCGCAATTCCGACGCGCCGCGCTAGTTCCGCCTCGCGTATGCCGGTATCGGCTAACATATATCTAATTGCTTTGCTTGCGTCCATGATTTGCCCTCCTAAAGATTTTCTAATGTTAAATCTGCGAATTTCTCCGCACTTGTCCCGATTATAATTGACTTTGTGCATTTTGTCAATACCTACAATTATTTCATCAATTATTTGTATAATGTTCCGTATTGATTTTATCATGTTTTACTATTATAATAAAGCCATCAGATAGAGATAAACAGCCCCGCACCGGGGCGGAAAGAGGTACAAAATGAAAACGAACGCAAAGCAGGAGCGCAAACCACTCGCGGACATGATGAGCGACTACCGCGCAGAGCGCGACACAAAGCAGACCCCCGCCGACATCCTGCGGCAGGCGGGCGCGCTGGAGCTGACGCACCGCGTCGCCGTCTACGTCCCCAGTACGCAGAACGTGAGCACCGCCGCGGATAATACCGCGCAGGTTAAGCGCGTCGCCCGCCGCTTTTGCGAGCTGTTCGGCGGCGCGACCGCGCAGCAGTCCGCCGGGTACTGGATGAGCGAGCGCGCCGGGCTTGTGACAGAGTCCGTGACTATCGTTTACGCCAACTGCACCAAGGCGCAGCGCGACGCGCAATTGGCGCAGGTGCTGGAGCTTGCGCAGGACATTAAGCGCGAGATGCAGCAGGAGGCGCTCAGCGTGGAGCTTGACGGCACGCTGTACATCATCTAAGGGGGGGCGGCTGCAATGATTATCGACTTGATCCTGGACCGCAAGGACGGCAAGCCCTACGATCCCGCCACGTTTTATCGCGACGTCGCCGGATACGGCGACACCTGGCCCGACATCGCCGACCCGATCACGGCGGCGATGGACTACGGAACAGACGCCGACGTCAAACGCGCCCTCTGCGCGTACGTCCGGGCGGGCGGGTACAGCGCCAAAATTTGCGACTACATCCAGCGCGTGGCATGGCTGGACGCCGACGCGCTCCCGCTCAATCCCATCTGCACCGGCTGCAAGGCGCGCGGCACGACCTGCACCGGCACGACCTGCCAAACGTGGACCGGCTGCGTTTACCGCAAAGCCTGAACACACCCCCGGCGGCACACGCCGCCGGGACAACATGAAAGGAGAATCCAAAATGCAGATCACAAGTAAAAGCGCGGCGTATGCCGTAGTCCGTACCGCCTACCACGGCGGCGGAGTGGAGAGCGTGCACAAATCACTTACAGCGGCTGAAAAAGCCGCGAAAGCGTACCGCAGAAGTGGCTGCGAATGCGGCTGCTGTGCGGTAATTCCCATCACGGCACAGGCGCGGCAGGCTATGCCGGATCACGGCCGCGACGCTTGCGGCTTCCTGATCCCGCTGTTCTCTGAGATCCCTATGTACACGGGGAACGAGCTTTCCCCGTATTCACTCCGCCGCTAATGCGGAGCGCCGGAACCAAAGAAAGGAGCTTGCACCGTGAAACACGAAACCGCACCCGCTCCGGCGATTATCGCCGGTCTGACGATCGAACAGCTTTTGAACGCGTGGGAAACGACCGAATTTCTCACCATCTCGCCGGAAACAGCCATCACGCGCGGCTGGATCATGGACGAACTTGAAAAGCGCAACCCCAGCGCGTTTAATGCGTGGCTTGATTCCGAAAGCCCAGAAGATTCCACCTTGCGCCGATATTTCACCGAGAACTGAAAGGAGAACATCATGCAGAACCTAATCAACATCAGCCCCACGAATCGCCCGCAGTGGCACACAGCCGCCGAGATTCGCGCCGCAGCCGCCGACGGTCTGCGGATCGACTACAACGCCGGACGCGGGCAGGTCATCCGCTGCCGCAAGGCCGCGAACGTCAGCGGCTGGATCACCGCCGTAACCGAGGCCGGATCAATCATCCGCGCATGGGCTGGAGAGTTTACCGTCGCCGGGGAGGTGGGCGCATGAACAGCAACTACAAGTTTTCATTCCGCTGCGTGGACAACGGCGGCAAGCGTCAGGCGTTTACCGTGAGCGCGCCCAGCAAGGCGGCGGCAATTGAAAAGGCACTGAAAAAGGCCGAGAAAAACGCCGCAGGCGACATCTGCGGCCGATGGGAACTCAAACTGCAGCCTAGCTTTTGAGAACCCAAGCCCCCGGACACCCCAGCCGCACCGCACCGGTCAAAGCGGCGCAGCCCCATAAAATCACGCCGAAAAGGAGAACACACACCATGAAAAAATCCGACATCATGCGCCGCGCCTGGGCGCTGTACCGTCAGACCGTCGCCGCCTACCCCGAAACGCGCAGCCGCGCGCAGTTCGCTATCTGCCTGAAAGCCGCCCACACCGACGCCGCCACCGCCCGCACCGCCCGCCGTGACTGGCAGGTGATGGACGGCAATGAGCAGAACACCGCGCTTCTGCGCATGACCTGGACCGTCCGCCGCCGTTCTGAATCGCTCGGGCGTTCCGCGGATACCGCGTGGATCGTGACACCTGACGACGCGCAGACCGTCGCCGCCGAAGCGTGGCCCCGTATCGCGCCCGCCCTCGACCGCAACGACACCGCCGAACAGCCGCGCACCCTCGCCGCCATCCTGTTTTCTGCCTGCACCCAGGCAGCGCACACCATCGCCCGCACAGAACGCCGCCACACCGAAAGCATCCTCGACCGCTTTGACGATCCCGACCGCGGCGCGACGCGGGAGCAGACCGAGCTGGACATCCTGCCAAGCGCAACATCTGCCCCGCTGCAGTCGCCTGAACAGTCCGCGCTCCTGCGCGCCGCCATCGGCGAAACCGCCAAAGACGTGACCGACCTGCGGATCATGCGCGCCCTCGCCGAGGGCCTGACGGTCCGGCAGATCGCCGCCGTTCTGGCGCTCAGCAAATCCGCCGTCCAGCGCCGGATCGACGGCTTCCGCGCCCGCTACCGCGCGGCGATGTAAGCCGCCTGAACAGAACAGCCGCCGAATTTGGCTGCTAAATTCTCCCGAAAATCTAAATCAGTTGTTGACATTGTCGCTACATTCTGCTATAATGTTTGTAGCGACAAAAGGAGGTGTTAAACATCGTTGCCAACAAGAATGGCTCAAAACTTGACGGAACGGCCAAGGACTATATGTTGCGCGTGCGCATGGACGATGACACCGTTCGCCAGCTTGACGAATGCTGTAAACGCGAAAATGTGACACGTTCTGAAATGGTCCGAAATCTGATCCGCAAGAAGTACGCCAAAGCAAAAAAATAGAACAGAACGTCCTCACCGACCAAAGTTAGCACGTCCTGTTCTACCGTCGCCCACAAGCAAAGCTGCCTGTATGGGGTAAATCAACTATACCCTATTACTGCCCTCTTTGCAAGTGGAAATTTTGCAAAGGGGTATTTTTGCGCCCATTTTCAAGCGAAAAAACATCCTTAGATCGCGTGCTAATCTGGAGATGAAGGGCATCCCCCTATCAACTGATTACAAGGGAGAATTTTATGAACAACGAATTGAAAATTTTTGAAAACCCGGAGTTTGGGAAAATCCGAACGTTTAACATTGGCGGTGAACCGTGGTTTGTTGCGTCAGATGTTTGCAAGGTGCTCGACATCGCCAACAGTCGAGATGCCGTGGCGCGCCTGGATGATGACGAAAAGAATACCGTAGTTTTAACCGACGGTACTCCCGGAAACCCCAACAAGACAATTGTCAATGAACCCGGTTTGTATGTGCTTGTTCTTGGCTCTCGGAAACCCGAAGCAAAAGCGTTCAAGCGGTGGGTTACACACGATGTCATTCCCAGCATCCGCAAAACTGGCGCCTATGCCATCCCGCAGGACTACCCTTCCGCGCTCCGCGCTCTCGCGGACGCTGAAGAAAAGCGACTCGCACTCGCTGCCGAAAATGAGCAGCAGCGGCAAATCATCGCAGATTTTGAGCCAATCCGCCGCTACGTCGACACCATCCTCGAAAGCACATCCGCGATGGCGACCTCGC